>OGLC01001090.1_pt1 | contig 15019 bp, 12 predicted proteins | sample 1572751 | NCBI WGS metagenome assembly OGLC01 (sample SAMEA2581897, study PRJEB24529) | metagenome | biome: Human gut stool | place: China | collected 2011
GTCATTAGCAGCTTAGAAACCGACTTCCGGACGAGCTCCGGCGCCAAGCCCCGTTCTGCCGAGAGAAATCTTTTCTGAAGCGAGAGAGCGATTCAGAGCTTGCCTGTCCGTGTTCGCGGCGATGAACTCAACTTGGCAATCCGTCAGTTTGGTCACCATCGTATTGAGAGCGTTGCCGCCCGCACCGCCTACTCCTACAACTTTAATCACGGTGTTGGTAGAACCGTCCACGTAGGGTTCAAATGCCTTTTCCATCAACTACTTTATCTCCATTACGCATCTCGAGACATTCGATCTGCCAAGTTGGTTAATTCTAAATTCAATCGTTTTTTTCTGCGAGGAAAATTCAAAAAATTCCGTGGGTTCAGCTTTTATTTTCAGTCTGAGGAGATTGGTCGCTGTGTGTTTCTGCCCTTTTTTCTGCTCAAGCCGTCCTGCACTATGCTGATCTTTAGAAATTTCCGAAAATCCACTGTTTAATTACTCCGCCAATGCTCTTCAGTTTGCGTTTGGATCCAATGTTGGATCCCTGCGCCCAGAACTTCTGGTTTAACTGGCAAAGGTAGCCTAAAACTGCCGCGTGCTGAGGAGTTGAGTACCCGGCAAACTGCTTAGGGAAACTCTCCGTGTTGTAAAGCTCGGGCGGAACAAATTCCGAAGTCTCGTAATTTACTAGAGGACGTCCGAGACGCACGTTAATCTCGCGTCCGGCCATATGGGAGCTAAATACTTCTTTAGCCATTCTCTGGATGCCCGGAAGCGTAGCCCCGCCTCCCGTGAGCACCACTCCATAGCCCAGCTGCGTGTGAAGGCTCTTGTCGCGAATACGGTAGTAAATCTTTTCGAGAATATCCTGAACTTTGACGTCAATAATCGCAGAAAGCGCTTGTTTGCTCAAGATCCTTCCGCCGTCATCACTGTACCCCGGCGCCGTCGGAAGACGAATAAAACTGTCTTTATCCTTTCTAGCGTCGTAACGGACCTGTCCCATCTGCAGCTTCAGCTTTTCGGCCGCTTCTTGAGAGAGGTGTGTCTTAATTGAAATCTCATCGGTGATCTGCTGACCGCCCATCGGATGAACCGCGGAGTACTGCACCGCCTTATCAAAAAACACCGCTACATCGCTCAAATCAGATCCGATATCAATCAGCGCAACCCCTAAATCGATTTCTTCCGGACGAAGCACGGCGGACGCAGCTGCCAGAGGATTAAAAATCAACTGGCTGTCAATCAGTTCCAGACCGGTTCTGCGGATGACTTTATTGAGGAACAGGCACTGAGCGCTCTGCGCAGTCACGACGTGCAGACTGCCTTCGAGTTTCTTGCCCTCCATACCGATCGGCGTACGAATACGGCGTGCGTAGTCGACGGAGTATTCCTGAGGAATCACGTCGAGATAGCGCATCGACGGCGGCAAAGTCACCGACATGGCTGTATTCAGAAGGTCGTCAATGTCCTTCTGTTCGATTTCGCCCGAGCCCACAATCGTCTGCTGAATGCAGTTATCCGTACGAATGTGCGGGCCGGAAATACCGGCCGCAACGGTTTTAACGGTTGTATTCGCGGTTTTTTCAGCTTCTTCTACTGCCGCGCGGACACAGTCAACCGCCTGATTGATATCGACGACTCCGCCTTGCTCAATGCCCTCGCTCTTGCACTCTCCGAGGCCCTCGATCTTAAAAGTGCTTGAACTGACCGGAGACGCGATCATACACACAACCTTTGATGACCCGATGTCCAAGCCCACCAACAAATCGTTTGATTTATCTGCCATTCTTTTTATCCCCGGTATCCTGAACAGTGTCTTCAGGAGAAACGGTCTCTTCTTCCGGTGCCGGCTTCAACACTGCAATCCCTTTTTCATAGCGCGCATCTAACTCTGTCGGTTCCGCGCCGATTTGCGCGGAAATAGCCGGCAGAGATTCGATGATTTTGATTAAACGTTCGTCCATCTGGGCAGAGTTTTCGCCCTTCTTGAGAACCAGTTTGATCACCTTGCCTTCAGGACGCTTGAAATGCAGTGTCCAGCCGGAATATTCGGAATAAGTTAATGAAGTTACATCATATCCAAGCTTTCTGCAGGTATCTTCAAAAGCCTGGTACTGTTTATAGATTTCCATGCGGCGGTCAACGGGGCCGAAGATTTTCGGAAGCGCACCTTTGCTCTCCGCAATTTCCTGGTTCGCGACAAAGAGCGTGCCGTCCTCGGCGAGCAGCTTTTCGTCGCCCCATACGGCGATCGGATGGTGGAGGTAAAGCGTTGCTTGAAGCTGATTCGGCCATACGCGGCCGATCGAAACGTCTCTTACCCAAGGAATGCGCTTAAACTGATCGGCGATCTCGGACAAATCCGCGGTGAAGTAATTCCCGTGGATATGACCGTCGAGCACCTGCGCAACATCCTTGACGTTTATCGCGTCTTTATTGCCTTCAACCTGAACGTCAACTCCTTTCAACAAAAATACCGGCCGCTGAACAAACCAGTACACCGCCGATGTTAAAACCAGGAGAATAAACAGCACTCCGAAAACATCGGCGAAAAGCGAAAAAGTTGACGCGCTCCAACGTCTCATCCCTTAACCCTTCAAAGAAGCGCGTGCCGCGACTTGTTTAACGAGTTCTTCATACGAAATACCGCAGGTTCTCGCGGCGAGCGGAACCAAAGAGTGCGGCGTCATGCCGGGCGCGGTGTTGATTTCAAGCAGCACAAAGCTGCCGTCATCACGCAGTATCACGTCAATACGGCTCCAAGCGTCGGCGCCGACGGCCAAAGCGGCTTTCTCAACAACGGCCTTAATCTTTTCGGTTACGTTCTCAGGCACTTCGGCCGGGCACACATAGACGGTCTCGTCGGAGAAATACTTGTGTTCAAAGTCATAGTCTCCGTCCGGAGCCTTAATTTCAATGATCGGGAAAGCTTTGAGACCTTCGCCCATATCTAAAACGGCAACAGTAAGCTCGCGGCCGAACACGTACTCTTCGGCAAGTACGGTCATGCCGGCTTCCTGAGACTTAGCAAAGGCTTCTTTGACCTGATCCACGGTCGCATTTTTAAGTTTGTAGAGACCCAAGCTCGAGCCTTCTTTGCTCGGCTTAATCACGAGGTTTCCGTTGAAACGGCGATGAGCCTCTTCGCAGTCCGTCTCGTTTCTTAACACCATACCGCGAGGAACCGGAATGCCTTGAGCTTCCCAGACGGCTTTGGTCATTTCCTTATCAATACCGATGGCGCTCGCCTGTACGCCGCTTCCGGTGTAAGGAATCTTCAGGAATTCCATCACGCCCTGAATGACGCCGTCCTCTCCGCCCTTTCCGTGCAAAATCAGAAAAGCGCGGTCGATACCGGCCAAATCGGATAAAGGCTGCTCTGCCGGATCGAACTTAACCACATCGGCACCAACGCTTTGCAGTGCCTTGAGCACACCGCTTCCGCTCATCAAAGAAACTTCACGTTCTCCGGAAGATCCGCCCATGACGACGGCGATTTTTCCAAGATCCTTTACATCTACGCTTTTCATTCTTTACTTTCCTTGTTTCATGAGTTTGCCCGGAACCTCTCCGATGTTTCCTGCACCCATGACGAGAACAACGTCGCCTTCTTTGACGTTGTTATTAACGAGTTCCATAACTTCATCCGTATTGCCCGCAAACAGCGGTTCGACTTTTCCGGTTAAACGGATCGAGCGGCAAAGACTGCGGCTGTCAGCGCCGAAGATTTTTTCTTCGCCGGCCGGATAAACGGCTTCAAGCACCAGTGCATCCGCATTAGAAAGCACTCGAACCAAATCTTCAAAGCAGTCGCGCGTACGGGTGTAGCGGTGCGGCTGGAATGCGACAAGCAGTCTTCTGTCAGGATAAGCCCCGCGCGCGGCAGCAATTGTCGCGGCCATTTCCGTCGGATGATGACCGTAGTCATCTACAACCAGGAACTTTTCTCCCTTAAGGCTCTGAGCTTCACCCCATACGGCAAAGCGGCGGCCCACGCCCTTAAAGGTTGCGAGTGCTTCTTTGATGGCTTCCATCGGAACGTCCAGCGTCAGCGCGACGCCGATCGCTGCCAGAGAGTTCAGAACGTTGTGAACACCGGGAAGGTTCACCGTGATCTCTTCCGGAGCAGCACCGTCGCGCACCAGCGTAAAGTGCATCTGCGTTCCGTCCGCGCGGATGTTTTCTGCACGGATCTGAGCATCTTCTCTGAAGCCATAAGTCAGAATCGGTTTAGTGATCTTCGGCAGGATGGCGCGAACGTTTTCGCTTTCGATGCACATGACAGCGCGCCCGTAGAAGGGCAGTCTCTGAATGAAGTCTGTGAAGGCCTTTCTCAAATTTCTGAGATCGTGCCCATACGTGTCCATGTGGTCTTCATCGATGTTGGTAACCACAGAAATCACCGGAGACAAGTTTAGGAAGGAAGCATCCGACTCATCGGCTTCCGCTACGATATACAGACCTTGTCCGAGTTTGGCGTTGGAGCCGGCAGCATTTAAGCGTCCGCCGATCACAAACGTCGGGTCCAGACCGCCTCTTTCGAGAATGCTTGTAATGAGAGAGGTTGTCGTCGTTTTGCCGTGTGTTCCGGCAACAGCGATGCCCTGACGCAGACGCATGAGCTCGGCGAGCATGATGGCGCGTGGCACCACCGGAATATTTCTGTTCTTTGCCTCAACTACTTCAGGGTTGTCTGCGTGAACCGCAGTAGAGGTCACAACCACGCCGGCATCTCCGACATTGGATGCGTCATGGCCGATAAAAATTTCGGCGCCGATCGAGCGCAAATGCTCGACTGCGGCGTTTTCTTTTAAGTCCGAACCGGAAACGTGGTAGCCGAGGTTAATCAGCACTTCGGCAATACCGTTCATACCGGTTCCGCCGATACCCACAAAATGTATTTTCTTAATTGCGAATTTCACTCTTATTCCTTGTTCGATACGTATTCAATAAAGTCCGCAACCGTGGCGGCCGCATCGGGCTTGCCGAGCGCCTTTGCCTTTTTTGCCATCTCAAGCAGTTCTTCTCGGTTGAGGCCTTCTAAAAGCGCAGTGAGTTTACCTGTAGTCAGCTCACTTTGGGGCAAATAGATAGCGGCTCCTGCCTCCTGCATGTATTTGGCGTTTCCGACTTGATGGGAGGTCGTCTTCGTGACCAGTGGAACCAGAATGGACGGCACTCCGGCGGCAGTCAGCTCGCTCACGGAAATTGCCCCGGCTCGAGCCAGAACGACGTCGGCCCAAACATAGGCAGCCGCCATGTCTTCAATGAACGACACGACTTGGGCTTCGATGCCCAGCGCGGCATAGCTTGCCTTAACCTCTTCCACGGCTTTCATGCCGCACTGATGAATGACCTCAGGACGCTTTTCCGGCGGAAGTGCGGCGATCAAGGACGGGACATTCTGATTAAACACTTGGGCGCCTAAAGAGCCGCCGAAGATCAGCAGTTTTAATCGGCCTTCTCTGCCCTGATAACGCTCTTCGGGCGCAGGAATCGCCAGGATTTCTTTGCGGACTGGGTTTCCGGTCACGACGCCTTTATCACCGGCAAGCTTAGCCGCTTTCCCGTCAAAACCGCACATCACGCCGGCGGCGTTGCCCTGCACCATCTTGATCGAAAGCAAAGGATCCGCGTCGCTGTTCATCAGAACATACGGAATACCTTTAAGACCAGCCGCCAAGCAAACCGGCACGGCGATATATCCGCCGGTTGAAAACACGGCATCCGCATGCTTTTTAGTCAAAATCGTTCGGCTCTGAGCTATGCACTTCAGGAGCTTAAAGCCACCGAAGAGCATGGTCTTCAGGCCCTTGCCTCTCAGCCCCTGAAAGTCCAGAGCCGTAAAAGGGATCTTCTGGCGCTCGACAATGCGGCGCTCCATTCCCTGTTCGGTGCCGATCCAGGAGACGGTCCACCCGCGGGAAATCAAAATTTTTGCGACCGCCACTCCGGGCATGACGTGACCGCCGGTACCGGCAGCCGCAATCACTAAATGCTTACTCATACTTTTCCTCCCTTCATGGTGACCTTATTCTCATAGTCAACTCTAAGAAGAATGGCCACAGCCGCCGTGACAGCCATAATTGCCGAACCTCCGAAACTGATGAACGGAAGGGTCAGGCCTTTTGTCGGGAGCAAACCGCTCGCCACGCCGACGTTAATAAATGTCTGAACTCCGATCCAGATACCGATCCCCTCGGCGACCAGTCCGGAGAAAATATGTTCCAAATGAATAGCGGTTCTTCCGATTTCGATGACTGGGTTGACACACCAGAAAAGGAGAACCAGGATCAGCATCACACCGGCAAAGCCCAGTTCCTCGCCCACAATTGCGAGAATAAAGTCGGTATGAGCCTCCGGCAGATAGTGCTGCTTTTCAATCGCGTCGCCTAAGCCGACGCCCCAGCTTTCGCCTCGTCCGAAGGCAATCAGCGAATGGGAGAGCTGATAAGCCTTGCCCTGAGCGTTCGAGATTTCCCAAGGATCCAGGTAAGCAAAGAAACGCGCCGCTCGCCAGCTTGCCGCAAAGATCATGAAGACCAGCAGCCCCAGAACGCCGACCAGCACCATGATGAAAACCGTCAGGTTAATGCCGCCTAGAAACAGAATGCCCATAGAAATGGCCAGCATCATGACATAGGCGCCAAGGTCGGGCTCCTTCAGTACGAGGAAGCCCACGAGCCCCATCACAAGCAGCATCGGCAGAAGACCCTTCTTCACGCTGTGCATGTAATTTTGTTTACGCACGGTAAAGTCGGCCGCATAAATCAGCACGGCAATCTTCATGACTTCCGTCACCTGAAGATTAAACAACCCGAGCGGGATCCAGCGGCAGGCACCGTTCGTCGACTTACCGATGCCCGGAATAAACACCGCGCCGAGCAGGAAGAGCCCGAATAGGAAGAACGGGAACGCCATCTTCTTCCAGGCCTTCATCGGAATATGCCAAACAATATAGGCGCCGAAGAGCGCCACCACAAGCGAAATCACGTGGCGGACAAAGAAGTAATGCTCGCTGATGTGGTACTTCGGAGAGTCTCCTAACGAAATAGAAGCCGAAAAAACCATCAGACAGCCGAGAAGCATCAAAGAGAAAACGACGAACAAAACACCGTAATCCGGAGGTACCGGACCGATATCCCGCGGCTCGTAGTTCAGCGCGGCGGCGTTGTTGTAGTCGCCGACACGTGTGACGATATCGTCGGCGTCTTCTTTCTTACGTCGTCTGATCAGCACAGCTGGCCTTCCTCTTCAGCGATTTCTTTCGCAGCAGCGACAAACTGCGCAGAACGATCGGCGTAATCCTTAAACATATCCCAGCTTGCGCAAGCCGGAGAAAGCAGAATCGTGTCACCGGGCTTAGCCATCGCACGGGCTTCTCTAACCGCTTCTGCCATGGTTTTGGCATGAGCTTTCAGAAGCCCCGGATAGTCGACTTCTTTTTCAATCAGCGGAGCATCACGTCCGATGAAAACGGCGCCCTTGGCGTGCGTTTCGATCGGAGCCTTGAGCGGCGCAAAATCCTGTCCCTTGCCGTCACCGCCGAGAATCAGAACGACTTTCTTCGGACCGAATCCGGCCAAGGCGGCGACAACAGCGCCGACATTGGTGCCTTTGGAATCATCGACGTAATCGATGTCGGAGGCCCTGAGAATGAGCTGAACGCGGTGCGGCTCACCCTTGTACTCACGCAGCGTGCGCAGGATAGAGTCAAGCGGAATTCCGACGGCGAGCGTCAGTGCGGTCGCGGCCAGTGCGTTCATAGCGTTATGCAGACCGCGGATTCTGAGCGCGTTCATCGGAATCAGTAATTCCGGGGAAGCCGAAGCAATGCAGCCGGATAGCCAGACCAGCGCGCCGACGTCAGAGATTCCGAAGTCTCCGATCTTCTTAGGCGCATCGGATCCGAAGGTATGCACTAAATCGGACGGAACGCCTTCGGCAGAAAGCATTGAGCCTGGATCTTCGCGGTTGAGCACACGAACGGTATCGGCAGAAAAAATCTTTCGTTTCGCTGCGGCGTACTTTTCCATCGAGCCGTGCCAATCGATATGGTCTTCGGTGATGTTGAGCAGCGCCGCGCTGTCGCAGTGCAGACTTTCCGTGGTTTCGAGCTGGAAACTCGACAGTTCCAAAACCCAAAAGTCAGGCAGTGTTCCGACTTGGCGGTGTTTTTCCAGCTCGCCCAAGGCGTTCGGGCCGCCATTGCCTGCCGCAACAACGGATTTGCCGGCCTCTGCGATGATGGCCGTTGAAAGCATGGTGGTCGTGGTTTTGCCGTTGGTACCGGTAATGCCGATGATCTTGGGCGCGTAGCCTGTCTCAGCTTTGAGTTTTTTCAGCTCACGGGCAAAAAGCTCGATCTCTCCAACGACAGCAATACCGCGGTGCTTTGCTTCTTTCACTGCCGGCGCAAAGACTGAGTACTCGGGGGACAGGCCCGGAGAAATCATGACTTCGGAGACTTCAGCAACTATCACGGGAGAAACGGCCCCGCCGAGGAACTTCAGATTCGGAATTTCTTTCTGCAGTTCATCCAGCCTCGGCGGCTGCGGTCTGGTATCGGCGGCAAGCACCTCAAAACCGCGGGATGCGTAAAAGCGAGCCGCGGTACGACCCGAAGCTCCTAAACCGAGAACCAATACTTTCTGACTGACCGACATGATGGATTACCTGATTTTCAGAGTGGACAGACCGATCAGCACCAAAACAATGGTGATGATCCAAAAACGAACGACGACCTGAGTTTCCTTCCATCCCTTCATTTCAAAATGATGGTGGATCGGTGTCATAAGGAAGATGCGCTTTCCGTGCGTAATCTTGAAGTACGAGACTTGGAGAATCACCGAGAGGGTTTCCATCACGAAAACGCCGCCCATGATGAAGAGAACCAGTTCCTGACGTGTAATGATGGCCATCGTACCCAATGCACCGCCAAGCGCCAAAGCGCCCACGTCGCCCATAAACACCTGGGCCGGATAAGCGGTGTACCAAAGGAAGCCTAGGCCTGCACCGATGAGCGCGGCACCTACGACGACGACTTCGCCAGCGCCCGGAACATACGGAAAGTTGAGGTAGGCGGCATAGTCAACACGGCCGACCACGTAGGCAAAGATGCCCAAAGCGATACCGACCAAAGCGCTCGGCAGAATGGCTAAGCCGTCCAGACCGTCTGTGAGGTTCACAGCGTTGCTCGTGCCCACAATCACGAAGTAGCTGAGGACGATAAAGCCCCAGATGCCGATCGGAAGCGATACGTTCTTAAAGAACGGAATCAGCAGATTGCTTCTTTCCGGAAGAGGAATAGAGGTAAAACCGCTCTCCATCCACTGAAGCACCAAACCCCAGATGTGTTCATTGCCCGGCGCCGCAACAGAGAAAGCCAAGTAGACGGAGGCAATGACGCCGACAAGCGATTGCCAGAAGAACTTTTCTCTGGACTTCATGCCCTCGGGATCGTGATGGACTACCTTTCGGTAGTCATCGACCCAGCCGATGGCGCCGAAGCTTAACGTCACAAAAAGCACCACCCAGACAAAGCGGTTGCTGAGGTCCATCCACAGGATCGTCGATGCACCCACGGCAATCAAGATAAGGATGCCGCCCATGGTCGGCGTGCCTTCTTTGACCAGATGGCTCTTCGGTCCGTACTGACGAACAGCCTGACCGACCTTGAGTTTTCTCAGTTCACGAATTACCGCCGGGCCTAATGCCAAGGCGATAAAGAAAGCAGTAAGTGCGGCTAAAACGGCGCGCAGCGTCAAATAGTTAAAAACGCGAAGCCAGCCTAAAGAAGTCGAGTCGGCCAGCCATTGAATCAGAGCGAGCAGCATTTAGTTTTCCTTCGGTTCTTTTTCTTCTTGTTTGTTCCAGGTGCGGACCAGTTCGTCCGCGAGTTTGAAGAGCTTCATGAAATTCGAGGCCTTAAAGAGCACGGCATGCGGACCCTTGACCATCTCTTCCTTCAGCGCAGTGAGCAGTTCTTCCTGTGTTTCAAAGTGACGCGCACCTTCGCCGTAACCTTCGACGGCATCAAGCATGCGGTTGCCGATGGAGAAGAAGTTCTCAATACCGCAGCGGCGTACAAATTCGCCTAACTCCCTGTGGAACTGCGGACTCTGAACGCCGAGTTCTCCCATGTCGCCCGCGACAAAAATCTTGGGCAGCTGGTATTCGCTCAGCATATTGACTGCGGCATTCATAGAGTCCGGGTTGGCGTTATAGCTGTCATCGATGACTACGGAACCATCGTCCAATGTCACGACTTCGCCGCGGTGGCTGACGGCTTCAAAGTTTTCCAAACCCTTCTTGATATCGCAGAGATCGCGGCCCATCGCAAAAAGCACGGCGGCCGCATTCACGGCGTTCACAATGTTGTGCTTGCCAGGTACTTTGAGTTCGATATCAATTTGGCCAATCGGCGTCACCAATCTGAATGCTGTCCCTTCGACTTCGCAGGCATAAACATCACTGTCCGGCGTTCCGAACGTCACGACGCGATTGTTGCCGGCCATCTTGCGCCATTCAACCGCAAAGGGATCGGCGGCATTGATGACGGCTACGCCCTGACGCGGAAGCTGAGCAAAGACTTCACCGTTTTCTTTGGCAGTCTCTTCTAAGGAAGCCAGGAACTCCTGATGATCGCGCATCGTGTTGGTCACTGTGCCGATCGTCGGCGCAATCGCCGAGACGAGCGGACGCATTTCGCCAATATGGTTCATGCCGACTTCAAAGCACGCGGCCTGATGTTCGGGACGCAGTTTCCAAAGCATCAGCGAGACGCCAAGCTCATTGTTCAAGTTGCCTTCGGTTCCGACCCAGGCACCTTCCTGGAAGCGTTCTTTGATGATGGATAAAACCATCTGCGTCGTGGTTGTCTTGCCGTTTGAGCCGGCAACCGCGATCACGGGCAGGTCGAACTTCGAGCGCCATTTTTTAGCGGAGTCCAGCAACGCTTCGCGCGTGTCTTTCACCAAAACCTGAGGAAGGCTCACCGGTACAAAGTGCGTCACGACCGCCGCCGCTGCGCCCGCATCGGAAGCGGCCTGCACGAACTCGTGGCCGTCCCGCTCTCCTTCAATAGCAAAAAACAGCCCGTTGGGTCGGACTGATCTCGAATCAAAACTGACGGAGGAAAATTTAATCCCCGGAGCACCCTTGATCTGGATGTCGGAGCCGAGCATCTCGGCAAATTCCCCGATCGTCATTAACGCTTCATTCATTTTTATTCCTTAGTTTCCGCAGGGCTTCGCGTGTCTCTTCGACGTCAGAGAAGTGGTGTTTAACACCTTTGACTTCCTGATAATCTTCGTGGCCTTTGCCGGCAACGAGGATGACATCATCGGCAGCGGCATGTTCCGCGGCATATTCAATGGCTTTTCTGCGGTCTTCAATAACCGTGCAGGGTTTGGTTGTCCCTGCTTGAATTTGTTTCAGTATCTCTTTCGCATCTTCGCTTCTCGGGTTATCCGACGTCAAAACGACTTCATCGGCAGCGCACGCGGCCTGTCCCATTAGAGGACGCTTGCCGTGATCTCGGTCTCCGCCCGCGCCGACAACAATCCAAATGCGTCCGCCGCGTGCTTCGGCTAATCCCTCCAAGGCTTTAATCGCTTGGGTCACGGCATCCGGTGTGTGGGAATAATCCACGGCAAAGATTGGGCCGTGATCATCGCGCACGATCTGCATTCGCCCGGCCGGGGGCATGAGTTTTGCGGCTTCTTTAAGTACCGTTTCGATTTCAAAACCGACGGAAATCATTGCGCCCACCGTGCAGAGAAAGTTCTCCACGTTAAAGAGGCCTAAAAAGTGCGCTGCAACCGGGAACGTATTTCCTTTAAAGCGGACTTCAAATTCCAGTCCCTCTCGGGTATGGCGGATGTTCTCGGCAGACAGGTATGCCGGTTGATCTCCTTTGGCAGAGACCGTCAGGATTGCTTTTCCGGCGCCTTCAGCGGTCTTCATAATCTGCTGAGCCGGCTCACCGGACTGATTAATCACCGCGGAGGCAACCGTCGGCCAGCGGAACAGGATCTCCTTAGCCCGGAGATAGTTCTCCATCGTTCCGTGATAGTCCAGGTGGTCTCGCGTGGGGTTCGTAAATACAGCTGTTTTGATTTCGGTTCCGTCAAGGCGCCCCTGTTCCAGGCCGATTGAACTCGCTTCCATCGCAAACGCTTTGCAACCGCGGCTAAGCAGCTCGGCAAACTTTGCCTGAAGCGTGAGCGGATCAGGCGTTGTCATCGACACGCTCGGAAGGACTATGCCGTTCAGCGTGCATCCTAACGTTCCGATGCTTGCACACGGTGTTCCGAGTCGATTCATCAGATCGGCGATCCAGTTGGCGGTCGTGGTTTTGCCGTTGGTGCCTGTCACGGCGATTCCGATCATCTGAGCGGTCGAATTGCCGTAGTAGGCAGCCGCAATCGGACCGAGAGCGCGATAAAGGTTGTCTATTTCGATGACGGGCACCGAGCACGGGCCGATATCGCCTTTTTCAGCAACCACGCAGGAAGCGCCGGCGCCGCAGGCTTTTTCAATAAAAGCCCGGCCGTCGGTGTGCACGCCCTTCACTGCAAAAAACACATCGCCTTTGCGGATTTTCCGACTGTCTAAAAGCAAAGCCGCTCCCGCGGGAGCGAATCGCTTAATCTCGGCGGCAACAGCTACGGCATCAACCATTGGTCTTCCCCTTTATTACGTGATCTTCTTTGGCTGATTTCAAATTTGTCCTTGACGGCGCCCTCGCGCGGGCGCGGTTCGATTCTTTCAATGCATGAGTCTTCGCAGGCTGCGCCTTAGCTTTGGCAGGCTTCTTATCGTTCTTAGTCACCATAAAGTCTTCGGGGCGATCCGGGTTGACCGCCATCAGACGCAGCGTCTTCGAGACCATCTCGGAGAAAAGCGGTGCGGCAGCCGTCGAACCGAAGTGTTTACCGATCATCGGTTCATCGATCATAATGCCCACCACAATCTGGGGATTGTGTGCCGGTGCGTAACCCGCAAAGCCAGCAACGTACTTTCTCACGTACTGGCCGCCTTCGACCTTGTAAGCCGTACCGGTTTTACCGGCAGCGGTGTAGCCTTCAACGCGAGCTCTGAAACCGGTTCCGCCCTTTTCTACTACTTTCGCGAGCATGTCACGCATCTGACCGGCGGTTTTGGCACTGTAGACCCGCTGCGGTTCACGGTAAGCACGATCTTTGTAAATAGAGAGCTCAATCATGTCCCCGTCACGTGCAAACACCGTGTAGGCACGGACTTGCTGAAGCAGAGAAACCGTGACGCCGTGACCGTAGGACATAGTCGCCTGCTCGATCGGACGCCAGTTCTTTGCAGGACGCAGACGGCCGGCCACCGCACCCGGGAAGCCGATCTGCGGCGAGTGGCCGAAACCGAGCTTGTCGTAGTAAGACCACATGACCTGCGGCGTCATCAGGAGCGCCACTTTAGACGTACCGATGTTGCTCGACTGCTGAATGATGCCGGAAACCGTCAGCTCTTTACTGTAGTGAGAGTCCCCGATCGAATGACGGCCGAAAGACATGGAGCGTCCGATCTGGAAGAGCGTATTCGGCGTGACTTTCTTTTCTTCGAGACCAGCGGCAACCGAGAACGGCTTCATCGTCGAACCCGGTTCATATGTGTCCACAATGGCGCGGTTGCGAACGCCGGTGCGCGAAATCTTGCCGCGATTGTTCGGGTCAAAGCTCGGGTAGTTCGCAAGCGCGAGAATATCACCGGTCTTCGGGTCGGCAATCACAATGGAGCCGCCTTTAGCTTTCAGATTCTCAACCTGACGACCCAGGGCTTCATAAGCAAGGTTCTGGAGGCGGGAGTCGATCGTCAGCGTAATGTTTTCGCCGTTCATCGGCTCTTTGAGCCAAGCGTCTTCCACGATGCGGCCTAACCGGTCCTTCATCACGCGGCGTGAGCCGGGTTTACCGGCCAAGCGTTTTTCCGCAGCCAGTTCAATGCCTTCAATACCGTTTCCGTCCAAACCGGTCAGACCGACGATCTGAGCAGCCGCTTCGCCGTCCGGGTAGCTGCGCAGGAATTCTCGGGTGGAGTGCAGGCCCGGAATTTTCATATCCAGCACCTTCTCGGCCGTTTCAATCGGAACCTGACGCTTCAAGTAGACGAAGGTACGTTTGGAGTTAAATTTTTTCCTAAGCTCGGAGACCGGGACATCCAGCGTCTTAGCAATTTCTTTGAGCTGAGAAGTCGTAATCTTAACGTCCTGAGGAATAATCCAAAGGGCTTTGGCGGTCACGCTCGTTGCCAGCAGCGTTCCGTTGCGGTCATAAATCTGACCGCGCATCGCAGGCACTTCGATCGTGCGCTGGAAACGCATCGCACCCTGCTTCTGCAGGAATTCCGTATTAAAACCAAGCTGAAGCCAGCCGATGCGGACGCCGAGCGCGGTAAAGCACAAAAGCAGCATGAAATAAACAAACTTGCTTCGGCCAGGCTTGATTTTCAGGCGCAGGAGGTCCTTAACGCTGTCATCGTCACCGCGTTTTTCTTCCGTCGGCATGAAGACGTTGTCCCATGCATCTCTGAGCCACTGCCTGATTCTCATTTTTGAGCTCCGGAAGAGACGGCGTTCTTATCCAAGATAATCACGCGACCGTTCTCAGCAGGGGCCAAGCCGCCTTCTTTCGCGCGGGCTTCGACTTGACGGATTTGCTCCAGGTTGGAGATTTCAAGTTTGAGGCGAGCCCTTTCGTCCATCAAAGAATGATGGATCTGCTGCTCATGTTCGAGCTCGATGAACAGCTTTCGGGCGTTGTGGCGGTTCTCTACGACTTTAAGTCCGCATGCAAAAAGGACCAGCTCCAAGATCACAATCATCCCGACCAGGAAGCGGAACTCATTCATACCTGCACTCCCTGTTCAGGCCACGGAGCATCCGTCCGGGATGCGCCGCGAAGCACGGAACTTCTGGCGCGAGGATTTTCCTCGCATTCTTTTTCCGAGGGCAGGATGCGTACGGCACGATTAAACAGGGGCTGCGGCAGCTGCGAAG
>OGLC01001091.1_pt1 | contig 15010 bp, 8 predicted proteins | sample 1572751 | NCBI WGS metagenome assembly OGLC01 (sample SAMEA2581897, study PRJEB24529) | metagenome | biome: Human gut stool | place: China | collected 2011
TTTGCCACAAGGCCGTGCATCCCATCATACTTGCCCAGCACCTTCATGCCGGTCAGCACCACCCAGCGCTTGACCGGGTTCGAAGCCTGCAGCACCTTATGCACCAAGATCATCCCCTTCAGGGCTTCCAGCGCGGTCTGCTCCGAAATATCCCTGTAAAACGGCGCAATGACCCGGGCATTTGCCGCGCTGGGGTGGATATGGCTGGCGGTAAAGAAGGTCAGCGGGTCATAGCCATCCCGGCGCAGCAGCATATTGTCGAACTCAGTCTCGATCTCGCAGTGGGTCACACCGCTCTCCCGGGTAAACTGCTCCACAAAGGGGTGGCAGGTGCTGTCCAGCGCAAAATGACACACAAAGCCCAGCGCGTAGGCCAGCGCCGCCTCGCGGTCGGCTTCCTCGTGCACCACCCGCCGGGCCCGGTCAAAGAACGTTCTGCCCGGCTCGTCGTGCATGGCATTGCCCAGCGCGGCGACCGGGGTGGACTTTTCCGCATGGTAATAGAACAGCAGGTCCGGCCCGTGCAGACCGATATCGTACAGCTCCCGATGTGCCTCCAGCTTTTCCCGCAGCGGCGCGGGCAGATGGTCCAGCACATTTGCGCCAAAACGGCGGTGTGCGTAGGTAGTGGGCATCTCTCATTCCTCCTTCTTGCAGTGCCAGCGCCCGCCGCCCTGTTCCGGCTGCACTGACCAAAAATTCTATCGTTTCCAGTATAGCAGAAAGTTTGCCGACCTTCTACCCTTTTGTGTCTGTTTTCTGTAAAAAGTTTTAATAATTTTGCTGTGCTTCCCGCCAAATAAAAGAGGCTTCCGGAATGCCCGCAGACATTCCGGAAGCCTCTTTTCGATTATTTCAGGTTCACACGCTCTCATAGCCCTGCGGCATCTCGTTCTTGCGGTCGCGGGACATCAGATTGCGCAGCGCGTCGCTGGCGCTCATGCCCTCCTTGACGATGGCGTTCACCGTCTGGGCAATGGGCATTTCCACATGGTACTTCTCAGCCAGCTCCATGGCGGCGGGCAGGGCGTTGATGCCCTCCACCACCATGCCGACTTCCTTCACGGCCTGCTCCGGGCTTTCGCCCTTGCCGATCAGGATACCGGCGCGGTTGTTGCGGCTGTGCATACTGGTGGCGGTGACGATCAGGTCGCCGATGCCGGCCAGACCCGCAAAGGTCTGGACATTGCAGCCCATCGCCACGCCCAGCCGGGCGATCTCGGCAATGCCGCGGGTGATCAGGGCGGCGCGGGCGTTATCGCCGTAGCCAAGGCCGGTGGAGATGCCGACACCCAGCGCGATAACGTTCTTCATGGCGCCGCTCAGTTCCACGCCCTTGATATCAGTGTTGGTGTACACGCGCATACAGGTGTTGCTGAACACCTCCTGCACCACCTCGGCAGCCTCCAGATCCGGGCTTGCCGAAACGATGGTGGTGGGCAGATCCAGCGCCACCTCCTCGGCGTGGGTGGGGCCGCTGAGCGCCACCAGACGCACCGCCCGGGGGCCGTTCTCGTGGCTCAGCTCGTCGGCAAGGATCTCGGTCATGGTATATAAGGTATCGGGCTCAATGCCCTTTGCCACATCCACGATGATCTGGCCGGAGCGGATATAGGGCCGCGCCTTGGCCGCCGTGGCGCGCACGAACACTGACGGCACTGCAAACAGCAGCACATCCTTGCCGGTGCACACTTCCTCTATGCTTTTGGTAAAACGCAGCTCCTGCGGGATGACCATTCCCGGCAGATTGGGGTGCACCCGGGTGGTGGAAAGGTTGTCCACCTCGGCTTCAATAGCCGACCACACCTGCACATCGTTGCCGCTGACGGTCAGCATCCGTGCCAGAGCCATGCCCCAGGTGCCTGCACCCAGAACACCAATACTAAACTTTTTCACGTTTGTATCCTCCGTGTCTGCACCGGGCAAAGGGCAAGCCCCTGCCGGTGGATTTGCGCCGCGCCGGGCCGTTGCCCCGCGCCTGCGCACTACTATGACCATTGTACACGAAAGCGCCCACAGCGTCAAGCATCTGCCGCATTGCACAAATATTTAACAAGTTCATGCAATTTTTCGGTCACATCACACGTTTTATGCAAACCGTTTGCACTGCGGGGCATTTCATGCTATTATAGTATTCTGGTAGGTTTTGTAGGGATTGGTGATTCAGTCTCTTGACTTTGACCCTACTTTAAGGTATATACTGCCTTAGTCGGCAAAAGCTTTGCCGGCTTGTGCATTTTTTAGCTTTGAGGAAAAAACGATGTTTGAAGCACTTTTAACCAACCGCACGGTCAGTGTGCTGGTGGAGGCGCTGCCCCGCATCCTGACGGCAGGCCTGACCATGACCATTCCGCTGACCCTTCTCTCCTTCTTTTTTGCCATGATCATCGCGGTGGCGGTGGCGCTGGTGCAGTACGCCAATGTGCCGGTGCTGCGGCAGATCGCCCGGTTCTATATCTGGGTCATCCGGGGCACGCCGCTGCTGGTGCAGCTGTTCATCATCTTTTACGGCCTGCCCAGCGTGGGCATCATGCTGAACGCCTTTCCGGCGGCAGTCATTGCCTTTGCCTTCAACGAGGGTGCCTACTGCGCCGAGACCATGCGCGGTGCGCTGGAAAGCGTACCGCAGGGGCAGCTGGAGGCCGGGTACTGCGTGGGCATGAGCTGGTGGCAGATCATGCGCCGCATCGTACTGCCGCAGGCGCTGCGCACCGCTGTGCCTGCGCTGTCCAACTCCCTTATCGGTATGATCAAGGACACCTCGCTGGCGTCCAATATCACGGTGGCAGAGCTGTTCATGGCCGGGCAGCGGGTAGCCGCCCGCACCTACATCTTCCTGCCCATCTACTGTGAGGTGGCTGTGGTGTATCTGCTGTTCTGTACCGTCATCACCAAGCTGCAGGCGCTGCTGGAACGTCAGCTCAACGCCCGCGGCTTTCAGTAAAAAGGGAGGTGCGCACCTATGGCTATGCTTGAGATCCGCAATGTGCAAAAAACCTTCCGCACCTACGCAAAGCCCGGCCTTTTCCACCGCCCCGGTGCACGGAAGGTCGCCAGCGAGCTGCCCGTGCTGCGCGGGGTAGACCTGACCGTGGAAAAAGGCGATGTGGTGGCCATTCTGGGGCCGTCCGGCTCCGGCAAGACCACCCTGCTGCGCTGCCTGAACTTTTTGGAGACTGCCGATGCCGGGCAGCTGGTGTTTGACGGCGAAAGCTTTGACCTTGCCCATGCCAGCCGCGCCGACATTGCCCGGCTGCGCAAAAAGACCGCCTTTGTGTTCCAGAACTACAACCTGTTCCGCAACAAGACCGCCCTGCAGAATGTGACCGAAGGGCTCATCGTGGCGCGTAAACTGCCCAAGGAGCAGGCGGATGAGATCGGCATGAAGATGCTTGCCAAGGTAGGCCTTGCCGACCGTGCCGACTACTACCCCCGCCAGCTTTCCGGCGGGCAGCAGCAGCGGGTGGCCATTGCCCGGGCGCTGGCTTCCAAGCCTTCCATTATCCTGGCCGACGAGCCCACGGGAAACCTGGACTCCAAGACCAGCCAGGATGTGCTCTCCCTGATGAAGATCACCAGCCAGAAATTTGCCCAGACCATGGTGATGATCACCCACAACGAGGAGATCGAGCTAGCGATCAAGTCCGGGTTATCCGTATAAATACGCAATACGGTAGACGGGAACATAGCGATCAAGATACCGATCGGTAGCACGAACGCATAGCATAGCCCGATCATCCTCCGGCAAAGCGGAAGCACCCGGTCCGACTCCCCGGCACCGATCAAGTTACTTACCAGCGAGCTGTTCGTGGAGGCGAAAGCATTCACGAACATAAACAGGAACGAGGAGATGCTACGTACCACATTCGTAATCGCCAACGGCCGCTCACCCAGATGCTCCATAGCGATAAAGAAGATAAACCATCCCCCAAAAGCGATCCCATGCTGGATCATCACCCAGATAGAGACACTCAGTATTTGTCCCAGCATCCTAAAATCCACTCTCGTAAAACGGAACAGACCATATTTTTTATAATCTATCTTCTTCCAAGTATAAATCACGAAGAACAATACGGAAACAGCTTCCGAGATCGAGGAAGCGATAGCGGCACCCGCTATCCCCAAAGCGGGGAACCCGAACTTACCGAATATCAAGATATAGTTCAAGACCACGTTGGTAAGCACCATCACCACCGAATTGGCCGTCAAGATCTTCGTATTCGTCGTACTCACGTAAAACGCACGGAACATCACCGCTATAAAAGAGAAGAAGAACCCGTACACCCGCCAGTCCAGATAGCTCATCGTCGCTCGATACACCTCTTCCGAACCGATCATCCGGTGGAGCAGATGGGGCGTAAGCAGATTAGAGGCCGTAAACAACACCGCCGCCAGCAAAAAAAGGAATAGCCCGCCTTGCGTGAAAACCTCGCCGATCCGTTTATACTCCCCCTCACCGTTACGACGTGCCATCAGCACCTGAGCGCCTACACTGAAACCAAAGCCCAGCATATAAATCACGAGATAATAGACTCCTGCCAAGGCGGAGGCACCTAGCTCGACCTCGCCGACACGTCCCAGATAAGCGGTATCCGTCAATCCGATCATATGCTCCATGAGCAAGCTGATTAATACCGGATACGTGATCTTTAGAATTTGTTTGTTCGTATATCGCATGATGAATCTTAAATAAAAGGGAGGCAAAGGTAGTAATAAGATGCCAGTCACACAATATTACCCCATGCGATCCGTTTCTTATCATATTACATTATTATACGAAGAGATATGGTTACAAAACTCATCATGGCCTGTATTTTGTCCGCTACGCTATTGAGCTGCAACGGGCAAAACACAAATACGATCAACTACGCTACCGTCGAACCCCTGCATATCAATCGTTTTGACAAGGATTTATTCCGGCTGATCGATACGGAAGATACCACCTTGCAACCCGAACTAATCAAACAATACCCGGAAATGCTGGATATCATCGGGAAAGGCATATTAAACCTGCAAACCATCGAGACTCCCGGCTTCTTCGAGAAAATGCGGAATTATTACTCGGAGCCTACCTTGAAAGGCTTGTATCGTGACGCTATCACCCAATATGATTCCGTGGAGGATATCGAGAAATCCTTGGGATACGGATTCGCCTATCTAAAGGAGAATTTCCCCTCGATGCAGATCCCTGCTATCTATATGCATGTATCCGGTTTCAACCAGAACGTATTGGTAGGCGATAGCCTGCTTTCCCTTTCCATCGATAAGTATATGGGAAAGGACTATCCCTTGTATCAAGATTTCTTCTATGACTCCCAGAAATTGAAAATGCAACGTGGACTCGTGGTCCCGGATTATCTGGCGGGGTGGCTAATGTCCGAATATCCTTTCGCGGGAAAAGAGAACGTATTGCTGGACCGGATGATTTACGAGGGAAAAATCAAATACCTGCTCTCGCAAGCCCTAGGCGTTCCCGATGCCGCCGAGCTAATGGGATACACCGAACAGGCCTACAACTGGTGCAAGGACAACGAAGGAACAATCTGGAAAGCAATCATCGAGCGCAAGCATCTTTATACCCCGGATCAACTGACAACTTCCCAGTATTTCGAGGATACCCCGGCCATTTTCCCCGAGAACGACGCTCCCGGGAATATCGGGACTTGGATAGGCTGGCAGATCATCAACCAGTACATGAAGGAGACGGGATCTAGCCCGGAGGCGTTGATGCAAAACAACGACGCCCAAGAAATCCTAACCGCCTCAAAGTACAAACCCCTATAAACAGGAAAACCGCCCTATTCTCACGAACAAGACGGATAACCTAATCTAACTTAATTCTAATACCATGAAAAACACTATATCTTAATAACAAGGCTTTTTAAAAAAGGTTCAATGGAATGAGATTTTAAACCTCTTATTTACCTCGGTTGTTGTAACAGGAAACGAAAACAAGGTGAGTCCGATGGATAATGATCTCTTAGATATAACAAAATTGAGGCGCTGGCGGATCTGGAAATTGAAACTTATTGACGCCAGACTTTATTTTGTAAGCATTTTCGTGGGATTGCTGACCGGGTTGGTAGCGGTACCTTATCACTATCTGCTCCAGCAGTTATTCAATAGCCGGAAACTTTTTTTCGACGGTCATTACCCTTGGTATTTCCATGTCTTGTTCTTCTTCACGCTATGGGGTATATTGCTTTGCGTGAATTGGATGGTCAAGAAGATGCCGCTGATTACCGGTGGGGGCATTCCCCAGACACGGGCGGTTATCAATGGCAGGATCACTTATAAAAACCCGTTGACACAATTAATCGCCAAGTTCACGGGAGGGATATTAGCGATCAGCGCCGGCCTGTCCCTTGGTCGTGAGGGACCGTGCGTACAGATCGGATCTTACGTGGGGAATATCATTTCCAAATGGGGACACGTATTGGCTGGAGAGCGCAAGCAACTTTTGGCTGCCGGCGCAGGTGCCGGATTGGCCGCCGCTTTCGCCGCTCCCCTCGCTTCCTCACTTTTGGTGATCGAGTCCATCGAACGGTTCGACGCTCCCAAGACCGCCATTACCACCTTGCTGGCAGGGGTCGTGGCGGGAGGCGTAGCGAGCTTGATTTTCCCCTTCAACCCCTACTCGCAGATTAGCGCTATTGCCCCGCAGGCTACTTTTATAGATCAACTGAAGTTGTTCTTATTTCTGGCCGTGGTTATTTCCGTCTTCGGGAAAATTTACTCGATGTTTACCCTTTGGTGCAAGGATTTCTTTACCAGACTGAAGCATCCTCCTTATATGAAGATGTTGTACCTGCTTATCATAGCGTATACGATCTCATTGACGGAGATCGATTTGACAGGAGGAGGCGAGCAATTCCTTATCATGCAAGCGATGCATGGATATCACCCCGTTTTATGGATAGCGGCGATGATGCTCATCCACTTGATATTCACGTCTCTCTCTTTCTCCTCCGGACTGCCGGGAGGGAATTTCATCCCTACACTAGTTACCGGGGGATTGTTCGGGCAGATCATCGCCTTATTATTGGTGAAGTATGGTTTCATTGAAACGGAGAGCATCAGCTATATCATGTTAATCAGCATGGTAGGTTTCTTGGTGGCGGTAGTCCGGACACCGCTGACGGGTATCGTCTTGATTACGGAGATAACCGGGCATCTGGATGTATTCTACCCCTCTATCATTGTCGGCGGGCTTACGTATTACTTCACGGAAATGCTACAGATAAAGCGCGTTAACGTGGTTCTCTATGACGAGATGATCTCGACTCCAGCCTTCCGTACCGAAGGGCGTTCCAGCCTGTTCGTAGAGATCATGACAGGTGCCTATTTCGACGGGAAGGAGGTAGATCACCTCACCCTCCCCCAACGTTGTATCATCAAGACTATTCACCGGGATCGCAAGGACTTGGCTCCCGCCGGACAGACTCTTATCCCCGGTGATCAAGTTGAGATCGAGATCGATTCGCAGGATATCGAGAAGCTGTATGAGCCGCTGATTAGCATGGCGAACATCTATTAATCGCAGACCTGCCAATCGCCTCGAAAAGAAATGCCACACCAAGAATCCCCCGGTGTGGCACATCAACAAAACGCTACATTATCAGAAGTTATATTGAGCGGAAACATTAAGTCGGTTGGCGTGGCGGGTCATATCGTTGAAATCGGTACGCCAGCCTCTCAAATACTCGGCGCCGACTTGCAGATTAGCGTTCACGTTCCAGAAAATGTTGGCTACCAAGTATTGACCGTAGCGGTATTGATCCGACGGGGTAACCGGGTAATCATTCTCGCTGTATAAACGAGTCTGGCTATAGGTGCTGGAGACGAATACCTTCGGCGTGATATTATACTGCAAGCCAGCGTACCAACCCATCATCGGAAGCACTTGCATCTTGCCTTTGGCCTCGGGGTCCGGAACCAGATCCACGTCCAGATTACTGATATCATTCAAGAACTGGCTGATCCCCCGGCCGTAAGTAGCCTGACCGTAGAAGTTCAGCTTGCTCGTCACATTGAACGTAGAGGCGGCAAACACGCCCCATCCGGCCTTAGACTCGGCCCGTTGCGCCACGATACCAGCTACACGGATATGGCTGCTCTTATTCCAAGCGTATTGGATATAGGCAGGGAAGTTCGGCATACGTTGGTTACTGATATTCACGCTTTGGTTCGTGATGCCATCCACCACTGGCATCTCGATACCTACACCCGCTTTCCATCCCTTACCGAAAGCACGCTCATAGCGTAACAGGGTGGCACGGCTGAAAACCTGTCCGGCAGGCACCGCATACTCGATCGAGGGCGGAAGGGCGGCCAGATCCATGAAGGTACTATAATCGTAACCCATCGTGAAACCAAGGAAAGACACATAGGCGTTCTGGAGCTCGAAGACCTTGCTGCCTCCCCGGAAGTTACCCGCCGTATACACGACGAAATCCCCGAGGTGTTTGGTACGACCCACTAATTTCAAGAATATCGTACTGGTAGTAGCGTCCATCTGGAACTGGTTACGGACGTAGTTCTGCCCACCATTCGGGATCATGGACGGATAGAAATCGACATCATCCGAGATCCCGCCGAAATCATACTCCGCCGTAGCCTTCACGTAACCGCCGATACCCAAGGCGAAACGTCCCTTACGATCGGTCAATACGAAGCGGGGGGCTTTCGGGTCGTGGAAACGAGGGCTCTGCGTCTCATTCATTATCCTCACGATTTCATCACCTGCCTTGTCTTGGCTGACAAGGACTATCGAATTTGGCACGTCATCCTCGATGACCACCTTTTGAGCCTTAGCGGGAGCCGATAAGAATCCCATACCTAGCAGTAATACTGCTCCTTGTACAAATAGTCTCATAAATGTGTTTTGTTTAGATTAATTACCTACCTTGAACAAGGCTATAAAGAAAAGGTTCTGATTTTAACAACCCTACGAGCACTTTTTCCACCCTATTGCCCGTTCAAAAAATATTCATATATTTGCGGAATATATTACTTGGGATGAGAAGATTTTTATTGTTCATACTCGCTGTTCTTTACCTCGGGGTTTCCTCCGGGTTTGCGCTGAATTACCATTATTGTATGGGTAAGTTGGCGGAGGTGAGTTTGCAGTATCTTGACACTTGCCCCAGTTGCGGTGAGGCGGGCACGTCCCATAAGTGCTGCTCTACCAAGACGGAATATGTTAAGTTATCCGTCGATCAGGATGTGGCGAATACGCTCGTGCAATTGTCCGCTCCTGTCGCTGTAGTTTTATTGTTCGATCTACTCGACTCCTATAAGATCGCCGGGCGAGACGAGACAACACGTTCCAATCCCTTTATTAATCCACCCAAGGAGAATAGCGCTATCCCGTTATTCGTCCATCATTGTACTTTTTTGATTTAGCGTATAGGCTTCCTTTTTAAAAGGCGATTTACGTCTGTTTACGCACGAGTACCGGCGTAATCTATTGCGAGTACTGGAGTAATCCACCGCAAGTACTGGAGTAATCCATTGCAAATACTGGAGTAATCCATTGCGAGTACTGGCGTAAAGCATCACGAGTACTCATGTGATCGCTTGCCTTCAAAGACGAACAAATAAGCGTTCTCATATGTTTTCAAATCATAAAAGCTCATTCAAATGTTAAACAGAATCATTCGTTACTTCCTTGAGAACAGGGTGGTAACCTTACTTTTACTAGTGCTGATTATCGTATGGGGCATCTCCACGTCCCCCTTCAATTGGCACGGGGGGATCATTCCCCGGAATCCGATTCCGGTAGACGCCATCCCCGATATCGGCGATAACCAGCAGATCGTGGCCACGGAATGGATGGGCCGCTCGCCGAAGGATATACAGGACCAGATCACTTATCCGCTGACCACCTCTCTTTTAGGTATCCCGGGAGTGAAGACGATCCGTAGTTCCTCCATGTTCGGGATGTCCTTCATATACATTATCTTCGATGACGATATAGAGTTCTACTGGAGCCGTTCCCGTATATTGGAGAAGCTGAACTCCCTGCCTCCGGGAACCTTGCCGGAAGGCGTGCAGCCTACCTTGGGACCGGACGCTACCGCCCTCGGGCAGATCTATTGGTATACGCTGGAAGGACGGGACCCCAAGACCGGTAAACCTACCGGAGGCTGGAACGCCGAGGAGTTGCGTACGATACAGGATTTCTACGTCAAGTACACCTTATCCTCCGCCGAGGGGGTATCCGAGGTTGCCTCGGCGGGCGGCTTCGTGAAGGAGTACCAGATCGAGTTGAACCCAGATGCCATGTACGCCTTCAACGTCTCCGTGATGGATATCATGAGCGCCATCAAGAAGAGCAACCTCGATATCGGCGCCGAGACGATGGAGATCAACAAGGTGGAGTACCTGATCCGGGGCTTGGGGTATATCAAGAATGTAAAAGATATAGAGAATGCCGTCGTCACCGTTCGGGAAGGCGTGCCGGTTCGCATATCGGACGTGGCGTTCGTGAATATCGGCCCCGGAACCCGACGGGGAGGGCTGGACAAGGAGGGTGTGGAGGCCGTGGGCGGAGTGGTCGTAGCCCGCTATGGCTCCAACCCCTTGGAGGTTATCAATAACGTAAAGGCGAAGATCAAGGAGATGGAACCGGGATTGCCCCAGAAGGTACTGGCGGACGGGACTGTCTCCGAGGGAAGCGTCGTGCCGTTCTACGACCGTACGGGGCTTATCAAGGAGACGATCGGGACGTTGGAGACCGCCCTCTCCCACGAGATATTGATCTGCGTGATCGTTATCATCGTGCTGGTGCTCAACCTAAGGGCCTCTATCGTTATCGCCAGCATGTTACCGATAGCGGTGCTCGCCACGTTCATCATCATGCGTTATACGGGGATAGCGGCGAATATCGTGGCTTTATCGGGTATAGCGATCGCCATTGGCGTGATGGTGGATGTAGGGGTCGTCTTCGTGGAAAGTATCATCCGTTACCGGGAGATGCCCGAGAACAGGCATATACAGGGGGGAAAGGCGTTTGTCAACCTTATTTATAAGGCGGTAAGCGAGGTGTCCGGGGCGATCAGCACGGCGATGATCACGACGATCGTCAGCTTCCTCCCCGTCTTCACCATGGAGGCGCAGGAAGGGAAGATGTTCTCGCCCTTGGCCTACACCAAGACGTATGCTTTGGCTTCCGCCTTCGTGCTGGGATTGATCTTGCTTCCTTCCCTATCGTATTGGTTGTTCTCGATAAAGATCCATTCAAGGCAGATACGGAAAATACTGAATTACCTGTTGATCGTGGCCGGAATCGCCTTACTTATTATCTATGGCAGTATTCCCGCTATCGGGCTAACGGCAGTCGGGTTGAATAATCTATTGTCCGGGTATTGGAAGAAGCCTCAGATGAGCACTTATATCAATATCGGTATCACCCTCTTTGTCTCGATCTATTACCTGTCCGAGGAATGGTTGCCGATGGGGCCGCAAAAAGGGATGCTCGCCAATATCCTGTTCGTGGCGGGTTGCGTAGCCATCATCCTAAGCATCCTGTGGCTGCTCGTTATGTATTATGAGAGGATATTGCGCTGGTGCTTGGATAACCGCTGGAAATTCATGTTGATTCCGGGAGCTACCATCGTATTCGGTTTCTGGATATGGAGAGGCATCGGACAGGAGTTTATGCCTAGCCTGAACGAAGGTTCTTTCCTACTGATGCCGACTAGCATGCCGCATTCCGGTATCGAGCAAAACCTTGATTATATAGAGGCGCTCGACAAACGGCTGGCCTCTATCCCCGGGGGGGAGGCCGCCATAGGTAAATGGGGCCGTGTAAACTCCGCCCTCGATCCAGCGCCGGTACAGATGTTCGAGAATACGATCAACTACCGTCCGGAATATATCCTGAATGAGGACGGGAAAAGGGAACGTTTCAAGGTAAACCGGCAAGGGGAGTATCTCCTAAAAGATGGAGGCGTATATAACCCCAAAGACGGTTTCCGGCTGATTCCCTCAGACAGCCTGATCCCAGACGCTAAAGGCGATTACTTCCGCCAATGGCGACCGGAGATCAAGAACACGAACGATATCTGGCAACAGATCGTGAACGTCACCCATCTTCCGGGATTGACTTCCGCCCCGAAGCTGCAGCCTATCGAGGCCCGTCTCGTCATGTTATCCACCGGTATGCGTGCCCCGATGGGTATCAAGGTGTATGGCCCGGATCTGGAGACGATCGAGAAAGCCGGAAAGGCGATCGAGAAGGCATTGAAAGAGGTACCCTCCGTTATCCCCTCTTCCGTATTTTACGACCGTGCGGTAGGCGCCCCTTATCTGGAGATCGAACTGAACCGTGAGAATATGGCCCGTTACGGCGTAAACGTGGAGGACTTGCAAGAGATATTAAGTGCCGCTGTCGGTGGCATGGTACTGACCCGCACCGTGGAAGGCAGGGAACGTTTCCCGGTGCGCCTACGCTACGCTCGTGAGCTTCGAGATAATCCAGAGGCGCTAGGTATGATCCTCGTACCGACCGCCACTGGGGCGCAAGTCCCGCTTAAAGAGCTTGCCGATATCAACTATACCCGTGGAGCGCAGATGATCCAAAGCGAGAACACTTTCTTGGTAGGCTACGTCATCTTCGACAAACTGGCGGGGAAGGCGGAAGTGGATGTCGTGAAAGAGGCTTCCCGCATCCTTGAGCAACAAATAAAGGAGGGAGGGTTGAACCTTGATCCCGGCGTATCCTATAAGTTCGCCGGCAATTACGAGCAGCAGGAGCGTGCCACCAGCCGGCTGATGATCGTCGTTCCCCTCGCCTTGTTGATCGTCCTGCTGGTTCTATACTTTCAATTCAAGACGGTCACTGCCTCACTGATCCATTTCTCCGGGGTGTTCGTGGCCTTCGCCGGAGGTTTTATCTTGCTATGGCTTTACGGACAGGATTGGTTCATGAACTTCTCCATCGCCGGAGAGAATATGCGGGATCTTTTCCAGATGCACACGATCAATCTGAGCGTGGCAGTCTGGGTCGGTTTCATCGCCTTGTTCGGTGTGGCTACGGATGATGGGGTATTGATGGGAACCTACATCCATCATGTATTCCTCGAGCGAGACCCCCGCACCAAGCACGATATCCGGGAAGCGGTAGTAGCCGCCGGACTGAAACGGGTACGCCCTGCGGCCATGACTACAGCCACTACCCTGATCGCTTTGCTCCCCGTACTTACCTCTACCGGTAAGGGGGCGGATATCACGGTACCGATGGCTATCCCTACGTTCGGAGGAATGCTGATCCAGAGTATGACCATGTTTGTCGTTCCCGTCCTGCAATGCTGGTGGCGGGAGAACGCTATAAAGAAAGAACAAAAGAATAAAATTCAAGAGGAGGTAACGACTTATGAGATATAAAAGAATCAGATCAATCATCATGGCAGGTGTACTGGGGATGCTAAACGTCCTTTTCGCTTACTCCCAGCCGGCCGATAGTTTAGGCTATTATCTGGAACTGGCGGCACGTAACAATCCGCAGATCAACGCCGACTTCTCCCTGTATAAGGCATCTTTGGAGAAAGTCCCGCAAGCCGGAGCCTATCCGGACCCGGAACTGGAGATCGGTTTCTTCCTGAAACCGATGGAGATCTTGTCCGGAAAGCAAATAGCGGATTTCACCTTGATGCAAATGTTCCCTTGGTTCGGTACCCGGAAGGCGGCCCGCAACGAGGCGACCGAGATGGCCCGGATGGCTTACGAACAATTCCGTAACAGTCGCAACAACCTGTATTACGAGGTGAAGAGTCAATGGTACCAGCTTTGCAATATCAGCGAGCAATATAAAAATACGCAGGCGAACCTTCGTCTGCTAGACCAGTTGGAACAGTTGGCATTGAACCGCTTCTCCGCTCCGTCGGCGAAGGCGGGCGGTTCCTCCGTCCTACCCTCCCCCGTATCTTCTGCTCCATCGACTCCTCCCGCCGTATCCGGTGGAGGTATGTCGGGTATGGGAGGCAGTAGCATGGGAAGCCCTACGGTACAAAGCACGGGAGCATCCGGTAGTACGATGTCCGGAATGTCCGGCGGTAGCCCTATGGGTGGAGGCTCTATGGGAAGTGGCAACTCCATGGGCGGAATGTCGGACGTACTGCGAATCCAGATGGAGAAGGTAGAACTGGAGAATACGCTAGCCTCCTTGTTATCGCAACGGAAAACGGCCGAGGCTGCTTTTAATACGTTGCTCAATCAGTCGCTAGCTACCCCGATTTCCGTCCCCGACTCGTTGGAACGGCTTCCTCTCTCATGGAGTGAGTCGATGGCTCTTGACAACGTCATCTCCAACAACCCCATGCTTACCATGCTGGAGGCGGAAGGAAACGCTTACCGAGCCAAGGCGGAGATGGACAAGAAAATGAGTTACCCCATGCTAGGTATCGGCCTCCAGTATTCCTTGATCGGGAAGAAACCAGAGGATATGTCTATGGGCTCTATGTCCGGTATGAACGGAAAGGATATGTTCATGCCCATGCTAAAGATCAGCCTTCCTATCTTCCGTAAGAAATATAACGCACAGCAACGGGAAAGCAAGCATTATTGGAAATCCAGCGAGTTGAAGTACGAGAACACGATGAACCAACTGCAAGCCGAGTATATCCGTATTACCCAGCAATTGGAAGATGCCGCACGGAAAATCGATTTGTACCAGAAACAATACGATCTATCGTTGGCCACCTACCAACTGATCGTCCGGGAATTCTCGACAGGAAGTACGACCTTGACCGACGTGATCCAAGTGGAGCGACAAATGTTGGACTATCACTTGAAGAAAAGCGAAGCGATAGCGGAATATAATACCCAAATCGCCGGAATCGAGAAATTAATATCCACCTCTGTAAACGAATAAGAAAATGAAAAATATAAATGAAACCGTAAAATCCAAGTACCTGATATATATCCTGTTCCTAGCGGGCGGCCTCTTGTTGGGCTGGCTTCTGTTCCATAACTCCGATACCGACAGCCATACGTCACAAGCGAGCGA
>OGLC01001095.1_pt1 | contig 14976 bp, 10 predicted proteins | sample 1572751 | NCBI WGS metagenome assembly OGLC01 (sample SAMEA2581897, study PRJEB24529) | metagenome | biome: Human gut stool | place: China | collected 2011
CCGTTGGGGCTGTTTTCATGAATTCGGGGGCGCTTGGCGCATCAGCGAGGAAGCATTTATGGAAAGTGCAAAAGACAGCTGGTTGTCCGGACTGAAAATTCGAGCTTCTTGGGGGCAGCTGGGTAATCAGGATGCATTGAGTGGCAGTAATAATGACTATTATCCTGCCTTGAACACGTATAATCTCGATTCCAAATATGCATTTGGAGGCTCTTTGAATTCTGGTTATTATCAACGGAAATATCGTCTGGAAACCATTTCATGGGAAAAAGCCTCTACTTGGGGAGTCGGCGTTGACTTTACTTTATTCAATAAACTGAATGGTTCTCTGGATTATTATAATCGGAAGACTACTGGTATAATTATGGATGTGACAGTCCCTAAAGAATTTGCTTTGGATGCCTATAAGGATAATGTAGGCTCTATGAGAAACAGTGGTATAGAAATAAATTTAAGCTACAATACAAAAATAGGTCAGGTTGATTTCGGAATTGCGGGCAATTTCTCTTACAATAAGAATGAAATTCTGGATCTGGGAGGCGGCGACCCTAACAAGTACCTGGATGCTACTGATGGTTACAGCCAGCGTAATAAGGTAGGTGAAGCAATGAATTCCTATTATATTTATAGGGCGGATGGATTTTTTAATTCTCAAGAAGAAGCTGATGCATATACGGCCAAATACGGTAATCCTTTCGGTAAAACTTTCAAGGCAGGCGATTTGCGTTATGTGGATACAAATAAAGATGGTAAACTGACAGCTGATGACCGTGAATATTGTGGAAGTTCCGATCCTAAAATTATTTACGGATTCAATATAAATGCGGGCTGGAAAGGAATTGACTTATCATTGATGTTCAATGGTGCGGCGGGTGTGAAACGCCTGTTTGACGGATACGAGGTGTATGGTAATTTCTCGGGTGACGCTGCTCATCCGGCTACTATTTGGAGAGATGCCTGGACACCCGATAACCATGATGCCTCCATGCCACGTATTTTTTACGATACAAACTCGGCCAGTAGCAGCCGTTCGGTACAATCGGATTTTTGGTTACAAGATACAAGTTATTTGCGTCTGAAAAATTTGCAGTTGGGATATACTTTGCCGAAAGGCTGGTTGAATTCGGTTGGTGTTGAGAATATCCGTATTTACTATTCTGTAGAGAATCTATTGACTTTTGATAAGATGAAGATCAATATAGACCCTGAATCCACAAGCCAACGGCTGTCTTCCTATCCTCTATTACGTACTCATGCATTCGGCGTTAATGTTACATTCTAAATTGTTATAGACTAAAAAAAATGGAATTATGAAATACTTGAAACAATATATGATCATAGGAGCGGTGACAATGATTACATCTTGCTCTGATTTTCTAGATACAGCTCCATTGGATGCCCTGTCTCCTGCCACTACGTGGAAAACCGAGGATGATGCCCAAAAATTTGCTATCGGGTGTTATGGCGGTAATAACTACGATACTTCCAGCTGGGAAGATGGTGGCAATATCTTATATCTCGACTGCGGGTCGGATTTTGGATATAACAACTTTGAATGGGAAAACTATAAGACCATTGGCAACGGTACAATGACTCCGTCAGGGGCTGTTGCAAGCTTTTATGATTTCTCAGTCATCCGCCGTTGTAACACATTCCTAGAAAAGGTAAAGGAGATCCCATTTTCCAATGAGCAGACCAAAAACGATTTGATCGGTCAGGTCCGTACTATTCGCGCTTATCGCTATTTTGTTATGAACTGGTGGTATGGAGGAGTGCCTGTGATTGACAACTATAACTCAGCAGATGAAGCTAAAGTTCCCCGCAAGTCGGAGGAGGAAGTGAAAAATTACGTCAATACAGAATTGGACACAGCCATCGGTGAACTGAATGCATCTCCCTCTGAAAGGGGACGGATCGCAAAGGGCGCTGCTATGGCAATCCGAATGCGCAGCGCACTGTATTATGGTGATTATGTGAAAGCAAAAGAAATGGCCGAGGCCATCATGAATTTGAAACAGTACGATCTGGAACCGGACTACAGTAATTTGTTCAAAGTTGCCGGTCAGGACTCAAAAGAGATTATTTTGGCTGTTCAATATGTGAATTCCACTTTGGAATTGGGCACAATAGGCCAGATGTATAATAATGGTGACGGTGGCTGGTCCTCCATTGTTCCGACTCAGAACCTGGTGGATACTTATGAAATGGCTGACGGCTTGACCAAAGAGGAATCCGGCTCTTATGACCCAAACCATCCGTTTGCCGGTCGCGATCCACGTATGGCCATGACCATTATATACCCAGGAATGGACTGGAATGGCACTGTAGTCAATACACTGGACAAGACAATCAATGGTAAGGATAATGCAAACTATCCTCCTTCTGCGAACAATGCTTCAAAGACCGCCTTAACCTGGAGAAAATATTTGGATGAACAATATGCTAATGGTATTTGGAACACGAATGCCTGCCCTATTGTAATCCGCTATGCAGAAGTGTTGCTTACTTATGCGGAAGCAGTCAATGAACTTTCTGGTCCGTCTGCAGATGTTTATGACAAACTGGATCTGATTCGTGGACGTGTAGGAATGCCGAAAGTGGATCGTGAGAAGTATGCTTCAAAGGAAACATTACGCCGGCTGATCCGCCGTGAACGTGGGGTGGAATTGGCCGGGGAAGGTGTGCGTCGGGCTGATATTCTGCGCTGGAAAGATGATAATGGAAAGATGGTTGCAGAAACAGTCCTGAATGGTGTTTTGGAAAGGGTTGTCGGAACTGTAAATTATGCCGAGACTGATCCGACGAAACGTGCGGAGATTGACACGAACGCCCCTGCTACTGACAAGAAGATTGAAGACCGTGTATTCAAAGTGCATAATCGATACAATCCAATTCCTCAGGGAGCTATTGATAATAACCCGAATCTTGAGCAAAACCCCGGGTATTAATACAATGACAGTATCGGTCTTTTGTAATTAGAATGGAAATCCAATAAAAAAATGGAAGGTGTGTCGTAATACACGATGCACCTTCTTAATTTTTATTAAGCGCAATACAATTGCAGTGTATTCTCCTATCATTGTATCCGAAATATAACATAAAAAAGAAACTACCATGCCAAATGAAAACAACCTGTTGCCGGAACATGCACAACTTGCAGCAGTTCTGGACAATCCGGACGCAATCCAAAGGATCAAAGAGCCGACAGAAAAAGTACAGATTGCCGCCGTACAGAAAAAGCCGGAACTTGTCCGGCTGTTCACCAACACTACGGAAAAAGTACAGCTTTCCGCCGTAATTGCCTCTCCTGAAAGTGTCCTTCTCATGCAGGCCCCATCCCCCCTGGCCTGCTTCACGGCCGTGGAAAGGATGTTCAAGGCGGACCTGCCGCCCACAACCGGTATTCTGGCCGCAGCCCGGAGGCTGGTATTCCGGATGAAGGGGAACAGGAAACTCGGAGAACCGGATACGGAAGCCGTAAAGGAGTTTTTTGATGAAGTCAAATCCTTTAAACATTGAAAGCCATGCCTACAATCCTGGAACACCTTGCCGCGCTGTTCGACAAGGACATGAGGGCGGTATTGAGCAATCCCCGCGCCATCAGCATGATCGCCAACCCTTCCGCCCGTGTCCAGATGGCCGCGGTCAGAAGGGACAGAAGTGTCATCTGCTTTATTGAGAAACCGACGGAAAAGGTACAGCTGACAGCTGTCAGAAACGCACCGCACAACATCCATTTCATCACTTCGCCAAGTGAGAGGGTACAGCTGACGGTCATAGGCATCAGGCCTTCCTATGTCGGCTTCATCCCAAACCCTACGGAAAAAGTACAGCTGAAAGCCGTCGAGAAGAGACCGGAATGCATCTTCCTGCTGCAGAAGCCCGCAGAAAAGGTACAGCTGACGGCCGTCCTGAAAGATCCCCGGTATCTCTCGGCAATCAGGGAGCCGACAGAAAAAGTACAGCTGGCAGCCGTACAGAAAAATCCGGAATGCATCCGTCATATAGCGGAACCGACGGAGAAGGTGCAGCATATGGCCGTCCAGAGAAGTCCGGATATCTTCCGGCAGATCAGGCAGCCTGAGGAAAGCGTGCGGCTGGCGGCGGTGCAGGCCAAGGGAGAGAACATCAGATACGTGTCCGCCCCGTCCGAGGCTGTACAACTGGCGGCTGTCAGAAACGATCCGATGAATATCCGGTATATAGAAAACCCTACGGAAAAGGTGCAGTCTGTCGTTCTGAACGCAGACCGGGATGCGGCACCGTTTATCAGTTCGCCTACAGAAGAGATCAAAAGACTGGCGATGGAAATGTACGGCCTCAGACTGGAAAATGCCGCCGGCAAGGAGGCGGCAGCGGCCCGGACATCCGAAACCTCCGGAGACTCCGGAAAGAAAGCGGCGGAGGACGTGGCAAAGAAACCTTCGGCAAAGCAGGTCAGAGAGGCGGTGGAAAAACTGGATAGCGAGATCAGGGAAATAAACAGGGAGTACTTCCAGGCCACTTACGAGGCGCAGTACTCGGACAACGCCGCGGAACGGGAAAGCGAGGTCTCGGCTGCCGGGAAAAACAGGGAGAAGAAGCTTGTCAAAGCTTATGAAAAATTCAACTCGGCAGCCGTTCCGGAAAGGAAGGAATGCAATGTGGGGAAGATTGTCAAGGAACTACGCAAGGAAAGGGTGGCCGTGGAAAACATGAAAGCCGGGGAATGGCACTCCCTGATGAAGGGGAAGGCCGTACAGCCGCCCCTTGTTTCCGGCGCATCCGGAGCCGCAGGAAAAGGAAGCGCACTGATGCTTGCCAGAACACCCGCGGGATATGCACTGAAGGCGGCAGGCACCATAAACCAGGCAAGCCGGCAGGCCAATGCGGAAATGTAAGTAACATTTGCATTCTACATATATCACTTGTTTACTTATTTACTTTAAATTTCGGAAATGTAAATAAGTAAACAAGTTTTTTGCTGATAAAACTCTTTATGACTTTATGAACAAGGTATCATATTAAGCCGGCAAACAATGACACATACTTCCGATAAACATGTCACGGACGAAGAACTGGAACTTGTCACACGTGGCAAGGCGGACGGCATATACATGAAAGCTCCGAACGGCAGTCCGACTTCCCTGAATGAGAGGCAGTGGGTCCAAGTGCGCACCAGAGCATTCAAGAACTGGTTTGGAAACTGGGAAAATGTACCGGAGGCAGCTTCAAGGATTGTCGATGAGAATGGCGAGCCTCTGGTTGTCCACCATGGAACACCTTTGCGCAGAGACCAGATTACTCCCGAGAGGGGATGGCAGAGGGACGGGATCACTTATATACCCCAAAAGGCTCCGTTCCACACATTCAAGGGCGGTGAATATTCCGGCCTGATTTTCACCTCCGTCGATGCGGAAAAGGCAAGAGGTATTGCAGAGACGCGTGCAATGAGCATTCCTGATGACAAATATGGCAATGAACAATGGACGGAAGAAGGATACGTGTATGACCTGTATGTAAATTCAAGAAACCCTTTTGACCCGAAAGACGGGCAGGCCGTAAAAAAAATCCTGCAGTCATTGGGCAGCGAGATACCTGTCCTGTCTTTTTATGGAGGAAAAGGAGGTACGGTATCCCCGGAGAAAGCGCTGGAGCTGGCATCAAGCAAAAGAAACTGCTGGATGCTGACGGAAACCCCGGAGTTTTTGTCCAAAATCAGGGAGGCGGGCTATGACGGGCTTGTCGGTTACGACGAGGGAGTGAAATACATAGCCGTGATGTCTCCCGGACAGTTGAAGGACGCTTATGAAAACACGGGCGCGTTTTCCACATCAAATGACAACATCCGCTTCCGTCAGGTCTATCACGGCAGTCCGGCCTCCTTCGGGCATTTCGACCATGCCTTTACCGGAACCGGTGAAGGGGCGCAGGCCTACGGATGGGGGACATACGTGACGGAAGTGAAAGGAATCGCCCGCAAATATGCGGCCATCGGTATAAAGCGGGGAAACCACATCACCTATGACGGGGAGCCTTTATCCCCGGTGCTTGACAACGAATATTATTTTGATGAGGTATGGAGAATATGGAAACGCCAGATCCTTTCTTCCACCGATGTGGACAGTTTGAAACGGAACATTTCTTCCGTGTATATGGACGGGCGTATCGCAAGCGCACACAGCGGACGGAGGAAGGCATTCGAGCGGCAGAAGCAGGAGCTGCTTTCCGACATAGATGCGGGCAGGATACGCATTGAGCCGCCGCGCCACCTCTATACGGTGGAAATTCCGGAAGACAACGGGATGAACTATCTGTACTGGGACAGGCCGGTATCCGCGGAGCAGCAGGGAAAGATATTCCTGCAGCTCCGCAAGGAACGTTTCTTCTTTCCGGAAGCCACGGCGGAGTTCTGGAGCGGCAGGTCGCATGTATGGAACAGCGGGAAAGAGTTCTACGGCTTTTTGGACCATATGTTCATGAATCCGGACCGGGATACCGATTCACAGCGGCTTGCCAGCGGGTTTCTTTCGCGGGCGGGTTTTACCGGGATTGACTATCCGGCGGAGTGTTCAACCGGCGGCCGGGCTGACGGCGCGCGGAACTATGTCATTTTCAGCGAGGCCGACCTGAAGATAACCGCACATGAACGTTTCCGCTTCATCGGAGAGAAAGGGGCCTCCAGACTTGACCGGTCTGAAGGGGCCTCCCTGCGGCTGGAGAACCTCGCCGTCGCCCGCGAAATGGAAAAGTCCGGCAAGGATGCCGGAACAATAAAGGCGGCGACAGGCTGGGAACGCGGGGCTGATAGCAAGTGGCGTTATGAGACGGCGGATTTCGAATACCATCCGGCCGGAGATCTGGGCTATTCACGACTGCTGGAAAAACAGTCCTGGCATGGGGAGCTTGAAAATCTTCTTGACCGGCAGATAGAGGGCGAAACACTCTCTGAAGCGGAGTGGAAACGGTTTGAGGAACTGACGGAGCTGGCAGCCGGACTGAAGGAACAGGACGAGCTGCGTGAACGGATCTATCTTGATGACTATGTGAAAGACGATGAACTGTTCCAGGCCTATCCTGAAATGAAACGGACCCGGCTGGAATTTGTGGACCTGCCGTCGGCCGACTATTGCGGGGGCTACCTCCATCCGGACAACAGAATCGTGATAAACATCTCCCGGACTGATGATGTGAGGTCTGTCCTGGCCCATGAGATACAGCACGCAATACAGACCATGGAGGGCTTTGCGCGGGGAAGCAATCCCGGGGAGTTTAAAAACACGGTGGAGAATGTGATCCTGGACATCGTGCGGGCCACTGACGGAAGGATTCTGGAGGGCGGCGGTTTCGACAATACCCCCAAAGGCATATTTGCCGCACTTGACCGGAAAGTGCCCTACGGGACAATACTGAGACATTATGACTATCCCCTCAGCCTCGTGGCTGAGAAGTACGGATATAAGAACATCTTTGACCTGGTGAATGACATCGGCCGGTTTAAAAGCGGCATACAGGAATACCGTTCCACTGCCGGGGAGGTGGAAGCGCGCAATGTGGAAAGCAGGCTGGATTTTACTTCCGCCCAAAGACGGAACACGCTTGCCGTTTCCACCGAGGATATCGCCCAGGACGGGCAGATATTCCTTTCAAGGGACGTCCGGATGGACGAGCTCGCACGTCATGTGTCTTTTCTGGCCGGGAAACTGCATATTCCGGTGGAAGTGATCCGTCATGCCGACGAGGCAGGCTCTCCCGACATACGCGACCTGCTCTCCTGCGGGAAAGACATCCGGGGCTGGTATGACATCCCCTCGCAACGTATCTGCCTGTATCTTCCACATGCCCGGGGGAAAGCGGACGTCGAGCGTACCCTGCTGCATGAGGGTGTGGCACATTACGGCCTCAGAAAGCTTGCAGGTCCCAAGCATATGGATGCTTTTCTGGATGACATCTTCAACGGATGCGGAGAAAAAGTACGGGATGAGATTCTCCGGATGGCGGCTGCAGACAAGACGGACATACGTGTCGCAACGGAAGAGTATCTGGCCCGGATGGCCGAGGCCGGTACGGACCAATCCTTATGGGACAGGATTGTCACCGCCTTCCGGAATCTCCTCCGAAAGCTGGGCTTCTGCCTGGAAATCGGCACAAGGGAACTGAGGGGCATACTCGCCGCCAGCCGGAAAAATCTCACCGGAATTGCGGAACCGGCCGTAATACAGACGGCAAGAGGAGACCTTGAACTCTCCTGCGGATACGGGCGGGCGGTTCTCAGGCGGCAAGGGGTCGAAACGGATGCGACCTCCCTTCTGGAACGGATGAGAAAAGCGGGGATCAGCCCCGCCTCTCTCGGGCAGGAGGACTGGAAAGCCGTCTTTAACGGCGGCATCATCCTTCCCGACGGCAGGAAGCTCATGGCCGTAAGGGAACCGGCCGGATACGGGATGAGGATATCCGGTGTGTCACCGGGGAGTGCAAGAGAGTCGGGAATGGAAATGTAAAACAGGATACGGAAAAATAAGATATGGACGAGTGCGGTGAAAAAAACACTATAAGCCTTTCATGGGGAAGGCGGGAAATCCGGATTTCCGGAGAAGGGGCCACCCTGTATGTGAACGGTGTCCCCCATGACATGACCATGATGCTGGAGACTATCCGTGGAGCCGGCGCGAGGCCGGAAAGGATATCCCCGGCCAGATGGATCTCCCTGTTGAGGGGACGGCCTACCGTGCTGCCGGGATGTGAAAGCCCCCTGGTCATGGTACGGGTCCCTTCCGGATATACGGTCAGGTGTCTGTTTCCGGCCGGGGAAAAGGGACACTCCTTCCAGGCGGAAATGCAGTAATTGGACCGGATTACTTATAAAGTATGATATTAATAAAGTAAATAGCTGTAAAAACTAAAAAAGTACAATGGAACATTACATTTTCTATTGCAAGCTGTCGCTTCTGGCAGTGCTGTCACTGATAACGGCCTGCTTCATGCTGAGCCGGAGATGGTATGTCAACCTGGTCGCATTTCTTGCATGCCTCTCGGGCGAGACCTTTCTGGCCCACCTGTTCTTCCCCGGATACATGCTGTGTCCGGCGGCCGCCTCGTTCATAATCCTCTTCCTTTCCCGGATATGGGACCTGTCCAGAACCCCGGCAAAGGGGAACGGGGCTGATCCCATCCGGCTGCCGGTCAGGTCAGGAATCCGGGAGTCCCGGCTCGAATTCTATTACCATTACTCCAACTTCCTGGTTTACGGAGGGGCCGGTTCCGGAAAGACGAAAAGTATCGGAAAATGGCTTCTGAGCGAATACATGCGGCTGGGATTCGCCGGATTCATCTATGACTTCAAGGATACGGACTATACCCGTACCGCCTACAACCTCATTAAAAGGCACAGGTATCCGCACAAGTTCTACTATGTCAGTTTCGACAGGCCTGAACGGTCGTACCGGTTCAACCCGCTCAAGGTGGTGAGGGACCGCACGGAACTGATCCAGCTGATGGAGGACGTGCTGCTCGCGCTGCTTCCCAAGAAGGAACAGCAGAACGAATGGGTCGCCGGAGGTCTGGGCATCCTCCGCGGCGTGGCGTTCCGGTTCTGGGACGAGTTCCCCGAGCATTGCACGCTGCCGCATATACTGGCCTTCATCATGACCGCCTCGGCAAGGCAGCTCTCCCTGTTCCTGCAGCAGAACCTCGTGTCGGAAATGCTGGCCGGCGCCTATCTGAAGGCGGAAGGTTCCGAGAAGACCCAGGCATCCTATCTCTCCACGCTGTGTAACAATCTGGCCACCGTTTCACAGAACGAGGAGATCGCCTATGTCCTTTCAGGGGACGATTTCGATTTCAACCTGATCGATCCGGAAAATCCGAAACTTTTTGCCATCAGCAACAACTTCTCCAAGAACTCGGTCTATGCTCCGGTCATCGGCATGCTCATGACCATATCTTCCCGGCAGTTCACCATGCGGAACAAGGTTCCTTTCGTCTATTTCCTGGACGAGATGACGACAGTCAATATCAAAAACTTTGAGACGCTGCCTTCCGTCCTGCGTGAGTATCTTTGCGCCTTTGTTCTTTTAACACAGTCCGGTTCCAAGGTGGAGAACCAGTATGGCAGGCTCGACCGTTCATCCGTGGAAGCCAACTTCGGGAACCAGTTTTTCGGACGGACCAAAGACGTGGAGTCATTGAAATATTATCCCATGATGTTCGGAAAGGAGGAAAAGGAACGGAGATCCCGCAGCGCGGGAAAAAGCGGGGGAAGCACGAACAGGAGCGTGACCGTATCGTCCCAGAAAGAGGACATCTATCAGGGAAAGGATTTTGCGGATCTGGAACCCGGGGAGTTCATCGGTTCCGCCACGCGTGCCAACGTCAGCTACTTCAAGGTAAAGCTGGAGATGTATGACGACAGGAACGAGGAGCCCCTGCCCGATGTTCGGGTCCTTGAGCCGGGAGAGCTGGGCAGGAACTTCGCAAGGATTCTTGAGGAGGTACGGGAGCTGTTCCCGTGTGAGTGAACGGACCGGCCCTCATCTTTCCCTTCCGGTCAGAAGATCGGTCCCCAGCCTTTTCAGTTCCTGGATGATGGCCTTCCTGGGATTCACCACGAACCGGTACAGACGGCAGACATTCATGTACAGCCGCCTTTCCTCCCTGAACTCCCCGTGCAGGATCTCACGCTTGATTCTCGATACAGTCTCGTTCCGCAACTCGTTCCTTACCTTCCATTCCCCGGAATATTCCTTCAGGCCCTCATCCTTGGACCGGCAGTAAGGGAAGTAGCCATACAGCCGGTTGAACCTGGAGGCGCACCGGGCGGACCACTGGGAACGGTCAAAGCCGACCACCACATCCCTGCCGTCGAGAACCTGCCGGTTTCCCCTGCTCTTGGACAGCGGGGAAAGGGACACGGTCTGGGATCTGTCCATGCGGGAGACGATAATATGCACATGCAGCTGCAGTCCCGGCTTCCTTTCACCGGCTTTTGCCTTGCCGGCTTTCACCTCGGGATCATCGCCTTTATAGTGGCGTTCTGTTTCCACACGCCCATACCATACCAGATCGTCACCGGACCTGATCTTCTCCCGGTAAAAATTACGGGCATATTCATCCATGCACTCACGGGTGAGCCGTTTCATTTCAGCCAGGACTTCTTTCTGCTGCTCCGGGGAGAGCTCCGGGAATTCACCGGTCTTTTCCCCGGTCACTTTTTCAATGAGGTGCTGCTGCTCCTCACCGCTGGGATTGATGGTGAGCATATAGAACTTGTCGTCGTTCCGTTTCAGTGTCCTGTGGTTGTTGTCCATATGATGCATGACGGTCAGAGGGGTCACATAGTCCTCTTTCTGTGAAAAAAAATTATCATAATAAGGACGTTCCTCCTTCAGCTCCTTGCTGAGATATTCCACCAGCTGCACGCATTTTCCCTTGTTGTCCGACACGCCCGGAGTATTTACAGGCCGGTGGACTTTACAGTACATATTCCTCGTTGATCTTCTTGATGAGCAGCTGCAGGGTGCTGACGGGAACCTTGACATCATCATTGAATTTCACCTTCGGGAACTTGTCCGGATTGAGCTGGAATTTTATCAGTTCTGCCAGCCTGCGGAGCTTCTCCCGTTCTTTTTCCACATCCGCCGGGGAGCCCTCCCCGTACTCCGCCAGCTGTTGCTGGAGCTTCCTGTTCCTTTCCTGCAGATCATGCATCTCATTCATCAGCCTTGCATAGTCCGGGGATTCATGGAGGCCGCCTCCCATGCCGACCAGTTTATCAAGAATGGGCTTGAAGATGTCACGTTCCTGGGACTTTATGATCTTAATAAGATCCTCAATTCTTTTCTCCACCAAGGCTGTCGGATTTTTGGATGCGTAACGGGGGTTGAATCCCGTTATTTCAAAAAAAGTAATCATTCTGTCCACACAGACACTGACCGTATCGCTTCCCTTAAAGGTGTCCAGACGGGCTTTTACCGTGGGAGTAAGCCTGACCGACTTTATTGAATGTTCTTTCATGTTGTATGCGTTTTAGTTATACATGTAAATAGCTGTCACAAAGCTACTTGTTTTTGTTTTCTCCTGCAAGCGCCACCTGTCGCAGAGAGGTAAAAGTTTTATAACTTGCTGAAAATTAGTAAAATATCGGACACGCATACGGAGATGCCCACAACTTAACCCACTGCGAACCAGAGAGAAAGGAGAAAAGGTGCATACAAATGTATGCGCGACCTGTAACATTGCATATAATTAAACTATTGTATATCAACGCTATGCGTCGATTCATGTTCACGTGTGCGGGAACACCTCTTGCTCTTCCTTATTAGGAATTCACTAAGGGGATGAACCCCTTAGCCCCCCGGTAAGGAAGGGCAGCGTGGCATGTCCGGAACAAGGCGTTTTTAGGGGAGGTCCATCCCATGAAAAGAAATGACATGCAGAAAAGGGGAAAACGTATGGAGGAAATGACGGGCATGTGGAAAAATCCCCATGAAAGAAGGAAAAACGGCTCACAGAAATACCGGATACAACTTTTAGCAGAAGCAAAACAAAGCTAACACGCTGATAAATAGCATGATAAAACTTGGATATTCGAAGAAAAATCATTACCTTTGATATGTGATAATAAAGGAGATAACATCTTATGAATGAACAAATTAGAACCATTTTAGCCGAGGACGGTACAAAGACCTCGAAAATCCGAAAACTTCTGCTGCTCGGACTCACCCACCGTGAAATTGCCGATCTTGTAACCCGTGGAAACCGTGGGTTTGTATGGAATGTCTACAAGAGAATGAGGGACGAGGGGCTGATCGTATCCGCAGGGACTCCCACCGCCACCACCACACCCGAACTTGATTATTCTTTCAGAAGGAAATTCGGTGTCGAGATAGAAGCCTATAACTGCACATGCCAGCGGCTCGTACGCGAGCTGACGGAAGCGGGAATCGAGGTGGCTTCGGAAAGATACAACCATGACCTCCGTCCGCACTGGAAACTGGTAACGGACAGCAGTCTGAACGGGAATGACACATTCGAACTCGTAAGCCCCATACTGGAGGGAGAGGACGGACTGGAGAAGCTGGAGAGGGTCTGCTGGGTGCTGGACTCCTGTAATGTCAAGATTAATGGAAGCTGCGGATTGCATGTGCACATGAATGCGGAGGACTTCAACATCACTACATGGCGGAACCTGCTGCTTTCCTACAAGCATGCCGAAGCGGAAATAGACAAGTTCATGCCAGCCTCGCGCAGGGGCGGCAGCAACACTTACTGTGGCTCCCTCATCCAGTTTCCCGATGAGCGGATACGCTCGGCACGAAACATCAGGGAACTTCAGGGGCTGTTCCCCAGCAGGTATATGAAAGTGAACCTTCAAGCCTATTCACGCCACAGGACGGTAGAGTTCCGCCAGCATTCGGGAACCATCAGTTTTACAAAAATAGAAAATTGGGTGTGTTTTCTCGACAGAATGATTACCTTTGCATCCGTGGGTTCTCTGCCTGCAGGAATCAGACTGGAAGATTTTCCTTTCCTGGGAGAGAAACAAAAGTTGTATTATAAATTAAGAACAAAAAAATTAGCCGTATGAATAATATGAACAAGAAGACATATATGTTGCCTGGTGACGAGCGTATCGTTGCCGGCAACGCCGAAGAGTTTGTGCATGAACTCCGTGTGGGCAGCTGGATGGATTCCGACTGTACCGACGATCAGTATATGCACAATTTTGCCGAACGTTATGTGGTGCAGGCCGGGGTGAGGATTGCCACCGATACTCCGGAGAAATTCCTATCCGATCTCATACGGACAGGATATGCAAAAGAAATATAACGGACGGCTCTCCTTTATTATTACCGTGTCCCCATTTTCCTTTCAAGGGAAAGTGGGGATTTTTTATAGAAACAAGTAACTTACATATAAAACTTCAGGCAATGATTTACTTTTTCTATTATTATACATATATACTTTTTAAGTAAATTGCAGAATACCGTTCACCTCCCTGCCAAACGTTTTCCCCCGTACATTTCTCAAGGAGGGCGGCATTGTCTTTGGTAAAAAAGGTACGACAGTTCCGGGAATGGCAGTCTGAAGAATAGTACCCGTCCCCGCTACAGTTCACACCCGATAAAAAATAACCTTGTTCTCACTTTTATCCGGAATGAATGTTTTTTCAAGTACGGCCGTTCCGTATATCCCGCCCAATGCGGGGAATTCTTATCCATGCATGTAATTTGTAACTTTACCAGCAGGAAAATGGAAAATGTGAATACAGCACTTTTCCGGGGATGCCTATCTTTGCCGGCTCAAAAAGACAGACATCATTATGATAACAACGAGCCGATTTTTTAAAGAGAAACAGTATATGTGGTACAAGGTTAGAGAGCTTCAGTCAAAAGGATTAAACAAGACACAGATCGGGAAGCACCTGGGAGTGGACAGAAGCACCGTGCGGAGATATCTGCAGATGTCCCGGGAAGATTTTGTAAGGCGGCGGAATTCGCATCGCAAATACACGCTGAAACTGGCAGGATACGAGGAGTATGTGCGGGGGACCCTGGAGGAATATCCGTATATATCGGCCGCAAGGATACATGACTGGCTTAAGGAATGCTATCCGGATTTCCCGGAAGTGTGCGACAAGACCGTATTCAATTTTGTAGAAAAGGTGCGCTGCAAATATGGCATCGGAAAGAAGTCGGAGGCCAGGATACGCAGGGACTATGAGAAACTGCCGGACACCCCCTACGGGGAGTATGCGCAGGCGGATTTCGGGGAGAAATGGATGTCAGCGGGAAACGGCAGAAGCACGAAAGTCTATTTTTTTGCGATCGTCCTGGCACGTTCACGTTACAAGTTCACCTTTTTCGCCCGCCGCCCTTTCGACACGGAACTCGCCATCTATGCACATGAGTGTGCTTTTGAGTATTTCGGAGGGAAACCGGAAAAGATCCTTTATGACCAGGACAGGGTGCTGATCTCCCGGGAGAACCTGGGGGACCT
>OGLC01001098.1_pt1 | contig 14953 bp, 9 predicted proteins | sample 1572751 | NCBI WGS metagenome assembly OGLC01 (sample SAMEA2581897, study PRJEB24529) | metagenome | biome: Human gut stool | place: China | collected 2011
TGCTACTAATAGCACCCTATTTCTATTATCACTTTCAGGTGCTACTAATAGCACCTTATTTCTATTATTATTTCCGGGTGCTACTAATAGCACCCTATCCAACTTCAAGCTGTGGTTGCTGTTCTATAACATTTTGTGGCACTAACTGTTTTTTACATAAAGATGACTCTGAAACAGCTTCATCTTCAATATCTTCATCAATAGCCTCATCTATCTCCTTATCTTTATTCTGATTAATTTCATAATTGACATATTCATCAATATTTTCAATTACATTAGAAAATGTCTTCATTACATCATTAATCACACTATTAATATCAATTTCTTCTCCCTCCTGAGATTGTTCTAACTGCCTGTAATTATCTGCAAGATGATGTTTTCTTGATTCAGTTATTTCAACCCCAAGGTGTGATTCCAGCATAATGCTGAAGCAGTCAGCTTCGAATTCTTTAAGGTATGTGTTTTGTCCGGCTGTATGTTGCATAACAGCGTGTCCAACTTCGTGTGTTAATGTTGAAAGATATTCTGTTGAATTCAGCTTATCATTCATATTAATTAATGTATCTTTTATGTGATAACCTCTTAATGATATACTATTCATATCAATATTATTAACAGGAATATTAAGTTTGCTGACACAGTAATTCTTAATTCCAGCCGAAAGAATATCTAATTTTACATCATTATATCCCATTGAATAAAACGATGGATATTCTTCCTTAGGAACGTTTGTTTGCGATATATCAAATACATTTCCTATTTTGTAGTATGTTCTGTTTATGTGCTTTACACTATCAGGTGCTTTCATATATTTATTTTTTAATTCTGCTGGAGCTTCTGACAATTTAACATAATTTCCGTCTTTATCCTGAAGATATGTTGTTTTTAATGGAACTAAAACTTTAAGTCCGTGCTGTCCACGATTTATACTATAGCCGGCTTTTTTCCAGGCTTCAAAGCTCTGAAAATAAGTTGCTCCCCTATTTTGATTATGAACAAGCATAACATTTCTTGAGCTGTATCTGTAAAATTTAGAAGCAAATTTCATAAGTTCTGCTATTTCTTCCGGATTGTCTTTATAGGTCTTTGCAATATCTTCAATGGTTTTATTTATACCATTTAATTTATCTTTTTGTTCCGCCGCATATTCTGCCTTTGTTTTCCTTATATATCTTGACTGTTGTGTTGATGGGGTTTGAGGCTGAATATCAAAATTAATATTGCCGACAAGTGCATTATAGTCATCTAAAGATAAATCTTCATAGTCTGCATATACCCTGATGTTGCTATTCGTAAGACGTAATTGCTTTGCGGCATTATCTATTATGCTTCCAAGTTTTACATCAGCGGCTTTATTTGCTATCTTTAATCCCTTATATAAATCATCTTTATATATAGTATTCGTTTCATTAAAAACATTTACAACCTCTTTATCTTTTATGATTTTTAATGTGTAAGACAGGTTGTCACGTCCAGAAACATCAATAGAGATTATATTGCCAGGATTTTCCGGATTTATTATACGACAGCTCCACAAACCTTCTAATGAGTTATTTCTCATAATTGAACTGCCTACGATATGATTTAAGTTAATAAATGCTTCTCTGGCTGTAAGAGGCTTTTCGTAGCTTTCAGATGTATCTAAGTTATGTCCGGATTTTAACATATCCTCATAATTGTTATATCCAAAAATTTTGGCTTGTGCTGAAGCATAATAATTTAATCGTGTCGGTATAATTTTGTTGTCCTGTTTTATGTCAATATATCTATCAGGATTGCTTACATAGTTTAACTCATTTTGTATATTGTTTTTCATAATTACACCTCCTCAAAGACTGCATTAATTTTCTCCTGTTCTACAGCCTCGATTTCATTGATTGGAATTAATACAGTTTCGTCCATACAAAAATCACCTATCTCAACAATGTGTTCTATATCTTCTATAACCTTTAATCTTTCGTACTGGTCCGCGTATACCGCATATTTATCTGTATGTGCTATGCACATAATATCCTCTAAATCTCTCATAATATCTGCTCCTTTCACATCTCTACCTGTGTTCCTATATCTTCCCCAGACGAAGGAAATAATGTATTTTTCATCAGGGTAGATAATTCAATATCTTCTTCTATTTCTTCTTCATATTCAAGGATTTCCTTAGCTTCTTTGTCATTCTCCTCCTCAGCTTCCTGATTAAATAAAATGCTGTTATCCTTTGTATTAAATAATACATTAGACTTATAATCATATTGATATACATTATTTGATAAAATTTCTTCTGGGTCTTCAGTTGTCTGATTAACAATTTCAATTGACCTGTTAAGTATATCTGCAGAAAGTCCCTCAGTATTAAAAATCAGGAATTCGTGTACAGAAGAAGGAACTATGAAGGCATCACCTTTTACAAATTCTCTTATCTTATTTATTGTATCAGGATATAATAATACATTAGCTCCATAAAAGTCCCTGTCATTAGAAAGTACATATGTTTCTAACACTTTACACTCAGATGCCTCCGGAGCTTCTTCTCCTAAATCAACAATATCAGATAGTATTTTTATTTTAGCAGGGAATAACTGCTGTGTATTTTCAACTGCTAATTTGTACAGTTTATTATCCTGCATCTTCAAGCTCATTTTCAAACCTTCAAATTTATTATTAGTAATGCCATACACATCAGACTGATATGTATTCGCTTCTGATGTATCAATTGCATATATAACAGCTAAGTCACCGATGAGTTGGTGTGGCACGCTGTTAAGCAGTGATTTGTGGATATCTGCATTTATAACCTGTGTTATTAAGTGGCTTTTGATGTATGTCTTGGTCAGGTTAATTTCTGATTGCTGTATTTTATTTGTTTTATGTGAATAATAATAAATATTATTGTTAGATAAATCTTCAAATTCTACCCGGCTGTCAAAGCTTGATAATGTAGTAAATTCCTTTTTATCTTCATTTTCAAATCCTAATTGTCCGTCTTTGCTTTTTAATATATATATATCCTGGTTTATATTAATTTCTTCATTTTGGCTGTTATACATATGTATTTTGATTTGACTGTTCTCTTTTAGCATTATCATCACGCTCCTTTTTAACCATTTTTATAAGCTTCATTAACTGCATATATTTAATAAACCTGTCGTTATTTTTCTTCAATTTCCCCTGCCCCTCCTAAAAAACTGCTGATAAGGAATTATAATTTAATTCTTCAGCATTTTTTATTAATATTGGTGTGTATAAGCTCATATCCATATAAACCGGCATTACCTTTGAAGATTTGAAAAAGAGAAGAAGCTTCTTGCTTTCTCCTGCTTTACTTATAATTGCTCCTACAATATCATCTTCTGTTGGTATCCAGTAATTAATATCAGAGTGTGCTTTTTTAATCTCATCTAACTTATTAAAAATTTCCTGCTCTTTACTGCTCCTGCAATATAAGCCTATATCTGATATTTTAAAAAAGTGAATACGGCCGAAAACTCTATATGAATATTTTTTTCCAGCTTTATTAACTTTTTTAAGATATTGAAATCCTGCTATCATAACATCATTTAAAGAATCTGTTTTATACTGCTTCTTGAATTTATTCAATGCTGTGTTAAGTGTTTTTTCATTAATAAAATTAGAGTAGGTATGTCCATCTGAACCATATGTCAAAACACTGCATTTTTTTATCGTTCCTAAATCCTGTACATCAATACCTGCAACCGGAAGATAAATGAACTTCACCCCATCTTTTTCAAGTGTTAATTCAGCCAGATTTCGTTTCATAGAGCTTATATGAACTCTATGTGTACGTCCGTATACATACCTTGAAAACTCCTGCTTTGATTTAATTAAAATATTATTAAGTACCTTTTCATCAAAAGCATCTATATTTATATTTCTAATAAATTCTTCAAGATTAAGATTTTTTTCTTTTGTATCATCAGCTACCTTTTCTTGTTCCTGTTCCTCTTTTTCTATAATAATCTGTTCTATATTTTCATCTTCCTCTATCTCTGGAGGAACTATATTGTCCTGGTCTTTTTCTTCTTTATCTTCTGCAATATTAAAGGTTTTAGGATTGAAATTAAGGTATGCTGTTACATCTCCGGTTTCGTCATCAATAATATATCCTGATGTTCTTAATTTTTTTCCATCAGGAGTTTTATATCTGATGCAGCTTTTGTTATGCTGATAATTATTATGTTCAGGATATATCTTGCCATCTTCAGAAATTCGGTAGAAAAGATTTTCATCAGGTCTACAACCGCAACGCATATAACCATATCCATTGCCAAATTTATTTTTCAGCTCTAACCTATGTGTTTTATCAAGATACGCTGGATAAATAAATTCTCCAGTTTTCAGTATAAATTTTGTATTCATAATTACTTAAATGGTACCTCCCCTTCATCTCTGTTCTGTCTAGCTTCTACAGTATTTTTTGTTTCTGTGAATTCCTGTGATTCTGCAATAAAATCAACAGTATATACTTTCTGATTTTCTTTATTGACGTAACTGCCGGTAACAACGTGTGATGATAAAAGTATCTGCATTCCTTTCGTCAGATATTTTTCAGCAAATAAAGCATTACTACCAAATGCCACAACAGAAATAAAATCAGCTTCATTTTCTTTATTTCGTTTGTTAATTGCTAATCTATATTTAGCAACTGCCTGACTTTCGCCATTTTTTTCGTATGAGCTTATTTCTGGGTCATTAACTAATCTCCCAATAAAAAAACATTTATTCATAAGCAATCTCCTTTTATATTTTTAAATAAATTATAGGAATTATTTATAAAGAATTCGATAACCTGCAAGCATTAATTTACTTAAAAATCATTGCTTGCAGGTTATTGACAATTAGAATTTTTTGTGATTTAGAGTAAAAAAAACACGAGTTATAACTCGTGTTTTCGGATAAAACTAAAGACTCTTTATATTTTTACGCATTATTGCATAATAGAAATTTTTTCATTACTAAATGATTACAAAATAACATTGCCTCTTTAATCTACGACAATAGAAATTACTTAATAAGAAGCTGGATACTGTAACTAATCTACAACCGTAAAAATTCTTTAATAACATTAAATTTTCCTGTAAAACTCACATTTCCATTATCTACAACAGTAGAAATTCTTTAATAATATTAAATAAAGACAACGATAAATAATTAACTTAAATCTACAACAGTAGAAATTCTTTAATAATATTAAATGAAGACGAACGAGAATTATAGAGCTAAATCTACAACAGTAGAAATTCTTTAATAACATTAAATTATGAAAGGAAAATGCCTTTTAATTAATCTACAACAGTAGAAATTCTTTAATAGCATTAAATTCCTATACAAATAAGAGGGCTATATAGATCTACAATAGTAGAAATTATTTAATAACATTAAATTTTTAGGAATCTATTTGAAGCAATAGAAATCTACAATAGTAGAAATTATTTAATAACATTAAATATGAATTGAGAGTTAAATTATATACGCTATCTACAATAGTAGAAATTCTTTAATAACATTAAATTTACTCTACCTAAGCTAAAGAATATAAATCTACAACAGTAGAAATTCTTTAATAACATTAAATAAGTCTTGAGACATATCTTAATACATCATCTACAACAGTAGAAATTCTTTAATAACATTAAATAATATTAAAGTATATGAATTAAAAATATCTACAACAGTAGAAATTCTTTAATAATATTAAATGTATCATTCCTACTAAAGTAAATATCAATCTACAACAGTAGAAATTCTTTAATAATATTAAATAGCTACTTAGTCAAATTCAACAAATAATATAGGACAAATGAAGCTGAAATATATAGCATATTGTACAATATATATCTGTCAAATAAGTTAAGTTCCTGCTTTAATATATATTAAGGCTTACGTTTGCAATTTGCAAGATATTTTTTATAATGCAGACTGATAAATTGTATTATCAGTCTGCGGCAAAATATAAATTATATAAGATTACTCTGTATATATGTAAGCCATTCTTTATCACTCATAACAAGATTAACCCTGTCCTCTGAACTTCTCACCTTATCTATTGCCCACAACCCCTTAAGAGCTATATTATACGCATCATTTGCATCTGCACAATCAGGCAGTGTATTATTATGTTTTCTTGTATCGTAGAAGCTTCCCTGTCTATTTCTAACCGGTGATATAAAGTAGTCTGTTGTTTTATCTAATGAAATATTTTTCATCTGTAACATTAAATTAAACAGCTTTGTCAATCTTAAGAAAAAGTCCCTATTTTCTAATTTTATTATGTCATTTATGAAATTATTGCCTGATATATAATCAATGCCGTATTCGTCAAATAATGACTTTAATTCAGACGTAATATCTACTACTTCCTCGTCCCAACTGCCTGTACTTTCATTTTTGAATTTTACAATGCGGTCCCCATATGACGAAAGTGTCCAGTCAGTTTTAGTACCTTTTGCTTTGTCTGTAAAATCATTATAATCAAACTGGAACTCAAACTCATCAGCTTGTGAATTATAACATACATCAAATTTATTAAAGAATTCCTGGGATTTTGTTACATTCTCATATCTGAGGTTTGGAAGTAAATTAACAAATCCTGATGTAGTATCTGTTCTGCCTATGTATCTTGCCGGAACATAATATATACAGCCTGTCTGCTTTCCTATCCTGTTGAATGATTCAAACTGGGAAGTCAATTGCAATGCGTTTAATGCTCCTCCGGTATTTAATGCTTCTGTCTGCTCTCTTGATTTATCAACAACAAGATAATTAAGCTTAGTTATCAGCATTTTCTCAAATTTCTGATAAATCTGTCGTTCAATTTTCTGTCTTGAATTTTTAAATGCCATATTCAGATCTTCAAGTACAACGACGGCATTATATTTGAATATAAGCTTGACAATTTCATTAACAGCAAGGCTTAAATATCCTTCTTTAAGATTTTTAATATCTGTTATGTTTTTCCAGTCTTTTCTTGCATTGTTTCTTTCATTTTCTCTGTCCAGCAGTAAACTATAATAATCAGTATTATTAATGACATTTAACGATTTCTGCTCTAAAATGCGACCAGATTTATCAACTACAGAAACATACAATAGATTACGTTCGCCCCTGTTAATACCAATAACACATACATCAGGATCTGCACTGACACATTTATTTACAATATTATTATAATTATAAATCTTGCCTGCACCGAAATTCATTGTAACAGGAATATGTAACAGGAACTGGTCTTTTGTATATCTTTTATTTTTTATAATGTCATAATCAAAAATACTTTCTTTCTTCTGATTATTAATATTTTTATTCTGAACAGGCTGGTGTGCTTTGTGGACTATCATATCCTGGCTATCAATTGAGGCTGGTCTGTAGAATACCTCTGCTCCTCCATTTATCTGATATACCGGATTTTTTAAGTTTCTCTCATCAAAAAGCATTTTAAAGTAAATAGTATGTAAGTTCAGATTGCCTTTACTGTATTCTGAAAAATCTTTGCTGTATATTTTAAACAGATACAGATTTCCTTCATCGACTAATTTATTGATGTATTCTTCAGGTATTTTCTTTGTCTTAACAGAGTATGCCTGACGGTCTACATCAATAAAAAATTCATTTAATGTATTATATTCTTCCGGTTTCTTGAATGAAAAATTAAAGTAATTCTCTCCATTTTCGTCGATGATCATAGAGTAATTTTTCAGGAAGTCGTTCTGAAGGTAATCAATCAGTGTGCTTATTTCTGTTTTATCTAATGACTTGCTGTCTTTTTTCTTTTTCTCAAGTATTCTCACAATTTCTTCCGGTGGATTTTGTGGGTATATCTGTTTTGACGAAAGATATTTTGCTGAACTTGGTATCTGTTTTAATACCATTTTTTCGTAATATGGCTCACTGCTCTCACAGGCCTTCAAATTTTTAAATGTGCTTCGACAGCCGCTGGCTAAGATGCCAAGATAGTAATTATCATCTTTTAGCAGCATAATACCGCAATAATCAGATTCCTTGTTTATGTCCCAGCCAGCTAGTAAACAAGGAGTATTAAAATTAAGCTTTATCTTTTCCTCTGAAAAAGGCTTTTTGGTAAGGTAATTTCTCATAAGGTTATATATGTTGTCTACCTTAGTTACATTGCTTAAAATAAGCTCTAAGCTGTTATATACAAATATATCTCTGTTATCTTCATCTCCTGTCCCTGAAAGAAGCTTCAAATCCCTTTCAAGAGTTTTAATATAATCTAAATATGTTTTTATTGCATCAACAGCTTTCAGATTTTTAGCAAGCTTCTTCTCTCTTATATGCTCTACATACAGAACATTATCAAGAAGCTTTCTGCTTGTTTTAATATTGCTAATATCTTCATTTATTTTGTCAACATAACAATTTAATACATTAATATTTTTATCATCAGCCAAAGCCTGTACAGAAGCTAAATCATAGCTCTTATACTTATCTAACTGCTTCTTTCGTTCCTCAATATACTTATCTTCATACTTCTTTTTCTTTCCAGTATAACTGCTGTCATATCTTTCAATAAGCATATCATTAATTTCATTCCACTTGCCAAAAATCATAACAGAAAGAGATGTTAAAGATATGTCATTTTTAACATACACCCCAGTTCCTCCTGAAGCATATAAGTCATTATAAAATGAATTAAAGGCTTCTCCGGAAACAAAAGGCATAAATTCTTCTTCAAAGTTGTGCAGTCTTTCAATAGCTTCCTCATCGCTTTCTATCATATCAATAAAAAGAGTTTTCTTGTCTGATAAAAGCTGTTTATACAGCTCTTTAAGCTTCGGGAACTTTTTATTGATATTATTCTTTTTGTTATTATTATTAATAAGATTGATACGTATATTAAGCTTTCCAATCATTTCATTATAAGCATCAATTCCTTTCTGCGACAGGAACTGTCCATACATACCGACAATAAAATAATCATTTATATCCGGAATATCAGATAACTGTCCATCAAGTAAATTAAATATGCTTATGTTATCAAAAAATCGTGGAAGATTATCATTAACTGCTCTGTTTGCTACAGAACTGGTTATTGCTTCATCTGAATACAAAGTAGCCCTTATATCATTGTATTTCGTAAAATAGCTTGTGAAGCCGTTAAAGCTTTGCAGGATATTATACTCTTCTTCAGTTAATGTAGTATCCTTTGCGGCATACTTAAATATCTTTGTACCGGAGAGTTCCTTATACAGTTTATGCTCTTTTAATGCTTTTGATATGCACTCTCTTAATGCTGCAAATGCTTCATCAAGCATTTGCCTTTCCTCTGTATTTTTAGATGGCTTAAAGTATAAATCAGCAACATAATCAATATCCCCTAAAATGTTACCTTTTTCAAGTGTTGAATTAATTACCTCATTATGGACTTTATCAAACAGCTTCTTTACAACTATAGCATTTTCTTTCCTGAATTTATCTGTTTCAATTATATTGTCGTTCTTGATGTTTGCCAGAGTTTTTCCCTGCGGTATTAAATTAAACCTTAGTGTCTTTGATAACTCATATTGTTTAGTTAGATTTTCAAAATACATAAGCTTTTCCTTTCTTTAAAAAACACAATCCCCCACAATCTGGTATCTTGTGAGGGATTTTATGTAATATTTCATAATGCTATAAGATTTAATGCTTGTTTTATCAAACGTCCGGCCCGATGAGCGGCCAGTTCTTAGTTACAAGCTTTAAAAAATAAATTAAAAAATAAATTTTATTATTGATTTATATATTACATATATCAATAATTTTTGCAATAAGAAAATTCTTCTATAAATCTTTGCAGGTTATTAGCATCATATATATTGCCAAGACCATACGTATCAACATAGTTCTGCACTTTTTTGATGTCATCGTGTGAGAATGTCCATTCCTGCTTTATATGATCACAGTTCATATTTCCATAATTATAATATGGGAAATCTGCAAAAACTACTCTGAATTGCTCTACATCATATGTAATGCTTGCCCTGTTATCCATAGCTCTTTTCAGGGTTTCCGCATACTCGCTGTTTGTTCTCCAGATTGAATCGGGTTCAAGTCCGCCATCTTCATAAGACTTATCATAGTAATTCTCGCTTATAGACCTTACGTATTTTGTATTCTCAACTTTTTCAGCTTCAGTGCTAACAATGTGTACAAGTATCATTTTCACAGTGCTGTTTACAGCACTGTCAGCAGCTCTGTAGGTAACAGATATTACTGCATTATTAGTAAGTGTAGTGAAATCCCTTTCTGAATAATCAATTATTTCAAATATAATATCTTCAGGATTATCATTATCATCTGTTACTGTTGCTGTTGACATAAGGCTGTCATAAGTTATTTTTCCGGTCTGTGCATTATCAAGTGTGAAATATCTGTCTATTGCAGTTATTACCGGGCAGTCGTCCCACTTAACAAATAATGTGACTGTATCGTTAAGCTTCGATGTAAGGTTTTTAACTGTTTCTTCATCAGCATACGTATTGTTATTATCATACCAGTTTAAAAACTTACTTTCTCCTTCAGAAGTTGACCTTGTGAATGTATTCTTTGGAAGCTTAATATCCTCATCGTACACAGCCTTTATTTTGTCCATAGAGCCGTTTCCACCATTTGAATTGAAGTTTATATAGTAACTGTTATTTGTTGCCCTTACAGCCAGATATACGTTGTGTGCTGGCATAGTGAATTTCATTGTCTGTGTGTCATATGAACTTCCACTAATAAATGTAGTAATGTTACTGCTGTTTACTGAATACCAGCCTGTAGGATACTTTGAAATGTCTGTTTCACAGTTACAGCCTGAAGTATGCCAGTGGTATCCTGTCTTTACCTCTGCGCTTACTGTTACCGGTTCTTCATACTTATATGCTCCTGCGCCATTTGCATTTTCAATTCCATTTTTTGCACTGATTGATGTACTGTTTCCTGAAGAATCATCACCGCCTAATTTATATGTATTTCTTGTATAATAGTAATTAACTACAAGGCTTCCGTCAGGTTTAATGGTAACTGTCTGTATTTCTGGTGCTGTAAATCCCTCATAATTTTTTACACCTGGTGTTACCAGAGAGTCCGTTGTGCCTTTAAGGTTATCTGTATCTGCAAGAAAATAGTTAGTTTCATTATGCTCACTGGCATTTGCGTATTGTGTTGTGCCATCAATATATAGTTTTTCTTTCCAATGTTTTACCACATATGGTGTATCTGGGTTGGGTTTCCACTGTGCATATAAGGCAGAGCTTATTCCGTCTATGTTCCAGACCTGGTAATCATAACTTTCAGTATCTGAATATTTGCTGTCAACATATATGGAATTATCGCTTCTCATTGTGAGATATTGATTACTATTATGTACGCTTATTTTGTATTCGTGTACGTCCACCAATTCTAAATCCCACATAAAAGCTGAATTGCTCTTATCAAGTGCCGCAGTCTTTACTTCACCTGATGAAGAATACAATGCCTGTCCGGTTGACATATTCATTATGTAATAAGCCTGTGCATTATCAGCCTTAATAAAAGACCACCATTGTGCCATTTCATAATCTGCTTGCTGTGCATACAATGTACTGTTGTTCTGCTTAACTGCAATATTATAGTCTGTATGATTTCTGATAAGCGTAATGCCCTGACAGTCTGTTTTATCAATAACATCATTTTCTTTATAAGAGCTTCCTGAACCATCAGCAGATGTATTATATCCGGTAAATGTATAACCTATTCTCTTAAATCTGTTTATATCTGCAATGTTGTCATCTGTAGCCTGTAATGATTTGAAGTATGAGAAGTTATCATTATCCCCATTGCCATAATATTCTGTAAGTCTTATTGCTGGTGTCCACTGCACCTGGAAATAATCTTCTCTGTTAAGGAAGTCTATTTTCCATTTCTGACCATCATAATCAGCTGCGTGATATACGCATACATTCTGACCAGCATTACTATTTTGACTTCCTCCCTGGGCATCAAGCCTGTAATTTTCATTACATCTTGAAGCTATATAGTAATATCCGTCACCGGCAGAAATAAGCTTCCACTGTTGCGAATAAGACCAATTCAAATGACATAATTGTACATTAGCAAGGTCATAAGCATTTCCGTCAACCAAGTCTAAAAACATTCCAGAGTAATTATTAACTATAAAGAAGTATCCGTCTTCTGAAGGAAGAAAACTCCAATAGTTGCTTTCGTTGTAACAGTCATTCCACCACAAACAGATATTTGTTCCATCTGCATAGATATTTCCTGCAATATTAAATACTAAATCGTTATTATATGCACTCTTAATAACGGCTTTAGCATTATTGTTATCTGAAGGGTCTATATTCTCTCCTGCTTTTCTGAATGTTCCGTTTTCAGTTTTGTAATTTACAAAGGCATAATTATTTTTTGTGAATTTATTATTTATTGTGGAAGCATTAGCATTATACTTTTCGTAAGCTTCTCTTATATTGTAGCCTACAAAATAGTCACTACCATTACCGGCTTCATACTGTCCACCTGTAGCACCATTGCCGTCATAATATGCAAGTGCATAGCCATTATAAACATAAATTCGTGCTTCGTTATTCTCTGCTTTTATATTTCCTTTTAAGGTATTATTATCACAGAAAATATATCCAGCATTTTTACTAAAATTCTTAACTTCATAAGTATATCCGTAAGGTACTTGCTTGTAATAATCTGTTACACCTGTTGCCTTATCCCAGACATTACCATTATCATCATAAATATATACATCACAAGTACCAAGGTCTAAGCCTCCGTCTTTCAAGCCACCTAAATTAGTGCTATGATTATATGTAGCGTTTAAGTCTAATATATAGCTGTTTCTAGTCCAGCCAGCCCATAACGTCATATCACCCTCATAAAGCCAGTGCCAGCTATTATCCCAGTATCCCCACAAAGACGTGCCATTAATAGCATTGCCGGCACCATCATATATTTGCTCGGTATGGTCTAGTGTTCCGTCCTGTTTCCAGTAGGCTCTATACCAACCTGTAAATGTGTATCCTGTCCTTGTAGGACAGTCATCACTCATCGAACAGAAATTGCTAGTATTGGTTGTTACTGTTACACTATTTCCATTATTCCATTCTGGATTATAAAGATTACTTCCAGGATTTTTTAGCGTTCCTCCATCGGGGTCAAATGTTAATGTGTAATCTCTTTCTGCTATTGCCGGATATGTGAATTTTAATGTTATTTTATCTACTCGTTTTATTTTTTCTATATATCTATCTACCTGCCAGTCTGGGTTATCATCAAAAAAATTTGTAACATTGAACTCACAACCCTTTGATGTCAAATCTACCTCTTTATCTGATGCCTCACCATAATATATGGAACTTAAATCATCTTCTCCACTGTCTGTAAAATTAAACACAGCATTTCCCTCAAATATCATATAAGACCCTTGGTCTGGGTTCATACCTGAAGCTACTGCATAACATTCTAATCTCCAGTTCGATATCTTATTTTCTAAAGATATACTATATGATGCTTCTCCATTTGTATTTCTTGTCACTTTTACTTTTACTGGCACAGAAAATGTAGTTGTTTTAGTTGCCTTTCCGTTACACGTCCAACTTTCACCAGGCTTATAATGTTCTTCAAATTCATAATTCAAGGTATATTGTACATCAACAGTACCATTTACTTCAGGTGAGATTTCATAAGCATATATTTTTTTTGAATTTACATTAGTTATTATAGTAATCATAGCCATAATGAATATCATTATACCAACTACTTTTTTAATTAATTTTTCTCTTTTTATAATCATCATTTTATTTCAATCCCAATGTTTTATAATTGTTCAAGTCCTTCTATAGTTGATAACATTACATTATTGTGTGCTGCTGTAATAGCCATATATTCTTCTCGTGTTTTTGTCATTGTTGTTGCTAAATTTCCATTTTTAAAAAGTACTGTAAGCTCATATCCTGTTATTGGGTCTATATAAGTATAATATGTACGACTTTCTCCTTCTGATGTTATATAACTTCCCTCATTATCCTTAGTCCATTTTCCAGTTGCAACTAATCTTTCTTCATCTGTTAATGTTGGAGCTGCTGGCTCTTGCGGAGTTACTACTGGCTCTGGAGTTGGTTCTGGAGCTGGTTCTGGAGCTATGGGCTGTTCTACTGGTGTTTCTTCTACTGCACCAGAATTAGTATCCTCTACTGGAGCTTCTTCTACAGGCTGTTCTGCCGGTGTTGTATCTGTCCAGCCTGCATTTGTATTTTCTGCTGGCTGTTCTTCAGGAACTGTATTATTAACTTCTTCTACACTATCACTATTTCCCTGATTTTCATCTGTTACTGCTTCAGCTACTAAAACTTCTTCATTAGAAGACGCTGTATTTTCTACAGAAACTTCTGTTACTTCCTGCTTGTCCGTTGCCTTTTCTGTGCTTGTTGAATTAACCTGTTTTACCGCTGCTGTTGTTGTCGTAGCTTCTGTTGGTGTGGAAGCCTGGTCTTTGCCGCCGCAAGCTGTTACAGTTACTAATGCTGCCATTAATGCTGCTGTGATTATTATTTTTGTCTTTTTCATTTTTTATTTCCTCTCTTTGTTTTAATTATTTTATTATTTTAATATAATTCTCGGTCTTTTTCTACTTTTATGCTTACAGATCCAATGAGAACATCTTTCCTGTAGCCATCAAACTTCCAAACATTAAAAATACCCTTGCAAGCTTTTCAATATTTGTTATTGAATAAATAAAAACACTAATACCGAGAACAAAAAAAATACCTGCAACTAAAAAAGATACTCGGATTTGCTCAATGTATTGTCCGGAACAAATTAATTTCCGATATCTTAAATAAAAAAATACTGATATAAGCAAACATATTATTATTTCTATAGAACAAATCTCTTTACTCATTGATGAAGTCCTCTCTTTCCTTTACCCACTTCTTAATGAGTTCGATTTCCT
>OGLC01001128.1_pt1 | contig 14606 bp, 10 predicted proteins | sample 1572751 | NCBI WGS metagenome assembly OGLC01 (sample SAMEA2581897, study PRJEB24529) | metagenome | biome: Human gut stool | place: China | collected 2011
ATTCGTGCGGGGATTGACTACCGCCGCCGGCATCTGGGCGACCGCCGGTATCGGTCTGGCCGTCGGCTCAGGCATGTACGGGCTCGGTATCGCCGCCACTTTGTTGACGCTCGCCGGGCTGGAGCTGTTGAGCGTTATTTTTAAAAGCATCGGGATGCGAAGTTCCTTGGTGGTATTCTCTACCTCCGACAAGGAGGCGATCAACCGGATCGCCCGTGTTATCTACGAGAAAGGTTTCCTGCTGGTAAGCTATGACATGAAAAGACTGGGGCATCAGGAGAAGGACGAGTACGTCGTCAGCATCGTGTTGAAGGCCCGTAAAAACACGGAGGAAAGTCCACTGTTGCTATTGATGGAGCAATTTCCGGAGGTTACGGTGGAGAGAATTGAATAGTTATTCTGCATTGGCGGTAAGTTTTCGTATATTCGCGGCTCGAAACTATTTAATAATCGTACGATGAATTTTATTTCTAAGCTATTCAAGAAGAACGTATCTGAGGCGGAAGAGGCCGGCAAAGGTTCCGTGGAGGAGTTCGTATCTTTAATCCGTGTATATTATCAAGCCGTTATGGCCGTGAACTTGGGTATCACCAACTTGAACATGCTCGCCGATATGGCTTTGTTCAAACGCATGTTGAAGATACCGACCCAGAATAACAAATTGGGTGTCGCCGAGAAATCCCGTGTGCGCAAGGTGTTGATGGAGGATTACGGCCTAAGCGAGGCTTTCTTCAAGGAGATCGATAGCTCGGTGAAGAAGAACTGCAAGAACCAGAACGATATCAAGACGTATTTCTTCATGTTCCAAGGTTTCTGCAATGACTTGTTCAACTTGCTTGGTAATCTGATGCAGTGGAAGTTCCGCTTCTCCATGCTGGTGAAGAAGTTGCTGTATAATATGACGACGAAGACGGTTCACGATATCTTGACCAAGTCCGAGTGGAAGGATATCAGCGTGCAGAAGGCCGCGTGGAGCGTGCGTAAGTATGCCGAGAAACTAGGCTACTCCGAGCAATGGATCACGGACTTCGTGTATAACGTCGTGCTTCTGGCGAAAGAGGACCAGAAGAAGGAACTCAAAAAGAACAAGGAAGCATGACCACCGAGTTGCATCCGCTAGGTTTCTTCCTCCCGGAGAATACGAGATTGCTGATGCTGGGAAGTTTCCCGCCTCCAAGAGCTCGTTGGAGCATGGATTTTTATTACCCGAATATCCAGAATGATATGTGGCGCATCCTTGGCTTGATTTTCTATGGGAACAAGGATGCGTTCCTGCGAGACAAGAAGGCGTTCAGCGAGGAGAAGGCGAAGGCTTTCTGCCGGGAGAAGGGGATCGGGATCGGTGATACCGCCATGGAGGTGATCCGCTTGAAAGCGAACGCCTCCGATAAGTTCCTTGAGGTGGTACGGCCGATCGATCCGGAGAAGGTCTTGTCCCAGATACCGGAATGCGTGGCGATCGTGGTAACCGGGCAGAAAGCGATGGATACTCTCCTCTCCGTATTGCCCGGCACGGAGGAGCCGAAAGTGGGCTTCTCGTCGGAATTTTTTTGTATGGGAAGGACGATGAGGCTGTTCCGTATGCCCTCATCCTCCCGTGCCTATCCGAAACCGTTGGAGGAGAAGGCCGCTATTTACCGGAGGATGTTCGAGACGTTGGGGATGGTGTGAGGCAAGTCTGCCATACAGCATTCCTTGTTTACGCTCCACCTCTTCAATCCGATTATGGAGTTTAATGCACGAACTTATTTTCAGTAAGGTACAGTTGTAGCATCTTATCGCCGTAAGATGTATGATCTTACTGTTGTAGGATGTATGATATTACCGTTGTAAGATGTATCATCTTTCACGGATACTTGACATCTCCTTGTCTTGCGTCTTTTAGCAAAGTGACAGTTTGTAAATTTAAGTCCCGGAGAATCGATTCTTTCGGGCAAAGGTGCGGTATGCTCCCGAAAACGAAAGAAAAAAGCGACAATCGATTGGTTGATAGGGCAATGCTGGAAAACGGCCTTTTATTCTAGCGGGATTTATTCATCGTATTTCATGTTTTGAGGGCAGGAAGGGAAGAAAAACGGTGCTACAATAGGGTTATAACAGGGTAAGAATGCCCATTTGCGACGACTCATAACCCTATTCTTGACTACTTACGATGCCCAACGGCAGTATTGGCGTTGCCTAATACGACTAGTTATGCAGGCTTCCGGCACCTATTGTGTGTGGAAAACGCTGTATTTTAACAAAAAGGGGTGCTTATTGCTACTGCTTTCTCGCTATTTCGCTAGGTTTGGAAAATAGGTGTGTCAAGGTAAATGCTCTATGGAAATCAAAAAGATGGCCGGAGAGCGGTTTGGTTGACGGAAGGATATTTGCAGGGCGAGTACCGTGTAAGATAAAAAGAGAGGAGACGGAACGATAAACGCTCCGCCCCTCTTATATAACAAGAATGAATGAATTATTGGGATAATCTCATCATAAAATATTGCTAGTGAGATACATCTTCTTCATTTATCCGATCAGAGATACTCAATGTCACGGAGAACATTGAGTATCGTGATATTCATTTTTAGATCAATTATTTACGTAAAATCCAATATGCCCAGTTGCGCCGCTAAAAGTTATGACAGATCCTACTTGAACTGTAGATCCATTACAAGAGACTCTATATCCCTTATCTATGGAAACAACTTTATACTTTCCATGTTCAACAAAGTAAACCCATGGACCTCCACTATAAAAACCACTGGTGATAGTATATTCCATGAAATTTTGATCTTCAATAACCATTGATATATGGGCGTCCTGATTTTGAGCTGTAACGTACATTTTTGAATACCCTTCTCTTTCTGCGGCATAGGAAGGTGATGGACCATTTACGTCAGCATTGATATTAATAACAGTTGTTGTTAATAGTGCAAATAGAATGAATAATACTTTCTTCATGATATATTTTCTTTATTTTCTTGTTTTAAAATTCCAGAACCAAGCCTCTCCCCAATCACCTGCGCCGGGTTTCGGAGCCGCTAGTTTAAGATGCTCACCATCCGCTTCCAAGATGTGATATTCATATTGAGGAGCGAAGGTATCATCAGTGTCTCCCATTTTCACCAGTCCTAATAAAGGAATGGTTCCGGTGAACGTTAATGTACCTTGATCCCAACCTTCTTTGGCTACAGCGGATAAGTCCCATGCGATTGTTCCGGATTGACCGCGGCTGGTTTCTACTTTCTTGCCAGCCAAGGTAAAAGTCATCCAACCTTCTAACCCATCTTTGGCATATCCTTTCTCAGTACATTGTTGGTCGATGTCTGTGGCTTGAACTTGCCACCATTCCGGACCTGTGCTTTCCATATAAGCACCATTTCCCCAAAGGCCGTTGCTGGCATCTGTATCCCAAACCCAAGTTACAGAATTATACTCCGGTCCGAATAATCCTTCATAAATAGAAGGCACATCCACATACTCGGAGATCGTCACATCGTTAGAGAAAGAGGTGATGGAGCCGTCTTGGTTCATAACCCGGACGGTCAAGCTCGTGAGGGGAGGAGTGCCAATGATGGAACCCTCGGTTCCGGTGGCTAGGATGGCCCCGTCTTGATCCAATACCTGTACGGTCAGCGTGGGATTGGTGGAGAAGGTGAACTTGTTTTGTCCGACCGTCGTTTGCGTAAGCTCTACACGGGCTTGCAGATCCGTTTCTGTTATGCTCGCTGCTATGGAGCCTTCTTCCTCTATCGTAGGATCGCAGGCGGTGAGGAGCATCGCGAATAGCGGGATAGCTATACTATATTTCTTCATGATTTTCTAATTAAAAGTTTGACTTTGTTGAAATCGTTTTTACCAGCGGTTATATTGGCTGTCCGAGCCTTCCCAGCCGGCGTTCTGGGCAATGCTGCCGTTCGACATATCCACCTCGCTCTCCGGTATCTTGAAGAATCCGGCGGTAGCGTTATATCGGGTGGCGTAGCCACCTCCGTGAGCCTTGTTAGAGTCCTCTTGGCCATTGGTGTATATTTTCACGTTGGTCTGCTTTTCCAATGCGGCGGCGGCTATATGCCAGCGGCGGATATCGTTCCATCGAATGCTCTCGAATGCGAGTTCCCAACGGCGCTCGTTTTGCAGGGCTTGGAGCGAGTAGGACGAAATAGGGCTTAAGCCGGCTCTCTCGCGAACCCGGTTGATTCCATCCGTGTTCTCTTTCAACTCGGATTGCATTAGTAATACATCGGCGAAACGGATAAGCACAAGGTCGTGAATATTGTTTAGCTGTAAGTTCTCGGAATTCTGAGCCCAGCCATCGGTTCCGTACATCAGGTTCTCGAAACATACGGAGTAGGCGTCTCCATTCTTTGCGGCTACAGGGAGCCATTTCTTGGAGAGGTATCCAGTTTCTTGGATAAACTCACCACCTCCACCGAATGCCCATCCTTGCTCGGTCCAAGCGGCGCAATCCGAAACGGATGCGTCACGACGTTTGTCGTTAGGTTCGGAGCTTCTCCAGTCGTTCACGAGGTTCGGGGCGGCAGGTCCGGCTCCCCAGCCTTGCCCGAAGGGGAACGATTCGGCCACGCCTGCCATGCCACGTACGCCGAAGTGTAGGGCGAAATTATTCGCGTAACCAATGCTTGTGCTCCAGTCGGCTAATTTGTTGTATTTGATAGCGAACAATGTCTCAGGATTTACGGCATTGTCATCTTCCACCCATTTCAGGCCCTGTCCGGTGGTATAGTCGTAATCTTCTACCGTAAACCGGTTTGTATAGGCCCAAAGGTTGCGGAAGTCCGACGTGACCAGTGAGTATCCCGAATTGTTAACGCAATCGTCGATGTAGCCGATCACTTGGTCTTTTGTCAGTGTGGAGCCGTCGGGCAAAGCCACGGAAGTCAACGGTGAGTAAGTGGTACTGGTCAGTGCGGCCAAGTCTTCTCCATTGCAATACATACCCGTATAGAACAACCAAGCACGGCCAAGCATGGCTTCGGCGGTGTATTTATCGACATGTCCGTCCGTCTTTCGAGTGTTGGGCATGATCTCGGCGGCATCACGTAGGTCTTGCAGGATTTGTCCCCATAGCTCAGCTGCGGTTGGTTGGCTTGGCTCTACGGATTGCGAGGTGATTGTCAGAGGGACGCGTCCGTACATGGAGGCCAGCTCGTAGTAATAGAAAGCGCGAAGGAATTTCGCTTCTCCCTCGATCTGGTTCTTGTCGGATTCTGCCAATTCGATATTTCCGATACCATCCAGCAAGGAGTTCGCACGGTTGATGCCTTGGTAACGGTCTTTCCAGAATTGTTGGGTCATGTCTTGCTTGGAGTTCATCAACATGTCCAGAGATTGCATGTGCAAGTCGTTCGGACCTCCACCCCCTAGGCAATCATCGCTGGCCAACATGGCGGCGTAAAGGAAAGAGCACTCAGGTGTGGCGGACACTTGGTTCAAGTTCTGATAGATACCGGCTAACGCTTGTGTGGCATCCTCGGTCGTAGCGGGAAAGTTCTCGCTACTTTTTGTTACGTAATCCTCGGCATCCAGCGTACAAGAGGTGATTCCCCCCATGATCGAGGCCGCGATACCGATTAAATATATTGTTTTTTTCATCTTGATAATCAATTATTAGAATTTGACATTAACTCCTACCATATAGGTTCTCGCTTGGGGGTAGTTACCTACATCCACGCCCGTTACCCAGCTCTCTTTATCGTTGAGAGCGGTTCCGCACTCTGGATCCATTCCTTTATAACCTGTGAAGGTAAAGAGGTTTTGGGCGGAGACATACAAGCGAAGCTGCTGGAATTTGCAACTTTTCCATAGACGTTTGATGTCATAGCCTAAGGTTACGTTTTGGATACGGAAATAGTCTGCGTCGTCCACGTAAATATCGGAAATGTTGATATGGTTCACGGTGTTACCGGGCAACAGGATCGGGTATCGGTTGGATGTTCCCTCGCCATGCCAGTAATTGTAGACGTTGCTGCTATAGTTATCGAACTGTCCGTTACCAAACTTACGATACGTGTGGGCAACCTGCATGCCGAACGCTCCGTAAGTGGAGATGTTCAAGTCAAAGCCTTTCCAGCTAAAATCTAGATTCAAGCCCATCGTGAGGTCTGGATGAGGATTACCGATCTCCGTCTTATCGCTGTCGTTGATCACGCCATCGCCATTGACATCGACAAATTTTAAGTCGCCCGGGGCTATCGAGGTGCCTTGCAGGGAGTTAGAGGCATCCCCACCGCAATTCTGGTCAAGATAGGCCTGTATATCCGCTTGATTTTGCATCACGCCATCGGTCTTATAGCCCCAGAAGTAACCGATAGGATGTCCTTCTTCCATACGGGCCATATAGGTGGTTCCCTCGGACAGAAGAGCGTTACCTCCATTTACGTAATGAGTACCGTTATTAACTTCTGTTACCTCATTCTTGTTATGCGCGAGGTTCAAGCCGATGCCATAGCTAAAGTCTGAGCCTACCTCATCCCTCCAATTTAAGGCAAGCTCGATACCCGTGTTCTTAACTGTACCGGCATTTGCGACCATGGAAGAGAAACCGTTGATTGAAGATACGGGTACGTCGATCAGCAAATCTTTTGTTTTCTTACTATACCAATCGAAGTTTGCGTTTAACCGGCCGTTTAAGAAGCGTGCGTCTAAACCTACGTTCGTCTGCTCCGATGTTTCCCATGTAATCTCGTTATTGGGTAACAAAGAGGGGTAAGCGCCTTGGGTTCCTCCGTTTTTATTATTATTGAAGGAATAAAGTCCTAAATCACCGAACGCGTATGTGGAGGCGTATTTGTACGCTCCAATATTCTCGTTACCATTTTGTCCCCAACTGGCGCGAACCTTCAAGAAATCCATCCAGTTTTTCGTGTTTTCCATCCAGCTCTCGTTACTCATCACCCAACCTGCGGAGAATGAGGGGAAGTAACCCCAGCGATGACCGCTGGAGAAATTGGAGGAACCATCGGCACGGACAATCGCGCTAAACATATAAGTTTCCTTGAGGTCGTAGTTGATACGGCCGAAATAGGATAGGATGGAGTGATCATCCACGGGATATCCTCCCACTATACCAGCGGTACGACCGGAGAAGTTGTTGAAGTAAGCATGCGAGAAATCTCCGAAGATGCTGGTCGTGGCGTGTCCTTCGATGGTTTCCGACATATTATTACCTTCTCTGGAATACTCTGTACCGACCAATACGTCGAAATGATTCTCCTTTACGTCGAAAGCATAGCTCAATGTATGTGTCATACCCCAATTCCAACCGATGGTCATATTCTCGTCCAGATAATCATCCGTATTCTGGTCGTTGTTATTATTTTTATAGATGCCGTTGTATGCTTTGTAGAGGCTGGAGTTCTGTTTGTAATAGACTTGGCCTTTATACTTCAAATCCTTTAACGGCTGTATCTCTATATAACCGATGGCGCTAAGATTGTGGTTCCGGCTTTTATTATTGCCACTGGTGGTATTTAGCAAGGTGTTCATCGGGTTATTGATGTATTGGTTGAGCCCGAGTAAACCCATTGCTCCGGATCCTTGCGCGATTAGGTCGTCGTAGTCGAATAACTCTCCTTGGCTATTGTATAATGGAACCAATGGATTGGCTCCCATCATGCTATAGATGCTGTTGGAGTATTGGTTACCGATTTGGATACCTTGGTTGGATGTGTGTTGGTAATATACGTTCTCACCGAATTTTATGATATCCAGATCCTTGTTTTTCCAAAGGATATGCTCGGAATTTAAACGAATGGTGAAGCGGCTGTAGTCGGATTTAACCGGACCACCGAAAATACCGTCTTGATACTGATAACCTACGCCAGTAGAGAACTTGGAGAGCTCTGAACCTCCGGTCACGTTCACGGAGTGAGATGTGGTTATCGCGTTCTTGTTGCGAAGTAACTCCAGCCAGTTCGTACCCGGGTTGGAACCGTTTTGATAGGATTCCAGTAAATCTGCGTCTAGGTATTGTGACCAATTGAAGGGCGATACGCCGGCGTTGAAGTTGATCTGGTCTTGAACGGCCATGTATTCTTTGGCGGTAAGCATATCCGGCATCTTTACTACATTCTGCCAACCGATGTTGCCGTCATAGGATACTTGCACTTTTCCTTCTTTACCTTGTTTTGTGGTAACCAAGATAACACCATTCGCCGCGCGGGCACCATAGATGGCGGAGGAAGCGGCATCCTTTAATACGTCGATACGCTCGATATCGGCAGGGTTCAAGGAATTGATATCGCCACCGGCCACACCATCAATAACATAGATAGGAGCCGTATCTCCATTCGTACCGGCACCACGGATGTTTACTTTAAATCCGTCACCCGGCTGACCGGAAGAAGCCACGATATTGACACCCGGGCTTTGATTCTGTAATGCGCTTAGTGGGCTGATCGTATTACGTTTAGCGACTTCATCGCCTTTTACCTCTACGGTCGCACCTGTCACCAACTTTTTCTTTTGTACACCATAACCTACTACCACTACCTCGTCCAAACTCTGTGAGTCCTCTTTCAAGGTGATCTGTAAGTCGGATGTTTGGGCGGTTACGGGAATCTCTTGGGTCATATAACCGATGTAGGAGATCTCTATGATAGAGCCGGGGACGGCCTCTAAGCTGAACTTACCATCCAAATCGGTTATCACTCCGTTTGTCGTTCCCTTTACGATAACATTGGCACCGATGACTTCCATTCCTGTTGCGTCTTTCACGGTACCAGTGATTCTTTTTGTTTGTTGCATGACTTCCATCGAAGTACTAGGGGCGGCTAACATTTGTGGTATGCCACCTAGCTGGAAGGCCATACATGCGCCTAAAAACAGCGTCGTTTTCTTAATTGTTGAATTCATTATTTTTTACATTAAATCATATAAGGCTAAACTAAAATTCATTTACTCAATAGGGTCATTAGCGGTTAACTGCTAAAAACATTAGATTCTCGGTCCTTCCTCATAGGCAATTGTTTTTTGTTGTTAATATGTATTGTTAATTTCTGTCGCAAAATTACGTCGGATCCCAAGTGCGTTCAAATACTATTTTATCCAAGAATAATACTTTTTTGCCGGAGTGTATTTTTAACACATCGATGGGGTAGCCGTAGGCATGAAAGCCTTTGTGACTGGTCGCAAAGATAGATGTGTGAAGGAAAAGAGAAGGGGGGATTTTGTATACAAATAGGGGGGGATATGTATTTATCCCTGTTAAAAAGGTCTCTTATACAATGATTTTTGTCTTTTTGTAGTTATCCCGGAACTCTTTGGGAGAGCAGTTTTTCTTTTTCTTAAAGATACGGTTGAAGTTCGAGAGGTTATTGAAGCCGCAGTCATAACAAATCTCCGCGATGGATCGTTGCGTGTCCACCAACATGCGGGCGGCGTAACCGATACGGATATCGGTGATATAGTCGGAGAGGGTCTTCCCTGTCCTCAACTTGAAGAAACGGCTGAAAGCGGAAGGGGCCATACCTACGAGTTCAGCCAGTAGGTTCAGGCGGATATCCTGTTGGTATCGCTCGTTGATGTAATTTTGTACTTTTTGGATACGACGACTCTCGGAATGTATATCTGTTATTTTAGCGAACGAGGAACTAGCCAATACTTTGTAGTCCTCCTCGATGGAAAGCTCATACAAGATGGTCAAGAAGTTGATGACCGCATAAAAACTTTGCTCCTCGGAAACCAGCTTTTCCAGTAAATGGTAAACCTTCAAGATGGAAGACATAGGGAAACTGATGCCGCATTGAGCTTTCTCCAACATTTTCCGGATACTGTTGAATTGGTTTTTCTCCAATATATTATTCCCGAAGAGATTGGGAGAGAACTGGATCGTGATCTCATGGATCAGAGGCGATTTACATGCGTTCTGCTCCCAGACATGTTCCAGTTCTTTCCCGGTTATCAATACTAACTCGTATTCTCCGATCACTTCCGCGGAATCACCGACCACACGCCTTACCCCCGGAGCGTGCTCAATGAAATTGAGCTCGTACTCCAAGTGGCAATGGATCGGATAGGTAAATTCTGTCTTACGTCGGTCTACGATGTAGAAGCAATCCTTTTCCGATAGTGGGGTTATTTCGTGGATAATGTCCATGTTTAGCTGACTGTTGATAGTTGACAATTGACAGTTAATGAACCTCGGTCAGCTCTATGACCTTGCTACGGGCATGAGCCGTAGAGAACACGTTCATTCCTATTTTCATCAAGAAATCTCCGCTGAAGGTACCTCCGTCGGTAACCAAGGTCGATTTCTGGCCCGGTATGAGGTTTATCTCTTGTACCTTATATTTCTTATTCGGGTCCAATCCTTGTAGCTTTACGGGGAAAGTCTTTTCTCCGAAGCGAGGGTGGATATCATAAGCGAATAGGACGGATTTGCTTTTTGCCTTATCCACGTACATCACGGATGAATGGTTGGTCTCGTAGGGGGAAACAAGACGGTAGAGATCGCCGTCGAGGATTGTGCCCTTTAGACGTTTGTAGTTGGCAACCGCTTCTTGGCAATATTTCATCTCGTCTTCGTTCATTTCCTTCAAGCTGATATCGAAGCCCATCTTACACATCATGGCCACGTCGGTACGGAACTTGATGGAGGTATTCTTGTTCCAGCTAGTCACGTGGGCGCACATTGCCTTTGCCGGGAAGAACTGGGAGAATCCCCATTGGATATACAAACGCTCGATCGGATCGGTGTTGTCGCTGCACCAGAATTCCGTGAAGTATTTCAATGCCTCGTAATCACAGCGGGCTCCACCACCGGAACAAAGCATGATTGGTAGGTGAGGGTATTTTTCGGCTACCCGTTTGAATACGTTATAGACTCCTCGTACATGATCGATATATAATTGATTCTGTTTCTCCTTGAGGTAAGGAGAATAGACATTGGTAATCGGGCTGTTGCAATCCCATTTGAAGAAAGCCAGATCCGGATTCTCGATCATGATATTATCCACTACGCTGAATACGTAATCCTGTACTTTCGGGTTACTTAAGTCCAAGACAAGTTGATTGCGGTAGTAATAAGTCTCACGATTCGGTAGATGGATCGCCCAATCCGGGTGTTTCTCGAAAAGTTCGCTCTTGGGGTTTACCATCTCCGGCTCGATCCAGATACCGAATTTCACGCCGGCATCTTTAGCGGTCTGCACCAGATGAGGAATGCCGTTCGGCAACTTATCATGGGTAACCTCCCAATCTCCCAATCCGGCCTTATCGTTTTGACGAGGGTATTTATTAGCGAACCAACCATCATCCAGCAAAAACATATCTACACCTAGATGCTTGGCTTCTTTCATTAGTTCCTCCAATTTCTTCTCGTTGAAATTGAAACCGGTCGATTCCCAGTTGTTCAGTAGGGTAAGGCGATCGCCTTTACCATCCTTGATCTGGTAATTACGTGCCCAATCATGGATATCACGACTGGCTTTTCCGGTTCCTTGGTTACTCAACGTAAAGATAAACTCAGGGGTGACGAACCATTCGTTCGGCTTCAATTCATAGGCGGACGCATAGGGATTGATGCCGGAGATGACACGAAGGTTACCGGCGTTGTCCACCTCGAACGTAAAGCGGTAGTTTCCAGTCCAACCGATCGTTCCCATTAAAACATCTCCTGTATTCTCGCTGGCCGGGGCACCTAACCCAATCTCAAAAAACGGGTAAGCGTGCATGGCGGCACGGGAGCCTAGTTTCGTATCGATAATCTTTTTCCCGAATTTCAAGTCTTGGCTGCTCATCTGTACTTCCTTGGCCCAGTCACCGCTAAACTCGGTCAATACATAGCGAGGACTCTCGAAATAAAGCATATTGGAAGCGTATTGGGTAATCGTGACCGGTTTTTTCTCCATATGACGAATCTCGGTCCAAGCCTTGATGACGTTTTCTTTAGCGAAAGTTACATAATGCAATTTAGCCTCCACTGGGTATACGTCATCTTTCAGGGAGATGATTGTCTCCGTAACGTTATTGTCTAGTTTCTTGGATTCGCTGGAAACATACTTGAATATACTGGTCATGTTCCCGTCGTTGTGCTGGATGGCGAAAGCCGGTTCGAAATAATCCTCCGCTCCTGAACAAGGATACACTTCCCATCCACGGGTTGATACGCTGCCATCCGTTCCGGCTTGGATATTCCATGAGAGGTTCTCAAATTCGGATTCGTTTACTAATTTATTTCCCAGATAAGTTTGGTAGAGCCGTCCGTTGGGGGCTACTTGTAAAATCAAGTCCGTCTCGTTGGTCGAGATTAAGATCATCTTTTGATCGGCGGCTTTTACGAATGGCAAACAAAAACACAAAAGGATAACTGTAAGTAATAGATTTTTCATGGTAAATTATTTGAATGTGTAAATAGTAGAGACGTAGCGTGCCACGCCTCTACTAGAATACATATTGTAATTAATTCTGCTCTTTCAGGATCACGTCGTGAGCGCCACCCTCAACGATACTTGTAGAGGAGACAAGCGTGATCTTGGCATGCTGCTGCAACTCTTGGATAGAGATGGAACCGCAGCTACACATCGTAGCGATCATCTTACCCAATGTTACGTTTAAATTATCTTTCAATTTTCCGGCATACGGTACATAGCTGTCCACGCCTTCCTCGAATTTCAAGGACTCGTTTCCACCCATGTCATAGCGCTGCCAGTTCTTCGCACGGTTAGATCCCTCACCCCAATACTCCTTCACGAAGTTGTTTCCGATTTTCATCTTCTTCGTAGGAGACTCGTCGAAGCGGGCGAAATAACGGCCCATCATCAGGAAGTCGGCACCCATAGCCAACGCTAATACCTTATGGTAATCGTGTACCAAGCCACCATCGCTACAGATAGGGATATAAACGCCGTGTCTCTTGAAATACTCGTCACGAGCTTTCGCTACGTCGATCAAGGCGGTAGCCTGTCCGCGACCGATACCTTTCTGCTCACGGGTGATACAGATGGAACCACCACCGATACCTACCTTGATGAAATCCGCTCCGGCGTCAGCCAAGTAGTTGAAACCATCTTGGTCAACCACGTTTCCGGCACCAACCAGTACCTTGTCTCCGTAGGTATCCTTGATCCAGTGCAAGGTCTCGTACTGCCATTCGGAATAGCCGTCGGAAGAGTCGATACACAATACGTCAACGCCAGCCTCTACCAATGCCGGAACACGTTCCTTATAGTCGCGGGTGTTGATACCGGCACCTACTAATAATTTCTTATCTCCGCCGGATAACTCTTTCGGATTCTCACGGTGGCTATCGTAGTCCTTGCGGAATACCATATACACCAGATTGCCCTCGGCATCCACCAGCGGCAGGGTGTTGATCTTGTTGTCCCAGATGATGTTGTTGCAGTCGTGCAGGGAGGTGTTGGCCGGAGCGGTGACCAGCTTTTCAACGGGGGTCATAAAAGTGGTAACACAGGCATCGGCCGGGGTGTGGTTGACGCGGTAGTCGCGGGAGGCCACGATGCCCAGCAGCTTGCCGTTAGGAGTGCCGTCGGCAGTGATGGCGATGGTGGAGTGGCCGGTGCGTGCCTTCAGCTCCAGCACATCATGCAGGGTGGCAGTGGGAGCCAGATTGGAATCGGACACCACATAACCGGCCTTGAAGCTCTTGACGCGGCGCACCATGGCAGCCTCGTTCTCGATGCTCTGGGAGCCATAGATGAAGGAGACGCCGCCCTGACGAGCCAGTGCAATGGCCAGCTTATCGCCGGAGACCGACTGCATGATGGCGCTGATCATGGGGATATTCATCTGCAGCGGGCACTCCTCCTGTCCCTTGCGGTACTTGACCAGCGGGGTCTTGAGGCTGACAGCAGTGGGAACATTTTCCGCAGAGGAATAGCCGGGCACCAGCAGATACTCGCCAAAGGTGCGGGAGGGTTCTTCGTAGAAATAAGCCATAATCAAACTCCTTTTCTCTTAACGCATCCGATACAAATCAGCATCAAAATCATTCATGTTTGCTGCTTATAAATTGATTGTATATACTTTACCACAAAGCCCGCAAGAATACAAACCCCTGCCGCGCCAAACTTTATAATTGTCCTTTGCGGAAAAACAGACAAATTGCCAAGCGTTTTCGGGCATTGGTCATACTTTGATTTTTGAAGTATCACTTTTGCAGGCAAAACAGGGCTTGCAGAATGCAAAAAAGCTCGTCCGAAACACCGGACGAGCCCTTTTGCACACGAAGCGGGACACTGCCTGTGCGGCGCATGGGTCATAGCTGTGAAGGAGAACAGCCGGAGGAGGAGGACCCGCGCCCAGTATCCCAAAAAACAAGAAGAAAAAGATTTCACACACAGCCTTGGGGCTTTGCCCTTGCTGTAACCATATTGTAACTCTTTTGAAACCATTTTGCAATAGGGTTTTGTAATTTTTTTGTAATTTATTTTGTTAACTTTTTATGTCCTGCCCCGCCGGGCTGCCGCAAACATTATTTCCCTTTTTGTACCCGGTATGGTATACTGGCTATGAATATGCTGCCACAGGCAGAAAAAAGGAGTTTAGGATACGGTATGAAAACAAAATTGGGTATTGTGGGCTGCGGATTTCTGGGCAACATCGTGGCTGACGCGTGGAAGAAGGGTCTGCTGCCGGACTAC
>OGLC01001135.1_pt1 | contig 14539 bp, 9 predicted proteins | sample 1572751 | NCBI WGS metagenome assembly OGLC01 (sample SAMEA2581897, study PRJEB24529) | metagenome | biome: Human gut stool | place: China | collected 2011
GTTTATCCGAAAGGCAACGATGAAATGCAGCAAAATGCCAACCTACTGGCGACATACATTCGTCAGATGTCCGGCAAAAAGCTGAAAGTTATCGATGAACAGATTACATCGAACGTTATTACATTAACAACGGGACTGAATACAGACAATGCTGAAGCATACCAGTTGAAAGTAACTCCGGATAATATAATTATTAGGGGAGCCTCAGAAGCTGGTACTTTTTATGGTATACAGACATTACGAAAGTCACTTCCGGCAACAAACAAAGGAGATATAAGCCTTCCTGGTGTCGAAATTAACGACTATCCACGTTTCTCCTATCGCGGAGTACATTTAGACGTTTCACGCCACTTCTTCCCTATCGACTCCATTAAACGTTTCATTGATATGATGGCCTTACATAATATCAATCGTCTGCACTGGCATCTGACAGATGATCAGGGATGGAGAATCGAAATAAAAAAACGTCCGGAACTCACGACTATAGGTTCCAAACGTTCAGCAACAGTCATCGGGCACAATTCCGGAGAATACGACGACGTTCCCTATAGTGGATTTTACACACAAGACGAAGCCAAAGATATTGTAAGATATGCCCAAGAACGCCATATCACGGTAATACCGGAAATAGATCTTCCGGGACACATGCAAGCCGCACTTGCTGCTTATCCCGAATTGGGTTGTACAGGCGGTCCTTATGAAGTATGGAAAATGTGGGGAGTATCGGAGGACGTGTTATGTGCGGGAAATGACAAGACTCTGCTATTTATAGAAGACGTTTTAAGTGAAATGGTAGATATCTTCCCTTCCGAATATATTCACGTTGGCGGAGATGAATGCCCGAAGATACGCTGGGAAAAGTGTCCAAAATGTCAGGCACGTATCAAAGAACTAAGATTGAAAGCCGATAAAAATCATACAGCCGAACAGAAACTACAGAGTTACATCATCAATTATGCGGAGCAGTTCCTTAACGGTAAAGGACGTCGGATCATCGGCTGGGAAGAGATACTGGAGGGAGGATTGGCACCTAATGCCACTGTCATGTCATGGAGAGGTATAGAAGGAGGAATTGAAGCTGTAAAACACAAACACGACGCGATCATGACTCCCAGTTTATTCCTGTACTTCGACTACTATCAGACCATGGATACAGACAATGAACCACCTGCCATTGGCGGATATGTACCTTTGGAAAAAGTATATAGCTACGAACCGGTACCTCAGACACTCACTTCCGAAGAAGCAAAATACATCGTAGGAGTACAAGCCAATTTATGGACGGAATATATTCCTACTTACAGCCAAGTAGAATATATGGAATTACCCCGTATGGCTGCATTATCAGAAGTACAATGGACTATGCCGGAGAAGAAAGACTATGCAGATTTCCTGAAACGATTGCCCGGACTGATTACCATCTATGATCTGAACTACTATAATTATGCCAAACATATTTTTCAAGTAAAATCCCAATACATTCCTGACACAAAAGCCAATATACTGAATGTGGTCCTATCTACTATTGATAATGCTCCGATTTATTATACCCTCGATGGCAATGAGCCTACTGCCGGTTCCAACGTATATACAGATACGTTGAGAATTAATCAAAGCTGCACATTGAAAGCAATCACCATCCGTCCAAACGGTACAAGTACAGTGTTGAAAGAGGAAGTTAAATTCAATAAAGCTACTATGAAGCCAGTAACGATGCTACAGCCCATCAATGAAAAGTATAAATTCGAAGGAAAAAACACACTAATTGACGGGTTGGCAGGCAGCAGAAATTATCGTACCGGACGATGGATTGCATTCTATCAGAATGACCTTGAAGCAGTAATTGATTTACAGCAGGAGACTCCGATAAGCAAAGCATGGGTACGCACTTATGCCGAAATAGGAGAAGAAATTCTCGATTTGCGCGAACTTTCCGTAGCCATATCAAACGATGGGAAAGGATACAAAGAAATAAAATCTGAAGTTTACCCTGTTGCCAGTAAGGAAGATAGAAATGGTATTTATACCCATGAACTATCTTTTGATACAGTGCAGGCACATTATGTGAAAATAACAGCCCGACCGGAATATGACATACCGACATGGCACTGGGGAAAAGGAAGACCCGCATTTATATTCGTAGATGAAATAGGGTTGGAATAAAACCTAAGAAAAGAGTTGCTGTTAAAGGATCTCCGATAAGTTCAAATAAAAAAGGTATGCCATTCAGCGACATACCTTTTTTAAACATTCTCTCTATATCTCTTTATTTTTTAGACAATCGAATAATCCGCCCTTCCTTCTTATAACTGAAGTGATTTGTATGCATCAACACATTCAATATCTCGTCTGGAAGATTATCTGTAGAAAATTCGCCGGTAAAACGTTCAACCTTCAAACTCTCGTCATCATACACAAACTTCAAATCATACAGTTTCTCCATGATATTTGTAATCTCCAGCAATGAATGCTGCTTGAATTTCAGCTTTCCGTTAATCCAGAGCAGAACTTCAGTCGGCTCGGCATATTCTATCAATTCAGCCTGATAAGCTGTTGTATTAATGTTCAACGTTTGTCCCGGCTTCAGCAAGTATCCATTATTTACGGTTCGCGGAGATTCCATTCTTACAGAACCTTGCAACAAAGTAGTCACTACCCTATCCTCTTCTTCACGTGCCCGTACATTAAACTTTGTACCCAACACACAGGTCTTAATATGCTTAGTATTAACAATGAAAGGAGCATGCTTATCACGAGCCACCTCAAAATAAGCTTCACCCGACAAATCAATCTGACGATCCGTACTCCAGAAAGAATTACGGTAAATAAGCTTCGTAGATGCATTCAGCCAAACCTTACTACCGTCCGGAAGTACTGTTTGCGCTCTCTGTCCGCCGGTAGTCATCACTGTATAATCAGAAAGTTTATTGGAAAGCAATCCCCACGCAATTCCACCTGCGAAAACAAGACCTGCCAGAAAAGCGGCTGCCGCGGACGCATAATGTCCCCATCGAACCGATATACTTCTTCGCTTGGCTTTTTTCTCCTTTTCACGTACGAGCGACTTAAACTTCGTCAATGAAGCTTCTGTGTCTACAGCATCCATCACTGCCATACGGTCGCCTACAAAAAGGGTATAATAAAGTTGCTCTAGTATTTGTCGGTTTTCCGGTGCTTCTTCACACCACAATTCTACCTGCCGACATTCTTCGTCATTGCTTCCTCCCCGCAAGTAGTTCACCAAGATAGATTCATCCATGTTCAATCATCCTTTTACTATAAAAAAATATAATACCTCTGTTATTAATACAGTTGACAGCGCAAAGATACTAAACTAAAAAAGAAAAAAATATTTTCTCCCGTTTTATTTCGTTTCTTTCATTGCTTTCATTATTTTTGCTCTGCATAAAAAATAATGAAGAATGCAACAACCTCCTATATACCTAGATATTAACAATAATAAATCTATCATCACCGCCTTAAAGGCAGGCGAAGAATATGTATTCGACGCCGTCTACAGGCACTATTTCAGTAGATTATGTGCTTTTTGTTCGCAATATGTCAGCGAACAAGAGGAGATTGAGGAGATTGTACAGGACACAATGATGTGGTTATGGGAAAACCGTTGTAGCCTTCTAGAAGAGCTGACATTGAAAACGCTTCTTTTTACTATCGTGAAAAACAAGGCCCTGAACCGTATTTCGCATTTTGAAATCAAGCGTAAGGTACATCAGGAAATTACAGAGAAATACGAGAAAGAATTCGATAATCCTGACTTTTATCTGGAAAATGAGTTATTCCGTCTTTATGAGAATGCCTTGAAGCAACTTCCCAAAGATTATCGTGAAGCATACGAAATGAATCGTAGTCACCGGTTGACTCATAAAGAAATTGCAGAGAAGTTGAACGTCTCTCCCCAAACAGTCAACTATCGTATCGGACAAGCATTAAAGCTGTTACGTATTGCCTTAAAAGACTATTTGCCTTTATTCATTCTTTATTTCGGGCCTAATATATTCAAACAATCATGAAACAATTCATACTAAAAGCATGAGCGAACTCCTAGTCTATAAAGCCTCGGCAGGTTCAGGCAAAACCTTTACCCTCGCCGTAGAATATATAAAATTGCTGATACTTAATCCACGCGCCTATCGGCAGATACTCGCCGTTACCTTTACCAATAAGGCGACAGCTGAAATGAAGGAACGTATCCTTAGCCAACTATACGGTATTCAGATCGGTGATAAAGATTCCGAAGCCTACTTGAACCGTATCAAAGAAGAAACAGGAAAAACAGAACTGGAAATACGGGAAGCGGCAGGAATTGCTCTCGGATTTATGCTGCATGATTACAGCCGTTTCCGCGTAGAGACCATTGACTCTTTCTTTCAGTCCGTCATGCGCAATCTGGCACGCGAACTGGAACTCAGTCCGAATTTAAACATCGAACTGAACAACGCAGAAGTACTCAGCGATGCAGTGGATAGCATGATTGAGAAATTAGGTCCTACCTCTCCTGTCCTCGCGTGGCTGTTGGACTACATTAATGAACGAATAGCCGATGACAAACGTTGGAATGTATCGGATGAAGTCAAAAACTTTGGACGTAACATCTTCGATGAAGGATATATAGAAAAAGGAGAAGGTCTTCGTCAACGCCTCCGTAATCCGGATACTATCAAAGAATACCGCAAGCAACTGAAAGCTCTTGAAACAGAGATACTGGAGCAGATGAAAGGATTCTACGAGCAGTTTGAAGGAGAGTTAGAAGGGCACGCCCTGACTGCCGATGAATTAAAAAACGGTTCACGGGGAATAGGCAGTTATTTCCGCAAATTGAATAATGGCATTCTAAGCAATGACATTCGTAACGCGACTGTTGAGAAATGTCTGGATGACGCCAAGAACTGGGCGACAAAAACCTCTCCCCGTTATACCGATATTATAGATCTGGCAAATTCCAGTTTGATACAGATACTGGAAGATGCAGAAAAACTACGTTCTAAAAACAATCTTTTATTAAACAGTTGCCGGCTTTCCCTGCAACATCTCAACAAAGTGCAGCTGCTCGCCAATATCGATGAGGAGGTACGCCAACTGAACCATGACAACAACCGATTCCTTCTGTCAGATACCAATGCCTTGTTACATCAACTGGTCAAGGATGGAGATTCTTCCTTCGTATTCGAGAAGATAGGAACCAACATCCGCAATGTCATGATTGACGAGTTTCAGGATACCAGCCGAATGCAATGGGGAAACTTCAAGCTACTGTTGCTTGAAGGTCTTTCACAAGGAGCAGACAGCCTGATAGTAGGAGATGTCAAACAGTCAATCTATCGCTGGCGAAACGGTGACTGGGGAATTCTTAATGGTCTGAATGACCGCATTGAGCACTTTCCTATTAAAGTAAAAACACTGGCTACCAACCGAAGAAGTGAAACCAATGTCATCCGATTCAACAATCATATATTTACTGCCGCTGTAGATTACCTGAACGGTGTCTACAAACAACAATTGGGCAAAGATTGCGATGACTTACAAAAGGCTTATGCCGATGTTGTACAAGAATCCCCCCGAAGTATGCAAAAGGGATATGTCAAAGCTACTTTTCTGGAACCGGACGAAACACACGACTACATCGAACAGACATTAATTAGTCTGGGGGAAGAAGTAGAACACTTACTCTCTTCCGGTATACGACTGAATGACATAGCGATCCTTGTACGAAAGAACAAAAGTATTCCCCGTATCGCAGACTATTTCGACAAAGAGTTACATTATAAAATCGTATCAGACGAAGCCTTTCGCCTCGATGCCTCTCTCGCCATCTGTATGATGATAGACGCATTGCGTTATCTGTCCGATGAAAACAATAAGATAGCCCGGGCCCAACTGGCAATAGCCTACCAAAATGAAGTTTTGCAGAAGAATATGGACTGGAATACGCTCCTGCTTCTTCCAATAGAGAACTATCTGCCATCCGTATTTCTCGAAAAGCAAAGAGAACTCCGTTTCATGCCTCTCTACGAATTACTGGAAGAACTATTCAGCATCTTCGAGATGGGGCACATCAAAGAACAAGATGCCTATCTGTTTGCCTTCTTCGATGCCGTGACGGATTATTTGCAAAGTAATTCCTCTGAGCTTGACAGTTTCATCCGCTACTGGGACGAGACACTATGCAGCAAAACTATTCCCAGCGGTGAAGTGGAAGGTATCCGGATCTTCTCCATCCACAAATCCAAAGGATTGGAATTTCATACAGTACTCCTCCCTTTCTGCGATTGGAAACTGGAAAATGAAACGAATAACCAACTGGTATGGTGTGCTCCTCAAGAGGCTCCGTTTAATGACATGGACATCCTTCCAATCAATTACTCGACACAAATGGCCGAGTCCATTTACGGGAACGATTATTTGCAGGAACGTCTTCAACTGTGGGTGGACAATCTCAACTTGCTTTATGTAGCCTTTACCCGTGCCGGAAAGAATCTTATCATATGGAGTAAAAAAGGTCAAAAAGGCACCATGTCCGAACTGTTAGCCAATACGCTGCCTGTAGTTGCCCTCAAAGAAGGTACTGATTGGGAAGAAGATTGTTATGAGCAAGGAGAACTATGTCCTTCGGAAGAAGAAAAAGCAAAAACTTCGACTAACAAACTAACTCAAAAACCTGAGAAATTACCCGTCCGCATGGAATCTATGCGTCATGATATTGAATTCCGGCAATCCAACCGTTCCGCTGATTTCATTCAGGGAATCGAAGAAGAAGAATCGGACGACCGTTTTATCAACCGGGGGCGTATGCTGCACACACTATTTTCCGCCATTGAAACGGCAGAAGACATTGATCCGGCTATCGAACGTCTGATTTTCGAAGGGGTCATCGGCAGCAACGAAAAAGCAGAAGAAATACGTGAAGTGGCTCACAAAGCTTTTTCTTCTCCGGAAATTCAAGACTGGTATTCAGGGGAATGGACCTTGTTTAACGAATGTGCTATCATTTACAAAGAAAAAGGGGCTTTACAGACCCGACGTCCTGACCGTGTAATGATGAAAGACGGACAAGTAGTGGTAGTTGACTTCAAATTCGGAAAAGAAAACCTCCAATACAATAAACAGGTTAAAGGGTACATGCAGTTACTCACTAAGATGGGATATAAAAATATCACAGGCTATCTGTGGTATGTGGATGAAGGACTAATTGTAAAAGTGAAATAATGAAGACGGCACCGCTCATAGGAATCAGTCGTCATCGGCTCACTACTGATGGTGAGGGAGTTACTACACTTGTGGCTTTCCATGGTTGTCCATTGCGTTGTAAGTATTGCCTCAATCCGCAATCTCTGCATTCGGAAGGCATATGGAAGCACTATGACTGCATGCAGCTTTATGAGGAAGTCAGACTGGATGAATTATACTTTCTCGCCACTCATGGAGGAATCACTTTCGGAGGTGGAGAACCTTGTTTGCAAAGTGATTTTATTTATGAATTCCGTCAGCTCTGTGGACAGGAATGGCAACTTTCCGTAGAATCATCACTCAATGTACCACAAGAGAATATAGAGAAACTATTACCTGTCATTGATTATTATATCATCGATATCAAGGACATCAATAATGATATATACCAGCAATACACCGGAAAAGAAAATGAAAAGGTACTGAATAATCTTCATTATTTAATTGAGCATGGAAAAAATGAGCAAATCATTGTTCGTACCCCCATCATTCCCGTGTATAATTCAGAGAGTGACGTAGACAACAGTATCCGTCTTCTAAAAGAAATGGGTATCACCCAGTTCGATCGGTTTACATATAAAACACTTAATACTTACCAGCCATGAAACGAGGAAAACAAACCTGCAAGATATTAAAGGATATCCGCAGACAAATAGCAGAAGCCAACGATATTGAGTTCATTACTTCCGAGTGTCAATATCAAGGAGATTGTCTGGGCACATGTCCCAAATGCGAAGCAGAAGTACGCTATTTAGAGCAACAACTGGAACGTAAACGGATGGCCGGGAAAGCTATAACTATATTAGGGATATCTGCCGGCTTGGTAGCAATGGCACCGATGACTTCCTGTAGTAGTTCCCCTAATAAAGGAAGTAATCAGGAAACTATCAGTGACTCCGCCAATACAAGTGTAATGTTTGGAGAAGTATGCCCGACTCCTATAGAGGATACTATACCTATGGTAGAGAGAGATACAGTAAACAAACAAGAATTACCTGAGCTACCCCAAGAACAGGGATTAATTGAGATCACTCCTATATCAGGCGATATAATAACAGTAAAAGACTCGCTTGCCGACGTATTGGAAGTGGCTGCTGTCATGCCCGAATTTCCCGGAGGAGCACAAGAACTGATGAAGTTTATCACTAAAAATATAAATTATCCGAAAGAAATAGCTCAAGGAGAATTGGGCGCTCAAGGTCGCGTCATCGTTCAATTTATCGTTGATAAAGAAGGAAATATTATTCAGCCTAAAGTGGTGCGTGGTGTAGATCCCTATTTAGACAAAGAAGCATTACGCATTGTCGGTCTTATGCCTAAATGGAAACCGGGAGAGCTGGATGACGGAACGAAAGTTGCCGTCCGATTCACAATTCCCGTAATGTTCAGGCTACAATAAACAAATATATAAGCTAGAAAATCTATAATTGATATGCAATCATTTCTCCAACTAGTCGCTCACGATTTATATGCCAAGATAGGAAACGACTTATCTCGTACAGTACTCGTATTCCCTAATAAACGTGCCAACTTATTCTTCAACGAATATTTGGCAGGAGAATCCGATCAACCCATCTGGTCACCTGCTGCAATGAGTATCAGCGACCTGTTCCGGAAGTTATCTGTGCAGAAAGCCGGTGATCCTATCCGACTGGTCTGCGAACTATATAAAGTATTCCGCGAAGAGACAGAAAGCCAGGAAACGCTGGACGATTTCTATTTTTGGGGCGAACTGCTGATCAGTGATTTCGACGACGTAGACAAAAATCTCGTTGATGCGGATAAACTTTTCAGCAATTTACAGGACCTGAAGAATCTGATGGACGATTACGAGTTTCTTGATAAAGAACAGGAAGAGGCGATCCGGCAGTTCTTCCAAAATTTCTCTATCGAACGCCGGACAGTGCTGAAAGAGAAATTCATCTCCCTTTGGGACAAACTAGGCACCATCTACCACCGTTACCGTGAAAACTTAGCGGAACTGGGAATAGCCTATGAAGGCATGCTCTACCGCAATGTAATCGAGCAACTGGATACCACCCAATTGAAATACGACAAATATATCTTTGTCGGCTTCAATGTACTCAATAAAGTAGAGACAAAATTCTTCCAACTATTACAAGATGCAGATAAAGCCATGTTCTATTGGGATTACGATATCTTCTACACCAAGCAGATTACCAAACACGAAGCCGGAGAATTCATCAACCGTAACCTGAAACTATTTCCGAATGAATTACCCGAAAGTTGTTTCGACACTTTGCGAAAACCGAAAAATATACGCTACATCTCCGCTTCTACTGAAAATGCACAAGCCCGCTTTCTTCCTGAATGGGCACATAACACTCTTTCCACTACCAACGAAGAGAAAGAGAACGCCGTTGTGCTCTGCAATGAAGCTCTGCTGCTTCCCGTACTCCATTCCATTCCACAAGAAGTGAAGAACGTCAACATCACGATGGGTTTCCCGCTGGCACAAACTCCGGTATACAGTTTTATCAATGCCGCTATGGAATTACAAACCAACGGCTACCGCAGCGATACCGGACGCTTCACCTACGAAACCGTATCTGCTATACTGAAGCACCCTTATACCCGGCAGCTATCCATCAATGCCGAACCTTTAGAACGGGAACTGACCAAGACCAACCGCTTCTACCCGCTCCCTTCGGAACTGAAGATGGATGACTTTCTGGCAAAGCTCTTTACTCCTCGAAACGGCATCAAAGAGTTATGCGATTATTTGACGGAATTAGTCAAAGAAATCTCCCTTCTCTATCGGGAAGAAAGCGAGTATAGCGATATCTTCAACCAACTATACCGGGAATCACTTTTCAAGAGCTATACTACTATCAATCGTCTCTATAGCCTGATAGAAAGCGGAGAACTGAACATACGTACCGACACGTTAAGACGCTTGATCAGCAAGGTTCTGACCGCTTCCAACATTCCTTTCCATGGAGAACCTGCCATTGGCATGCAAGTCATGGGAGTACTGGAAACCCGTAACCTTGATTTCCGCAATATAATCCTTCTTTCGCTCAACGAAGGGCAGCTACCGAAATCCGGAGGAGACTCTTCTTTTATCCCCTACAACCTTCGGAAAGCTTTCGGCATGACCACCATCGAACATAAGAATGCAGTCTACGCCTATTATTTCTACCGACTGATACAACGGGCGGAAAACATTACTTTGCTCTATAACACTTCTTCCAATGGACTGAATCGTGGAGAAGAATCCCGTTTCATGCTTCAACTACTGGTAGAAGGGCCTCACAAAATTGTCCGTGAGTATCTCGAAGCCGGACAATCTCCTCAAAGCACAACAGATATCAGTATAGAGAAAACTCCCGAAGTATTCGAACGACTACGCAGTGCCTATGATTGTTCAAGTCCTCAATCATATATACTTTCTCCTTCAGCCCTCAACGCCTATCTCGATTGCCGGCTGAAATTCTACTACCGTTATGTAGCCAAATTAAAAGCACCGGACGAAGTCAGTGCGGAAATCGACTCCGCATTGTTTGGAACGATCTTCCATCTCTCCGCCCAATTAGCTTACACAGACCTGACCGCTAATGGGAGAATGATACAAAAAGAAGATTTGGAACGCCTGCTACGCAACGAAGTCAAACTGCAAAACTATGTGGATCTGGCTTTCAAGCAAGAACTCTTTAAGGTTCCGGCAGAAGAAAAACCCGAATACAATGGTGTGCAGCTCATCAATTCCAAAGTGATTGTTTCCTATCTGAAACAACTACTGAGAAATGACCTGCAATACGCTCCCTTTGAAATGGTCGCTATGGAAAAGCCAGTTGCCGAGAAAATAACGATCCAAACCGGACAAGGTCCCATCACCCTTCGTCTAGGGGGAACTGTTGACCGCATAGATGCCAAAGACACTACTCTGCGTATCGTAGACTATAAAACCGGAGGAAGTCCCAAGACACCTGCCAACATTGAACAACTGTTTACTCCATCAGAAAGTCGTCCCAACTACATTTTCCAGACTTTTCTGTATGCTGCTATTATGAGCCGGCAGCAATCTCTGAAAGTAGCTCCTTCCCTTCTTTATATCCATCGGGCTGCTTCTGAAAGCTATTCGCCGGTCATTGAAATGGGAGAACCTCGCCAACCGAAAATCCCGGTCAGCAACTTTGCCTTTTTTGAGGATGAATTCCGCGAACATCTGCAAAGACTATTAGAAGAAATATTCGATAAGAATGAGCCTTTCACACAGACAGAAGATACTAAAAAATGTGCTTATTGTGATTTCAAGGCAATCTGTAAAAGATAAAGCCATTCAGCATTCAGCCTTTTCAGTATCTCTCGCAAATGCCCTGACAGAAGGGGATAGCGGCTGAAGACACTATATTATAACCTGTCTCTGATAGGCTCTGAGAAGGGGGGGGCGGTTTCAGCCCTTTCAGTCGGGAAGACTCAAAGTTCAGAGGCTAATAATTTCTGACTCAATAGAGCCTGTGTTTACCTCAAACAGAGGCTCTGTTTGTTCCCAATAGAACCTCTGTTTGAGGTAAACAGACCCTCTTTTTTTTCTGAACTATAGGTCGGCTTATTCATTTAAAATAAGTCGGCATACCATCTTACTTTTACCTCGGAGGCGAGTAGCCTTTATCTCGGGGCTGAGTGAAGTTCATCTCGGTGGTGAGTGAAATTCATCTCGGGGCTTACGAAATTCACCCCGTATGTTAAGTGACGATCACTTGCAGGCAGAGTAACCATAGGCTAAATAAACGATGAATTTATGTATGGTCAAGGCTGAAAGGGCTGAAACCACTCACCCCCTCCCAAAGCCTACTAGAGACAGGTTATAAAATAGAGTCTTCAGCCGCTATCCCCTTCTGTCAGGGCATTTGCGAGAGATACTGAAAAGGCTGAATGCGGTAAGTATCCCGATAATAGTATGAGTAAAACTAGTACATCTTTCATTCAAATGTAGCACATCTTTAACTCAAACGTTGTACATCTTTGACTCAAATATTGTACAAGAATCGGATAACTTAAGTACTTGTCACAAGCAAGTCTTGTGCTCATTAGGAAGTACTCCTATAGAGGGTTATAACAAAGACTGTCTGCCATTCCGGACCGACACCACTTCTATCAAGTAATGCCCGCTCTGAATGACAGGACAGTCTTTTGACTTATCTCGAATTTATATCAACTTTTATCGAACTTATATTAGCTTTCTAACAGCGGAATCGAGAAACTGAATGTAGAGCCTTCCTCTTTCTTCGAAGTAAACCAAAGTTCACCACCATTTTTAGTAACAAAATCTTTGCAGAGCAACAGTCCGAGTCCCGAACCTTCCTCATTATTAGTACCAAAGGTACTAAAATGCGTATCGGTATGCAGCAATTTCTTCTGATTTTCTTCATCAATACCACAACCGCTATCCTTCACGCTCACTACCGCCATATTATCTTCTTCTTTCAGCGATACCAAAACTTCCGATCCTTCATTGCTGAACTTGATGGCATTACTTATCAGATTGCGAATCACCGTTTTAATCATATCAATATCTGCACGTACTTCCACACGTTCATCAGGAATATCCATTGCTATACGGATATTCTTCAAACCAGCTACCATCGTAAAGATCTCGCTGACTCCTTCCACAACTTCTACCATATCGATATTCTGGTAAACAACCTTCAGCTTACCGATCTGGCTCTTCGTCCACTTCAATAAGTTATCGAGTAATGAGAATACATCCTCTGTTGTCTGATTGGCCATCGTCAACAGTTCATACATTTCAGGACCGATCGTTTCACTCGGCAAGTTCAGAATCAGCATATTGAGTACCATCTTGATAGAGCCCATAGGAGAACGCAGGTCATGCGCAATCACAGAGTAAAGTTTATCACGTCCCATGATAGTCCTGCGTAGCTCTTCTGTCTGTGCTATAATAATTCGTTTGGCTGCCACCAGCGAAATCTGATGCGTCACACGAATAATCAGTTCCTCCTTATTGAACGGCTTGGAAATAAAATCGTTGCCACCCACCTGAAATCCTTTTACGATATCCGCCGTGCTATTCAAAGCAGTAAGGAAGATAACAGGAATTTCGCTCATTTCTTCGTCCGCCTTCATTTGCCGGGCTACTTCGAAACCACTGATATCCGGCATCATCACATCCAATAATACAAGATCAGGCTTCTCTTTCTTTACCTGTTCCAAAGCCTGTGTACCATTACCTGCTGTTACAATATTGAACTTCTCATTAGTCAGAAGCACCTTCAGCAGAAGGACATTTGAAATTACATCGTCCACAATAAGTATCTTATATTCGGAAGGATTTATTTCCACATTCATATCATTCTATTTTTATGTTACATCAAACATTTTTAAAATACTCAATCATACGCTTCAATCCGTCTTCCAGTTCGACGGTAGGCTGCCATCCCAGTTTCTCTTTTGCCAGTTTAATATCCGGCTGGCGTTGTTTCGGATCATCCGTCGGCAGAGGCTTAAATACAATCTTCGAAGTAGAGCCCGTCATCCGGATTACTCTCTCCGCCAATTCAAGAACCGGAAATTCATTTGGATTTCCAAGGTTTACAGGACCTGTAAAATCATCCTCCGTATCCATCATCCGCACCATACCTTCTATCAGGTCATCAATATACTGGAAACTGCGTGTCTGTTTTCCATCACCATATATAGTGATGTCTTCATTATTTAGTGCCTGTATGATAAAGTTAGAAACCACACGTCCATCATTAGGTAGCATTCTCGGGCCATAAGTATTAAAGATACGAATAATCTTGATACGTGTCTGATTCTGACGATAGTAATCCATAAACAATGTTTCAGCACATCGTTTTCCTTCATCATAACATGACCGGTACCCCACCGGATTCACATTTCCCCAATAAAATTCCGGCTGGGGATGAACAATCGGATCACCATACACCTCGCTGGTAGAGGCTTGCAGTATTTTCGCATCCAGTCTCATTGCCAGTCCGAGCATATTGATAGCACCCATCACAGATGTTTTGGCTGTTTGAATCGGATCATGTTGATAATGGATAGGAGACGCCGGACAAGCCAGGTTGTATATTTCATCCACCTCGGCAGAATAAGGATAAGTAACGTCGTGTCTTACAACTTCAAAATGATGGTTCCCCATCAAATGCTTTATATTGTCCTTGGAACCTGTAAAGAAGTTATCCAGACATATCACGTCGTGCCCCTCATTTACAAGTCGAGTACAAAGATGCGAGCCTATAAATCCCGCCCCGCCACTTACCACTATTCTTTTCATTCTCTAATA
>OGLC01001145.1_pt1 | contig 14350 bp, 12 predicted proteins | sample 1572751 | NCBI WGS metagenome assembly OGLC01 (sample SAMEA2581897, study PRJEB24529) | metagenome | biome: Human gut stool | place: China | collected 2011
TACCGACATGGAGGAAGCGGTGAGGCCAATGATAGCCGCCGATGCCTCCCCCGAACCTCCCGACGATCTTCCCCCGGAACCCCAAAAGGTGACACTGGCCGATTATCGTGCCTTGGAGAGGAAAGTGGAGATGATGATGAGATTATTAGGAATGTAATCTATTAACAACGACCAGATCATATTTTCAGTAAAGTCCCATGTCAAAACGCGTCAACAAAGGATTCGCCTCCTTCAAATCATGTGGCGTATATATATCCGTTATTGATATTGAGGAATGCCTAGCTTGATCACGTACAGACAGAGCATCCACATTTTGGCGAAGCATCATTGTAACTCCGGAATCTTTTAGGGAATAGAACTTATAATCCTTCGAAAACTTTAAATCTCTCATAACATGGGATAACCAATAATCCCTAAACTGTTTCTCGGTTCTTCCACTCTCTCCTGGTTTGAAAGAATCTGAGAAAAGATAATAATTCATCGGATATTGGTAGATTTTCAAATCTATCATCAATTGAATAACCTTTTTATTCAATGTAACCACCGCATCTTTTCGGTTCTTCGATATATCACCACTAACTAAAATCGTTTGATTCTTAAACGATATATCCCTTATTTTCAGCATTGACATCTCTTTAGGGCGAATAAGGCAATAATATTCAATGTAACAGGCTAGCAAGAAATGTTTATTATTCCCCATCAAGTAGTTCCGTAAGCGCTCAAGATCTTTTATAGACAAGACTGTCCTGTTTTTTTGATAATGCCGCTTTCCTAAAATTTGCAAACCTTCGGCCATATTCGTTTTGTGATACCCAGAGCGTACTAGGAATTTACAAAATACACTCAAAACCCTTATGTAGTTATCATGAGTTTTGGCCGTATTGCCGCGATCAATGTATATATGATCCAAAAACTCTTGCAAAAAGCGCTGATCAATTTGGTAAATATACGTAGCCGACTGTTTCAACGACTCATTGTATTTCTTGAGATTCCTAATCTTTGATTGATATTCCACATAAGTAGCTTCTCGGATAATGTCATCATCCAAATATTTTTTCTGTATCCGAAAGAAATGTTCTATGGCATCATCAATAAATACATAAGATAATGCTGATTCCCGCTCAATCCATGGGTTCCAGCCTCTTCGAAGTTGTTCCGAAAGACGATTGATCAAATCTTTTGCATAGATCCTCCTCTCTCCTATTTTCGAAATATGATTAAGCTTGATTTTTTTTCGGCGCATCTTTCCCTTTGCTGGATCGAAGGCCATAAATCCGATATACCATTCCACCCCGACATATAATTGAGGCGGAGTATAAGCTACGATGCTCAAAACACTCGAACTTTGTTTCCTTTTAGGCATTTTTTTTTAACGTCAATTTTAAATTAAAATCAACGCTAAGACATTTACACTAAAAATCTTACAGACATTTCCTGTCTCAAAATTGTCCCGTTATGTTAAAACGAGGCACTTTGATAACTTATGTCCCATTCCTGTCCCGGGGGTATTAAAACAGTTAAAGGGAAACAGTTGAATACCAACCATTTCCCTTTTTCTAAGTCGGGGTACCAAGATTCGAACTTGGGACCCCCTGCTCCCAAAGCAGGTGCGCTAACCGGACTGCGCTACACCCCGTCTTGCAATTCATAGTGTTTATCTCTGATTGCGGTGCAAAGGTACGCCTTTATTTTAAACTACAAAACTTTTCGGTAACTTTTTTCATGAAAAATATCATTTTCTTGTTGAGTGGATAGAATGGAACTTTGCGTCAGATAGTTCTTATCGTTGGCGTAAATAAATAAAAGGGTTCCATTCTTTATCGTATTAATAATTGGCTTACTGACAGATACAGGCAACGCAGGGCAACCAAGGCTACGGCCTAACCGACCCGAGGACGCTGCCACAGAAGGATCGGAATAAGAGGCGCCATGAATTACAATCGCCCTTTGCTTAGCCAAATCATTTATTCCTTTTTCCAATCCATTTAGGATAAGCGAATAGCCATTCCGGCCTTGGTACGTATTTTCCGTCAGATAAAATCCTAAAGAGCTTTTGTGGGAACCGTTCTCGTTCGAGAAAGAGGTCGCATAATTCCCCCCGCTATTCTTACCGTGAGAAACCAAAGAGGTGTAAAGTATTCTCTTTTGCCGTATATCCAATACAACCATACGCTCCGCCGTAGAAGGTTTAGAGAAATCGATCAATGTAAGGATATCCTTATTTTTCCGATCAATCTTCTCGGAACCTCTAAGCCCCTGCATAAACGCATCGAAACAAACCCATTGATCCAATCGCATCTCCTCATATAATTGGCGCCCCATAACCGCCACAGACGTTGATCCCGTTTCCGGAGATAGGGCACGCAAAACGCCACCGGTTGAAATTGAACCTACAGACAAGACAATAAAAAACAAATACAAGAAAATCCTTCGCATACTAAAAAACAATAACGCCGCAAAGTTATGATTTTTATTCTAATACAAAAACAATCGTCTTATTAACAGGCGCCCAATCATAAACAAATTGCGCATGCGAAGTCGCATTTCTCACACACATATGAGACCGGGGTGTCGTTCCCAACGAAGGACTATATTCGATCAACGATTTACGAGGAGCGTTGACCGGTACGCCATGGATATACGCCCCATTCGTAAAACGGTTGGCATAAGGAGCGAATCCACCTGTCTCCTTGGAACCGTCTACCAAATAGATCATGCGAGACTTTTTTTCTTGGAGAACATACATTCCCAACGGGGTTTCCTGCGCATAAGGAGGACGATGCTGTCCGGTAGTCGCAGGGTTCATGCTACGAACCAACCATTTCGAGCCGACGTGCTCCAAGGTCGCGATATTCTGGTTATGACGATCCACGAAGATCGCCTTATCGAAGACTACCGTATCCCCTATTTGCTTGATATATTTCTTCGGAGCATACCACTCCTCCTTCCCATCATACACGGTTTGTATACGAGCGAATTTAGAATCCTCATCCATCGCCTTGATACGAACCAAGCTACCGTCACGTCCATAGATCTCGGGAGTCACGGTATCAGTCAGCAAATAAAGCGGGACGGATTGATAGCGTTCTACACCAAGCGTATCGGAAACCCTCTTATAGGCATCTCTCTTGAAGACTTTTACAAGAGGAGCCTCTCCATTCCTGTTTTTATAGTTCTGCAAGATCGCCCATTGAGACGGCTCCTTTTGGATCGACTCCAATAAGGATAATCTTTCTTTCATTTTCTCCCACTGGAACTCCCGTGTCGTATCTTTATAGGGGTAAGTATCTTCTAAAGTATGCTTATCGTAAAGCAGCTCTTTCTCTATTTCGATATGGGGAGGCAAAGTCTCCATGATCACAGCGGAATCCTTCGATATAGAATCCACAGGAGTTAAGACCTCGGTTTGAGCAGGCTCGGTCCTCGGCGTACAATAACTTAGCGTACAAAGGCTCGATATCAAAAGTATAAAAACTGTTCTCGTCATCATTATTACCCGGGATTTATTTGAATATCGTAAATATACGATTTTTTCCAAATAACAGGTAATCTTATCATCTTGTTTACAAAGTAACCGCGCCAAATGACAGAGCTATCCTATATTCATCCTATAATCCATTTACTGCCCGGTATTAATGAGATAATCTTTGTCGTCACATAACAGCAGATAAATGTACTTACCGCAATACATGGTATGGCGGCGACAGTAGGCAAGGCTAAGTCGTGCTTAAACACCGTTACCCACAATCCGAGCCAAAATATATGCATAAGGTACATACCGTAGCTGAGTTTAGACATCTCTGTTATGAGTCGTGGAGATTTCGAATTGCCTATGCAAGTAAAAGCGAGGAACGTACCCGCCGTAAGAAGCACACAGTTAATCGTACAGAAAGCCCATCCGATCTCTATCTCAGGTGTGACAAGAGTTACTCCGGGTATCGCTTGGACATAGAAGGAATAAATCGTCAGCAAGGCACCGACGAGCATCGAGGCGATTCCGATAACCAGACGTTTAGAACGGTTCCATGTAAGATGGACATGTATATAATGTGCCAGTACGAGGTATCCTAAATAACCGGAGAAGTACCACAGTATATGGTATTCGTTCCAAAAACATTGTCCCCACACCTCGCCGAAGCAACGATTGAGATAGGGCATACAGGTCGACAACAGAAACAAGCCGATGAAAAAACGCTCTTCTTTCGCCGTGGCTTTATTCAACCATGGCGATATTACGGGTATAAATAAATAGAGGCTGATCAAAGGGTACATGAACCACAAATGTCCGGCCTGTGAAGGAAAGTTCAAGAATATTCTCGATATATCTTTCAATGATGTCTCGGCATCTATCTGCCCCCACAGCAAGGGTAAAGTGCTGTATAGTATCATAAATATGAAAAACGGCGGTAAGATGCGGATACAACGCTGACGGTAGAATTGCCAAGAGGTCAGCCCTGCCTTCATCGGCGCAAGAAGAAAGGCGGAGACAATTATAAACAATGGCACCGCCATGCGTGAGAAACCATCGTATACGGCTACCCACAACCGATCAGCCTCATTGGCCAGATAAGATTGCGGTCCCACCATATCCGTGGAGCCCTCAGCTCCATAAAAGTTTTCACTGGCGTGGACAACCATGACAAGGAAGCACGCGAACACACGCACGTAATCCAAAAAAACTATACGCTTCATTTTTTGTTTTAGTATTATTATTCGTTAGATGATTTCAAGTTTGTCTTTTTACGCGAAGCATGCATTCAAGAGGGATATATTTCGATGTTTTTCCTGATACTGCTTTATGGCGCACAAAGGTAAAAAAAGTCGGAAAGAATATATACCTTTGTCATATTATAAATGAAATCTAAAATAAAAACATATGAGATCTATTAATGGCGCGGTTTTACGTAGCGCATTTGCGATGGTATTAGGGTTTGTTTTGGTATTATGGCCGGAAGCAGCCATAACCTATCTGGTTATCACGATCGGTATACTATTTATTTTACCGGGGTTATTCGCTATCCTCAGCTATTTCACCCGACCGAAGAACGAGAACGGGGAGAAACCGATGTTTCCTATCGAGGCAGCGGGAAGCGTACTGTTCGGAGCGTGGTTGGTGATCATGCCCGAGTTCTTCGTGAATATATTAATGTACGTACTCGGAGCCTTATTGGTAATTGCCGGTGTACAGCAATTGGTTTCATTGATATCCGCAAGGAAATGGAGCAATGTACCGTTGGGGTTCTACCTGATGCCGGCTTTGATCTTGATAACCGGAGTAATGATTCTTGCCTACCCGTTCGGGGCGGCGGCAAATACATTCGTAATCTTCGGTGTAGCCAGCATTTTCTACGGGGCTTGTGAGTTGATCAACTGGTATAAGTTCCGCAAGCGTATAGAAAATACCGGATTATGATTTCCGGTATTCCATGGGTGATATACCCATATGCTTCTTGAAAAACTTACCGAAAGTGGATTGATCGGAGAAGTGGAGTATATCCGCTACTTGCTGAACCGTGGCTTGCGGGGCCTTCAACAGCATCTTGGCCTCGACGATCAAGGCGTCGTCAATCCATTTATTCGCTGATTTACCCGTTAGCTCTTTCAAGATAAGCGAAAGATACTGTGGGGTAATAAATAATTTCTCGGCATAGAAAGTAACGACGTGCTGCTCCTTGCAATGCTCGAAAAGCAATTGCAGGAACTGCTCGAAAAGCTCCTCCTTCCGAGAGAGTGTAGGTGCCGTCATCAGCTCCTTCTTACCCATAAAGATATTAGCCAACTCGATAAAGAAACCGATTAAGGCGTTCTGGAGAGCCTCCTTCTGGAAAAAATGGGTACGCAACTTCATCTTTTCCCGTAAGATGGAGAATTGGCCGGATATATGCTCAGTCTCCTCGGCGCTAATCGTAGCACATGGATTCTTACGGATCTGCATATAATGCACCATGGAGTTCTTTTTCCCTGCCGGGGCAGTATATCCATCCAGAAAAGATCTGGACACGATCAACAAACGCCCTCTTAGGTCTTTGCTCACCTTCGATACCTGTATGATATGAGTCGGCATCAAGGTTATAAACGTATTCTTCTCTATCTTATATGGAATATAGTCTACCGAGATATCGGCGGTACCTTCCTGTACCAAGATCATCAACAAGGCATTTAAACGCATCGGGGTGGAATGCTCCAGCCTTTTTTCCTCGTAATTAATCAAATCTCCGTTCAGATCCGCTATCGATAAATCATCTTGAAAGTTGTCGCTGGACTCAATTCCCTTGATTAACTCAGTGACTTCAATTAAAGGTAAATTTTTCATATCTATCTGTAGATTTTTATTATCACCTCGGACAAAGATAGAAATAAAAAGCCAAAGACCACCCACTATTTCGTTTTTAACCAATTTTCATCCAAAATTGAACGAATAACAAGAATTTTTGACAATATCCTGTTTCATTCCATATCAATACCGTAACAGTATAAACCTTTCTGGTTTTCTAAATATATCAGACCTTTGCGAATAGATTCGACGGGAATATCCGGTCATTGGTCGATTCCAACGGACGAGTCAGCGCTTTTTACTTGTATACGGGGATTGCCCCGGCTACTTTTGACGTAACAAAAACGAATATGATAAAAGAACAGATTATTAATACGGCGTTCGATCTTTTTTCTCAATATGGCATCAAGAGTGTGAGTATGGATGATGTAGCGAAAGCGGCTGGCATCTCCAAGCGTACACTTTACGAGTCGTTCGAGGACAAGGAAACCTTGCTGATCGAGGGGATCGATCACAATTCCGAATCGCTCGGACAATATCTGACGGGACTGGAAAAAGAACCTTTCAATGCCTTGGAAGTAATCCTGCTTTTCTATGAGGAGATGATGAAAAACCCGAGATGGTTCAACGAGAAGTTTTACGAGGACTTGAAGAAATATCCGAAAGCCCAACAAAAAATAGAGATGAATAAAGCGAGAATGGGTAAGAGGTGTATGGACTTGTTCACACGGGGCGTTAAAGAGGGCGTGTTCCAAGAGGGGATCAACTTCGAGATCATGGCCTTACTGGTGAAAGAGCAGACGAAGATGTTGCGGCCTTCCAATGTCTTCTGCAAGCATTCCATCACCGAGGTATACAACACGATCCTCCTCACATTCCTGAAAGGGATCAGTACCGAGAAGGGAAGAGCGATCCTAGACCGATTCGATCTCAAACAATCCTATGATTTATAGCGAACACTTAATGAGTTTAATCACAGACAAAATCTATCCTAAATGAAACGATTATTGATGAGTAGAAAAATGATGTTGGTCACATTTATGGTATTGCCTTTTCTGGCGGCGAGACCGGTTCTGGCTCAAGACACCCTGAAACTGGATCTTGGGAAAGCGCTAGAGATCGCCCTTAGCGAGAACCCGACCGTAAAAGTTGCCGATAAAGAAATACAGAAGAAAAAGTACGCACGTAAAGGCTCGTACGCTTCTCTATTTCCGCAGATCAGTTTTGCGGGGGACTACAACCGTACCTTGAAGAAACAGGTGATGTATATGGATTTCGACATGGGTGACATGGGAGGCGGCAGCTTGCCCGAAGGCACGGACATGTCGAGTATGGACGAGGGTTTCGAGGTAGGACGTAGCAACAACTGGAGCTTGGGCTTCAACGCTTCCATGCCACTGGTGAACGCCTCCTTATGGAAAAGCTTGAGTATCTCGGCCTTAGACGTGGAAGGGGCGGTGGAGCAAGCTCGGTCTTCTAAGATAGCGATGGTGAACCAAGTGAAAAAGAGCTTTTACGCCGTCCTTCTGGCAAGCGACTCTTACCGGGTATTCAAGCAAAGTTACGACAATGCCATGGAGAATTATCTGGATATCAAACGGAAGTATGAACAGGGAACCGTAGCTGAATACGATTTGATACGTGCCGATGTGACGGTAAAGAATACAGAGCCTAATCTGTTGCAGGCAGAGAACTCCCTTACCTTGGCTAAATGGCAGTTAAAAGCGTTATTGGGTATGGATCTGGATTTAAATATCGATTGCGACGGGCAACTGACGGATTTCAAGTCCAGCCTCTTCGCCGACTATCTATCCACGGATACAACCTTATCCGAGAATACCGACTTGAAACAATTAGACCTTCAGGCGGAACAGCTAAAAAAGACGCTGGTCATGCAGAAATTCGATTATCTGCCGACCTTGTCGCTGACCGGTCTATATCAATGGAGTGCCATGAACAATGACTTCAAGTTCAAGAATTACAGATGGAACCCCTATTCGATGATCGGTATCACGTTATCGGTTCCTATCTTCTCCGGAGGTAGTAAATTTTATAAGGTAAAGCAGACGAAAGTCTCCATCGACCAATTAAACCTGCAACGGGACGATACCAAGCGTAATTTGCAGTTGGCCGTTAAACAGTACATAGATAATATGAATACCTGTATCAAGAAGTTCGACGCCGCCCAAAAGGGAGTCGAGCAAGCGGAACGGGGATATATGATCTCGCAAAAACGGTACGACACCGGAGCCGGTACATGGCTGGAGATGAACGAGGCGGATCCAACCAAAGCAAAGCCCGGGTTGAACTTCAACCAATCTATCTACGACTATATGGTAGCGAAGGCAGATCTGGAGAAAGTATTGGGTAACGGACAGATGAATTGAAAATTAAAAATTGAAAGTTTAATAGATAATAATTAGGAACAATTATATGAAGACAAGTCAAATGCTGAAAGTAATACCGATAGCTACATTGGCCCTGCTGATGTCTTGCTCGGGTAATAAGAGTGAGGAAGCCACGGAAACACAGAATGAGAAAGTAAAGGTGAAAGTGGAGACGGTCTCTGTTCAAGACGTGGAGCAACTCAGTGAATTTACCGCTACGGTGGAAGCGAATATCAAAAATAATATCGCTCCCCAAACCCCATTCCGTATCGAGAAAATCTTCGCCGAGGTAGGCGACCATGTAAAAGCCGGGCAGTTATTGGCCAAGATGGACGCTACAAGCCTAAAGCAAGCGAAGATACAATTGGATAACCAAGAGATCGAGTTCAAACGTATCGACGAGTTGTATAAGGTAGGCGGTGCTTCCAAATCCGCTTGGGATGCCCAAAAGACTTCCTTGGAAGTGGCTCGCGAGACGTATAAAAACTTGGTGGAGAACACCCAATTGCTAAGCCCGATCAGCGGAGTCGTAACCGCCCGCAACTACGATAGCGGCGATATGTACAGCGGCGGAAACCCCATCTATACGGTAGAGGAAATCCGTCCGGTCAAATTAATGGTGAATGTCTCCGAGAGTCTTTTTACGAAAGTGAAGAAAGGCCATGAGGTAGACATCCGGCTGGATGTGTACGGAGACGAGGTTTTCAAGGGTAAAGTCAACTTAGTTTACCCGACGATCGATCCCGCTACCCGCACGTTCCCCGTGGACTCCAGTCACACTGATATCTCGTATGCCGGCTTCTGCTTGAAAAAAACTCGGATGAGCGAGTGCGACCGGGTATGTTCGCCCGGGTGACGATGAGTTTCGGCCATATGGATCACGTGGTGGCTCCGGAGCGCTCTATCGTAAAACCATCAGGTGCCGGCGACCGGTATATCTATGTATGCAAAGACGGCAAGGTATCCTACCAGAAGGTGGAGCTAGGACGCCGTATGGGTGATAAATATGAGATCATATCCGGAGTGGAGGATGGCGACCAAGTGGTTATCACCGGGCAAAGCCGCCTGACGAACGGTATGGAAGTTGAAATCGAAAACGAATAACAGACTATGAGTTTATATGGAACAGCGGTAAGAAAGCCCGTATCGACCGCCCTTGTATTTGTGGCGATCGTGATCTTCGGACTTTTTTCCTTAAGCAGGTTATCAGTGGACTTGCTTCCGGAGATAGAGACGAACACCATCATGGTGATGACTGCCTATCCCGGCGCCAGTGCTTCGGATATCGAGATGAATGTTTCGAAGCCCTTGGAAAACGTATTGAATAGCGTAAGCGACTTGAAGCATATCACGTCGCAATCCCGTGAGAATATATCGATCGTAACGTTGGAATTTAATTATGGCATCGATATCGATGTCGCCACGAACGATGTCCGCGACAAACTGGACATGGTAGAGTCTTCCCTACCCGATGACGTAGAGAATCCGATCATCTTCAAGTTCGGTACGGACGATATCCCCATCTTGATCCTTTCCGTGACTGCGGAGGAGAGCACGAACGCTCTTTACAAGATATTGGATGATAAGGTATCCAACCCATTGGCCCGTATCAGTGGCGTGGGTGCCGTGTCTATCTCCGGTACGCCGATCCGTGAGTTGCAAGTGTATTGCGACCCGTACAAATTGGAGGCTTACGGCCAGACCATCGAAGGTATCTCTACCATCATCGCGCAAGAGAACCGGAATACACCGGGAGGTAGCGTAGATATCGGCTCTAATACCTACTCCTTGCGTGTTCAAGGAGAATTCACGGACGCTAAGCAGATGCTAGACCTAGTGATCGGTAGCCAGAACGGAAAGAACGTATATCTGCGTGACGTGGCCCGTGTAGAGGACAGTATCGAGGAACGTGCGCAAGAAACGTTCAACAACGGCACGAAAGGTGGTATGATCGTCATACAGAAACAGTCCGGAGCGAACTCGGTGAACATCGCCAAGAAGGTACACCAGAAACTTCCGGAGATACAGGCTAGCTTACCCTCAGACGTGAAGCTGGACGTAATCATGGATACTTCCACGAATATCTTGAATACGATCGATAGCTTGAAAGAGACGATCATGATTACCTTTATCATCGTTATGTTGGTGGTATTCGTGTTCTTGGGACGTTGGAGGGCCACGTTTATCATTATCTTGACCATCCCGATCTCCTTGATCGCTTCTTTCGCTTATTTGCTGGCCTCGGGTAATACGTTAAACATTATCTCGTTGAGCTCACTTTCTATCGCTATCGGCATGGTGGTGGACGACGCTATCGTGGTATTGGAGAACGTAACGACCCATATCGAGCGGGGTAGCCAGCCGAAACAGGCCGCCGTACACGCCACGAACGAGGTGGCTATCTCGGTTATCGCCTCCACCCTTACGATGTTGGCGGTGTTCTTGCCGTTGACGATGGTTACGGGTATGGCGGGTATCTTATTTAAGCAGTTAGGATGGATCGTTAGTATCATCATGATCGTTTCTACGGTAGGTGCCTTGACATTGACCCCGATGCTTTGCTCACAGTTATTACGCCAGCAACCGGAGAAGGGTAAATTGTACCGGATGTTCTTCACGCCTATCGAAAAGGGATTGAACGCCTTGGATCGCGGTTACGGACGCTTCTTGAACTGGGCCGTACGCCACCGGAAAACGGTGATCGTAGGCGCTACGCTGATCTTCATCGGCAGTATGATGCTGATACCGGTCATCAAGACGGAATTTTTCCCGACACAAGATAACGCACGCATCGGTATAACGATTGAGTTGCCGATCGGTACACGGCAGGATATTACCCGTGAGTTAGCTCTCGACATCGACAAGAAGTTCCGTGAGAAATATCCGGAGATCCTGATCAGTAACTTCACGGAAGGTACGGCGGATACGGATAATACCTTCGCCCAGCTAAGCAATAACGGTACGCATATCATCGAGTTCAATATAAACCTGACTAGCGTGGGCGACCGTGAGAGAGGTCTTACCGAGATTTGCGAGTTGATGCGGCAGGACTTAGCCCAATACAGCGAGATCAAGAAATTCGAGGTACTCGCCGGAGGGCAGGAAGGTTCTATGGGTGGAGAGACCTCGGTTAACATCGAGATCTATGGTTTTGATTTCGCCCAGACGGATGCCGTGGCGAATGAGATCGCCCGTCGTATGAGAAATGTAAAAGGATGCTCGCAAGTAAATATCAGCCGTGAGGATTATATCCCGGAATACCAGATCGACTTCGACCGGGAGAAACTGGCCATCAACGGGCTGAACGTAACAACCGCCTCCATGTATCTCCGAAACCGTGTAAATGGTTCCACCGCTTCAAAATATCGTGAGGATGGAGATGAGTATGATATCAAGGTACGTTACGCCCCAGAGTTCCGTGAGTCCGTAGAGGATCTTGAGAATATTTTGATCTATAACAATGAGGGCAAAGGCATCCGCATCCGTGATTTAGGCAAGGTAGTGGAACGTATGACTCCCCCGACCATCGAGCGTAAAGACCGTGAGCGTGTGATCACCGTATCTGCCGTAGCGGGTAAGGGAGCGGCATTGAGCGACTTGGTTGCCGCCGCCCGGAACGAGTTGAAACAAATGGATATCCCATCCGACGTAAGTTGGCAGTTGGGTGGAACATTCGAAGATCAGCAGGATACATTTACCGATTTGGGCATCTTGATGGTATTGATCATCATCTTGGTATTCATCGTGATGGCTGCCCAGTTCGAGTCGTTGGTAGACCCGTTCGTGATCATGTTCTCTATCCCGTTCGCCTTTACAGGTATCGTATTGGGATTGGCGGTCACGCAGACACCATTGGGCGTTATGGCTTTGATCGGCGTGATCATGTTGATGGGTATCGTGGTTAAGAACGGTATCGTGCTGATCGACTATACGATCTTATGCCGGGAGCGTGGCATGGGTATTATCACGTCGGTAGTGACTGCCGGTAAATCCCGTCTCCGTCCGGTATTGATGACAACGTTGACGACCGTTTTGGGTATGATCCCGATGGCGGTGGGAACCGGCGAGGGTTCCGAGATGTGGCGCTCGATGGGTATGACTGTGGCTTGGGGTCTTTCCGTATCCACCTTGATTACCTTGATTATTGTTCCGACGGTCTATGCCGTATTCGCTGCCAACGGCGTAAAACGAAGACGCCGTAAAATAAGGAAGGCATTACGAAATAATTAATTATCTTTGCGTACCATAGGGAAGCTGAGGCCAAGCAAACCTCGATGGGCATTGTTAGGTCATAACAATGCCCATTGTAAGGTGCTTACGATGCCCATTATAAGCTGTCTTGAATGCCCATCGTAAGAAAAGCTTCCCTACGGATATGCGATCTCATAAAAACAACTATATGAAAGCGATATTTATATCTTTCAATCAAGCGTATTACGAAGCTATCGTCAGTATCATGGACCGTAATAACCTTAAAGGTTTTACCTATTGGGATGTCGTGCAAGGACGGGGAAGTAAAACAGGCGAGCCACATTACGGCAATCACGCTTGGCCTACCTTGAATTCAGCTATCCTTACGATGGTAGAAGACGAGAAGGTCGATCATTTTCTGGAAATCCTACACAACTTAGACAAGGAAACGGAAGCGCAAGGGCTTCGGGCCTTCGTCTGGAATATAGAGAAAACTATCTAACTTAATTTTTCGGAACAACTATATTAATCTATTGATATGGACAAATCAATCCTGTTTACACCCGGTAAGATCGGTCCGCTAACACTTAGGAACCGCACGATCCGGGCCGCCGCATTCGAGAGTATGTGCCCGGGAAACGCTCCCTCGGAGCAGTTATTCAACTATCATACATCCGTAGCCGCCGGAGGGATCGGCATGACGAACATAGCTTATGCCGCCGTGACGCAAAGCGGCTTGTCGTTCGAGCGTCAGCTGTGGATGCGTCCGGATATTATTCCCGGCCTCCGCAAGCTCACCGACGCTATCCATAAAGAGGGAGCCGCCGCTTCCATCCAGTTAGGCCATTGCGGTAATATGTCGCATAAGCGGATTTGCGGATGCACGCCTATCTCAGCGTCCAGCGGGTTCAACCTCTACTCTCCCACGATCGTACGAGGTATGAGACAATCCGAGATCGCTTCCATGGCTCGTGCCTACGGTGAGGCCGTACGATTGGCACGTGAGGCAGGTATGGACTCTGTCGAGATCCATGCCGGGCATGGTTATCTGATCAGCCAATTCCTTTCCCCGTACACCAACCACCGGAAAGACGAATATGGAGGAAGCCTTGAGAACCGTATGCGCTTCATGAGAATGTGTATGGAAGAGGTGATGAAAGCAGCAGGTTCCGACATGGCCGTAACCGTAAAGACCAATATGCGGGACGGGTTCAAGGGAGGACTTGAAATAGACGAATGCCTAGAAGTAGCCCGTACACTCCAAGACCAATGCGGAGCGCATGCCTTAGTACTAAGCGGCGGATTCGTGAGCCGTGCCCCCATGTATGTAATGCGGGGAGAAATGCCGATCCGTACGATGGCGTATTATATGCCTAGGGGCTATCTACCGATTGGAATCCGCATGGTGGGTAAATATATGATTCCCTCGGAACCGTTTAAGGAGGCTTACTTCCTTGAAGATGCGTTGAAATTCCGCAAAGCCTTACATTTACCTCTT
>OGLC01001156.1_pt1 | contig 14175 bp, 12 predicted proteins | sample 1572751 | NCBI WGS metagenome assembly OGLC01 (sample SAMEA2581897, study PRJEB24529) | metagenome | biome: Human gut stool | place: China | collected 2011
GCGGCCATAGTGTTTTTGCCGCATTGCAGATAGGCCTTCAATATTTCCAGCTGTCTTGCTGTCAGCGCAGTTTCCATTCTCTGCCACAGTTCAAGCAGCTCCGTCAGCCTTTCCCGTTCCAGCAAAACAGCTTCAGGATTATTTTTATTGGAAGCGATACTCAAATCGACGAATGTCAGTTTCATTTTCAGTTTTGTTTCCTTACTGCTCTGCGAGCTTTCCTGATACTTGCCTAACCTGCTCAGATCTCCTGCCGCCTGCTGTTCTGTCACTTCGCCTGCCTGCACGGCACTGATAATATCTTCTATCGTATATCTGGCCATATCAAAACTCCTTTCGTTTTGCAGTTATGCCGTAATAACAGCAAAACTGCAGATCTATAATCACTGTCTCACTGCCGATCAACCGGTTGCCTCTGGCATTGCGTACATTTTGTTCCCGCATTTTCTGCGTATTCAAGAAGGTCGACGCATAATAGCATTCACCCTTAAACCTGACAAAATACGCATGCACTTCGATGTGTTGTTCCTGTTCATCCATCTTCCCACCTCTGTTTTTAGAATAAAATAGAATTTTTAGAATCAAAAGGGCATACAAAATAAACCCTTCTGTCAGCAGCACTGTTCATTTGTAAAAACTCATCTTTTGTAAACTCTGCTTCTTTCATGATGTAATTTTCCTGATGATATTGATATAAATAAGTTTTTGTTCCAGCTCGTCAAAGCCTCTTAAAAACTGCTCGACCTCGTCAACACTTGTAAGTGTTTCTCGAAAAAGCCTGGAACCGCCAAAAAAAATAAATTCTACAATATACATCTTTGCTTCCCTTCCTTTACGACCGCCCGTTGACATCTTTTTTCTTACCTTGATACGGTGACCGCAGGCGTTTTATATGCAAACTTTTGTTCGTTTTATGATACAATTATACTCATACTGTGTTTCAAACCCATATGTTATTTTAGTATCTATATGTCCAGGTAAATATAACTTCCTGTTTTCAATTTTACTCTCATATAAAGTTTCTTCCCCAAATGTTATACCAGCTTTTAAAGTCTGATACAGGCGCCTATTTTGCTTAACAAGCAGGTTTCTTTGCCATTTCTTAGTGTAGCGCTGATTTTTTCAGCCCGGATTTTTTTATTTTTCGTCCATTTCCTTTTGTTCGTTTTTCGTTCGTACTTATAAGCAAAATTATTGTGTTTTTATCTGCTAATAAAAAAAGACACCCGTAAGAGCGTCTTTTCATTCCTGCTATTATCATCAACTATCCGTACCAGCTCCATTAGCTATAAAGAGCAAATACACACCTTTATTCTAACGATTTGCAAAAACATCATATTCTGTTATCGTTATTTTATCACTCATAAATCTTTTTTCAGTATCTCTGTAAAATTCAACTTTTGTTTTCTCCCATTTACCCTTCTGATAGCCATAGTAAAAGCGCCAGTGCTGCATAGCATTAGAAAGATATGATTTCTCTGCTTTGGAGGCTTCTTCTTTGGTAGGATAACTGCCTGTAAATATTTCAGTGTATCGCTCAACATCAAGTATGCCTATATAAGGGTACATGACAGAATCATTTTTTTTAACATCCAAAGAATAAACAGGTTCCAGATTCCGCACCTTGAACCAATGTCCTGAACCCTGCAGTCCATGTTTAGAGGGATCAAAATAACGTATGTGGACAGCATCTTTTTTATAGGTAGCGAGAACAGGCTGCATAATATCCTGCACATGCACTTTAAAAGAATCCACTACAACCTGCTCATCAGCTAAACAAGAAGCGCAGACCAAAAGCAATGCCATAATTAAAATCAGCAAACGTTTTGTCATTTCTCTCACCCTTTCAGCTTGATTATACAATGCTGAAATTTTACATTAAATCAAATTTACAATGCAACTTATTTTATTTTCTGAACTGCTGTTACAAAAAGCTCTGTCAACGCAGAGGTTTTTGCTTAGCTGTTTATATCAGAAATTACGCTGATAGCTGATACCGACAACTTTAGCATAGTTATCATGGCTGCGGGCGGTATCATAAGTATCACCCGTATGTCCTTTGATACTCAACCCATCAATATCGATAAAGCCCAAGGTCATGGCAAGTGTCTGTTTTTTATCGTGGTACTGGAAGCCCAGACTGTAGGTGCGGCGGGCACCGGTCGGCACGATAAAATCGGCGCCGTCAAAAGGTATTACCGATTCATCATAGGCATAACCGCCCATGATGGTATATTTATCGCTCAGTTTATGTTCTACGCCCAAAGCATAACGCCAGCCGTTGCTCCAGTTTTTCTGACTATAACTTCCAGACTGACCTAAAAATTTATCATCAAAAGTAATATTCAAAGCATCATAGGTACTCCATTTGGTATAAGTACCGTTCAGTTCTACCCGGGTCCGATCATCGAATTTATGGTTGTAACCAATAGCCCAGCTGTCCGGCAAAGTAACTTTTCCATGCGCTTTGGTAAAATGATCACTTCCTGTAATGCCGCTGCTGTAACCTCTAAAATCAGCATCCATAGTATGGGTCACTTTGCTGCGGTAAACCAGGCCGATCTCATTTTTAGAATCAAAAGCATAATTGGCAGCCGCATTCCAGCCCAGGGCCCAGCTTTCTCCTTTTGTTTGTGTAGGAATAATGCCCAACGCATTTTTTTGCAGTTCCAGACCCACATAATTGACTTCCGCCCCCACGGCCGCACTCCACTTGTTATCAAACTTGCGGGCATAGGTCGGCGTCAGGCTGGCGCCGTTCAAGCGAGAGAAAAAGGCATTAGATGCAACTTTAGAATCCCGTTCAAATTCTGAGATCATGCCGAAACGGCTGAACAACCCTATACCAATCCAGTCTTTGTCGTTGAGCTGTTTGACATAGTAATTGCCGGGAGCCCAACCGGCATGTACGACGTTTTTACCTTCGTCAATAGGCTTTCCTGTAGCGTCATAAGCCGTATATTTGCCATGCGGGCTGATATAAACCGCACTCTGTTTAAAAGCTTCGCCCCGCACTTTGGTGATCGACGCCGGATTGTAGGCAATATTGGCGGCGTCATTCTCAGCAAACATTCGCGCTCCGCCCATAGCCACGCCTTCAGCTGACCACTCGTTGATCGCAAAGCCTTCGGCCCCAGCATCGACAGCCGGCACAGACAAAACACAGGCCAACCCTATTATCGTAAAATGTTTCTTTAAAAACAAAACAGACACCTCACAATTAACAAAATTTTCCAATATTAATAACAATATTTTAACAGCTTTTGCTTTTTATTGTGGAGAAAGTTTTAATCCAACAATTAAATTATTTTTTATAATATATTTAGCTTGCATTTTTCATCCTTTTACGTCATAATATTAGTTGAAAGTTCAACTAATATGGCGGTGAATATTATGACAAAACTGCATAATGACCTGCTGCGTGACATCGGCACGCTGGCGCGCACGATCCACTATCTTCACGATCTGCATTTTAAGGAACTGGCGCTGCAGCGGGGACAGTTTATTTTTCTGACCCGGATCTGCGAAAATACGGGTATCAATCAAAACGATTTATCGCTCTTATTAAAAGTCGATAAATCTACGACTGCCAAAGCTGTCCAAAAATTGACCGCTGCCGGTTATATAAACAGGCAGCGCAGCAGCGAAGACCAGCGGCACTGGCAGCTTTTCCCAACAGAAAAAGCTCTCCTGCTCTACGATCAAATCATCACTGAAGAAAACACCTGCCTGCAGTTGTGTCTGCAAAATTTTACAGCGTCAGAACGCAAAGAACTGAACAGGCTGTTCAAAAAAATGTGTGCCAATCTGGAAACACACTGGCAAAAAACAAAGGGTCAAAAACAAAGAATCGAGGTGCAATGATGCTGCGTTTGGCAACTATGCAGGATTTAACACGGATCATGGCTATCGTGCAGGCTACGGTCATGGAAATGCACGCTTACGGCAACTACCAGTGGGACGAGGTTTATCCAACTGAACAGGATTTTGCCTCAGACATCACCCAAGGCGATCTTTTTGTATCAGAAGCTGAAGGACAGATCTGCGGCCTGATCTGCATCAATCAGACCGAACCAGCTGTTTATGCTGATGCCGGCTGGACTTTGGCGGAAAAAGCCCTGGTCCTGCATCGCATGGCAGTTGACCCGGCCCTGCGCGGCCGCGGTACCGGCTCTGAATTGCTGCAGCAGGCTGAAACGCTCGCTCTCAGCCTGGGACTGCGTTATTTAAAAACAGATACCTACGCCCTGAACGAAAAAGCTCAACAGCTATTTCTAAAGCACGGCTATCATTTCTGCGGTGAAATCCAGTTCCGTAAAATGGAGCACCAGTTTTACTGTTATGAAAAAGTACTGTAAAATAAAAACACACCCTTTAAAAAGGGTGTGTTTTTACTTATAAAGCAGGGTCGTCCACGCCGTTGGCCTTAAAGGCATTGGCCCTGTCGATGCAGGTGCCGCATTCGCCGCACGGCCTGTCGCCGCCTTCATAGCACGACCAGGTATATTGATAAGGAGCACCCAAATTCAGTCCCAGCTCCACTATCTGCGCTTTATTTTTATTCAGCAGCGGTGCTTCCAGATGACACAATTTACCGCTGCCTTCATAAATGGCAGTATCCATAGCCGCATAAAACTCCGGCGTACAATCCGGATAAGCCCGTCCAGCCGCATCGTCAGCATGAGCGCCATAACAGATCGCATCAGCTCCCAATGAAATGGCAATAGCGGCAGCAGCGCTGATCAAAAGGCCATTGCGAAACGGTACATAAGTCGCTACCGTACCTTCGCCATGCTCAGCCAGCTGCTGCGCGTAGCTTTTATGTTCGATGGCTTCACTGCTGGCAGCCAGCAGTGAGCAATTACTATAGGACATGATGCCGGCAATATCCTGCTCCAGTAAACGTACACCATAATAAGCCGCAACCTTACGGGCTGCTGCCATTTCCCTGCTGTGCTTCTGCCCGTAAAAAACACACAGCGCCGTGACATTTTCCGCACCGCAGACCTGCACAGCCTGCGTCAGACAGGTGGTGCTGTCAATACCGCCGCTTAATAACACTACTTTTTTCATACTGCAACCTCCGTCACAGATCGCGCCTGATGATGGCAGGCGGTAATTCTTCCCAGGGCTTGTATTGAATCGTGCTGCAAAATACATAAGCCTTATAACGGTCGGCAGCTGTTTCAGCCGCTGCCGCTTTGGCCAGATCACGCTCACCGGCTTCACTGACCGGATAATACCTGAAAGCCTCCGCAAACAGCTGTGCCGCTTTTTCGTCATCACCATTATTATGTTCATGCTCAGCTAAAAATTTATAGGCAAAATAACGGTAAGGATTGATACCGTCGTTTTCAGCTTCCAGCTCCAGCATCTTTTCCGCTTCCTGTACAGCCTGCTCTTCTTTGCCTACCTCACGCAGAATCGCCAGCCGGCGATAAAACATATCGCCGCGGGAAGCGCTGCGGAAGGGATGTTTATAAGCCCGGCTCAATGCATAGGCCTGATCCAGATAATTCAAAGCGGCATCCTCATTACGGGCCAACTTCCAAACGATTTCAGCTATATCCCGCAGGCACAGCACTTTATGTTCAGCTTCGCTGAGGCCCATTTCCGGTGCATCCTCCATATCAGGCTCCACATCAAGTATCGTTGCCAGGACATGCATCGCGGCTTCTACCTCACCCATCCAATATAAAGCGCGCCCCACCGTCGAGCGGCAGCGCCAGTCGTTATAGTTGCTGATCATACCGCGGGGGACCGGATATTCACCGCCGGCCACATGGTTCACACACGCCTGCCATTCCTGTTCGTTCATAGTCAAGTCACACTCCTTACTGATTCTTATATTATTATTGTAGCATATTGCCGCCGCAGCGGCCTAAATAAAAATAACGCCCTCCTGCTTTTACAGCCTTTGCAAATAAAAAAGCGGCTGCCCGGCCGAAGCCAAAAGCAGCCATAAATAAGGGAAAGCGTTTTTAAAGCAGACTCACTTTTCGTTGCGCACATAACGGCGCGGCATCCGCGGACTGACGCTGCAGACCAGCTCGTAGCAGATAGTACCTGCCCACTGCGCAACCAGTTCCATCGGCAAATCTTTGCCGCCGAAAACGGTGACTTCGTCGCCCACTTTGACCGGAGGCAGGTCGGTAACGTCAAGCATCACCTGATCCATACACACGCGGCCCACGATAGGAGCCCTGCCGCCGCCAACCAGCATATAGCCCACGTTGGAAAGACGTCTGTTGACGCCGTCGGCATAACCGACCGGCACCGTGGCAATAACACTGGGACGGCTCAATGTATAAGTACGCCCATAACCGATAGTCGCACCGGCAGGCAGGCTTTTGACAAAGCTTACCGTCGATTTGACCGTCATGACAGGCTCAAAATCTTTATAACAATCGCTCATATGCGCAGGATGCAAACCATACAAAGTAATACCCTGACGCACCATATCCATCTGATATTCACGCAGTTCTGTCAAAGCGGCACTGTTGGCGATATGTGCCAGCGGTACCCTGATACCCTTCTCCCTGATCAGCTTCAGCGCTTCCTGGAAGCGTTCAAACTGATGCGCGGCATAGGCTTTGTCATCAGCATCTGCCGTTGCAAAATGCGAGAACACTCCTTCGATCTCAATGCCAGGCAACGCCGCGGCCTTAGCCGCAAATTCACCCGCATCGCGAACATGTACGCCGATCCGATGCATACCGGTATCAATAGCGATATGGATCCTGGCTTTTTTATTCAATTTAACAGCCGCTTCGTTAAGGGCATATAAACGTTCTTCGTCAAAAACGGCGTGACTGATATCAAACTGCACTACAACATTGGCAGCTCCCGGCTGCAGCGAACCCAGCACTAAAATAGGCAGCCTGATACCTGCTTCACGCAGCTCAAGACCTTCCTGCAGCAGCGCTACGGCCAGAAAATCAGCGCCGTTCTTTTCGGCTTCGCGGGCTACCGCTACCGCGCCATGTCCGTAAGCATCAGCCTTGACAACGGCACACAGCTTAGTATGAGGATCAAGATTGCTTTTGGCGATCTGCACATTATGCGCCACGGCATCAAGATTGATCTCGGCCCACGCGCCCCGGTCGATATGATACATAAAACTAAACCCACCTTCACAAAAAAACGCAGGACACGTACGTCTGCGTGCGCCTGCGGCTGATACAAAATCCAATGACCTTATGGTCAAATTATATGCTTTTTAAAATGATTTGTCAATAATCTGCAAGGCTTCGACGCCGCAGGCGTCTGCCATTCCACCGCTTATTTGGAGGCAGTTTCCTGATCCTGTCCGTGACAGCTGGGTCCGCAGCCATTACAGCCGCTGCAGCCGGCACAACCGCCGGAAGATGTTTTTTTGAAGACGCTGCGCAGTGCCAAAATTGCCAGAGCCACTAAAATACCGCCAATAATATAATCAGCCATTTTTACACCTGCTTTCGTTCACGCTGCGCCATTACGGCTTCTGCCGCAGACGCTTTATTGCACCATAAATTTAAATTTGCTCAGGTTAGCTTTCGCTAACCACATTGTACTACGTTCCTGCTTTTTTGGCAAGCACTTAAAATATTTTTACAGATAAGACAAATATTTTGGAACCAAAAAATTTAAAATATTTTACAGGAAAATCAAGCTGCAGCCACTTAAGCTTCTACTTTCCAGCGATCGAAAAAGCTCAGCCTGCTTTCATACAAATGTACAAACCGCCCTACTAAAACTGCGGCCACTACTGTACCGGCTCCAACTCCTTGTAATGTACCGAATTCCACCCAGGAAATAATAATCGCTAAAGTGACCAGCGATATATCGAAACAATTTTTGATCAGGCTGAACTTTTTTTGAGTAACAAACGCCAGTACACTGACCACACCTTCGCCCGCAACTAAAAAGATTTTAGCGCGCACCTCCAGAAAAACACCCAAAGCCAAGACAACAATACTTAAAAGGCAAGCAAGCCATTGTTCCAGCGCACTGCCCGGTATAAACCAGTCCAACAGACCCATCGAAAAATCAATGCTGCAGCCAAAAGCCAGCGTCGTCAGCAGCTGGCCCACCAGCTCCCTTACATAAAGCGCCCTAAGAATGAGCGGCTGCGCCAGGATCATAACAATGTTCATCATGATCGTAATATCACCCAAACTAAAAGGTAAAAACATACTCATAACCCACGGTACACTGGAAATCGGCGATGTGCCTAAGTCGGCCTTACAGGACAGAGCGATACCAAAAGTCATTAAAAATATCCCCACGGCAAACATCGCCAGCCGCGGCTTAAAATGCTGATTATGGACTGATCCCAATTCACTTTTCCTTCTTTCAAAACATAACAGGCAAGCTCCAAATAAAAAAACGGTTCTCAGCATGCAAGAAACCGTACGCTCAAGCCATTGGATTGTATCTTTATTTTACCATAAATCATGCGAATATAAAATATGACCCGGCATCTACAAATAAACGTCCGCATCAAAAGCAGAAAGCCTGCCGATAAAAGGCAGGCTTTCCACACAGGTACACAAAAGGGTGAACAGGAAAAAGAGATTTTGAAAAAGTTGTTTTTTAGAAGCTGTAAGTTACATTGAGCATAAATTTGCTGTTTTGAGCATGACTGCCTTTCTGGCAGGCATAGCCTAAGCCATAAGTCCAATCACCTTTTTCAGCCTCCAGGCCCAGTTTGCCGACAAAGAAACCGCTGTCCATGATATCATAGCCAAGTCTATCGGTCGCATTTACACCCGGAACGGTAATATCCATCGCAGTATTTTTATCACCTAAAGTCCAAACATAAGCGATATCGGCTGTCGGACGCACTTTCCAGCCTCCGGCAGTAACGCTTTCATGGCTGATGCTGATGCCTACCGGCAACAACCACAAATCAGCTTTATCGGTACTGTAATGAGCGGCCGTCTTCCCGTCGATACTGCCGTTATAGCTGTCCGTATCAATATTCATATAACGCAGGCCCGCATACGGTACATAGCTCGTTCCATGTCCATTGCTGATAAGTTTTTCACCTTTGACTCCCATACTGATGACCTGCGTGTCAGGTTCGGCCTTGATTACGCCTTTGACGTCACTGCTGGTTTTGCTGTAACCGACATCGAAAATCAGATTGGTATCGCCGTTTTGGATACCGCCATAGTAGCTGAGGCCCCAGAAGTCAAATTCATTTTTAGAGGCGCTGCCGGTGCTGTCACCGCTGCCATAACTGAAAGCTATGCCGCTGCTGTATTTGCCACGGTCTGCAAAGTCGCCGCCGATGATAAAACCGTTGTATTGTCCGTCATAGCTGACGCCGCCCATGTTATCGACTTTATCCTTGTTGTGGATATATTGTGCCCAGATACTGCCGTTGTCAGCAGTATCAACAGCAGCTTTGCCGAAGCCGCCGCTCTGTTCAGCAGCCGCCTTGTCTAAGGACAGATGTTCCTGCGCCGCCGTCCCCAGATCCATGGCTGCTAAAGCACCCGTGCGGGTAGCGCCGCTGTTTTCCGCTCCCTGGGCGAAGGAGTTGACTGCCGCAAGCGTCTGCGCATTACTATTAAGGCCGCTGATCGCATTGCTCAGATATTTGATACCCGCATAAGTCGAATCGGTTTGAGAGCTCATTGCATCAAGAATATTCGGCAGAGCTACGCCCGGCAAGGCAGTGCTGGCTTTGACTTTCTGCGTGCTGACGGTAAAGCTGCCGTTACTATAGCTGCCGCTGCCCTTGACCAGTTTGTTCAACAGCAGGTTCGTCCCGTTCCAGCCGCCGTCTGTAACAGCGCTACCGCTGTTCGTAAAGCCGCTGACGATAGTATATTGTTTATCGGCCTGCGCATCGGCGATATAAAGTTTGGCGCCGGAATCAACTTTTAAAGTCGCAGCGCTGCCATTACTGATAGTATTCGTAGCCGTGCCGCCTGCTTTTAATGCTCCGTCAGTCGTCAATGCGGCGTCACCGGCGACCATCAGCAGCGAGCCGGCTGCGAAAGTTGCGGTGTTGGCCGCAGCAAGATCTTTGCTGTCGCTTACATGAGTCAGGCTGCCGTCTACTTTGATGCCGCCTTTCGTACTGTCCATTGTCTGCTCGTAATCGATATACAAAGCAGCGGTGATGTCATTTTGCCCCCAGGTCAATCCGGTATCGGTAAAGGCTGCTTCCGCTTTCGCGGTATCCGCAGTGCCCAAACTCAAAACTGAATTTTGTCCTACGGTCAGTTTTCCGTCTATCTGGCTGCCGTTAAATTTCAGCCCTGCTTTAGATGCTGTCTGAATCGTACTGCCGTCTTCCCAGTCCGGGTCCAACATGAGGCTGGTACCGCCAAGCTGTACATTTTTAGCAGTCAGCGTGCCGGCGCTGTCAGCCGCGCCGACGGCTATCTTAGCATCACTGTCCCCTACGGTCAATGTTTTTGCTGTTAACGAACCTGTAACTTCAACATTGCCTTTGTTCAGGTTCAAGGTGTCGACGTCCACTGTGCCGGCTGCGTTGACAGTACCTTCTTTGTTGGACGTGCCGACGCTAAGCTCATTTGCCGTTAAAGAGCCGGTAACGGCTACGGTTCCCTGCTGCAAATCCACTTTGCCGGCTGTTATAGATCCGGCAGCGTCTATCGTACCCGTTTTATTATTAATGGCATCGCCAACTGTAAAGTCTTGCGTCGTTGTCAGGTTCGCACCTGCGTTGACAGCTACCGTTCCTTCTGTGGCTGTGATCTTATCGACTGTAAAGCTGCCTGCTTCTACAGTCATCTGGCTGTCGGACTGCAGGGTTACATTTGCGTTCAAGGTGCCGCCGCTGCTTTCTGCCGCCGCATTGCCAAGGGTCAGGGTACCGGCACTGCCACTGTCGCTGGTACTGCCTACCGTTACAGTATTATTGGAACCGGTTCCTTTCAGCAGTTCACTGCTGCCGTCGCCGACCAGTGTCAGCCCGGTATCGTTGCTGATAGTGACGCTGGCATCTACAGTGCCGCTGCCACTGGTACTGCTGAAATCCAGGTCTTTGACGCCCAGGTCATTATTGATACCCGTCGTGCCTCCAGAGGAACTGCCGTCACCTACGTTCAAGGTGCCAGTGCTTACCGTACCGGTGACATTGGTATGGACGGCACCTGTCGGCGCCAGGTCGTCTACAGTGGCCTTGTTGTCTACAGGCTGATCTTGCAGTGTACCGGTCATAACGATCGTGGTTTTGGCCCCATTGCTGTCCGCAGCTTTCAAAGCCTTACTGTAGTCCGCGCTGTCATTCAGAGTATACCTGGCGTCGCTGATAGCCAGTTTACCGCCATTGAACAATACTTTTTGGTCAACACCCGCAATAACTTTTTTACCACTAGTATCAGCTTCAAAAACCTTATCCGACGCAGCTTTCAACACTCCTTTACCAGTGACAATCAGTGAATTATCAGCTAAATCAAATTTATTAATATCGCTTAGATTATCAATATTCAAAGTACCGCCGCTGACGGTGATCGTAACGCTCACAACAGCAGAAGCTCTTTCTCCAGCACCTTTGGTTACAAATTTGTCGACTGTATAGGTTGCCTTGTCACCGCCTCCCAAAACTATGCCGCCGGCATCAGCCGTAACCGTGCCTTTAACAACATTGCTATCGCCTGCCAGCGTAATGATACTGTCTGCATCTTTAGCCGTAACGTCGCCTGTCAGCGCAACCGTTTTGCCGGCACTGCCAAGAGTAATATTTGCTTTGGCAGCAGCATAAAGAGAGTAAGAATCATTTTGACCGTTTGTAGTAATAATAACGTCACCTAAAACTGTAGTTTTACTATGTTCACCTTCTCCATAAATTCCTACCGCTTCACCCTTTAGAGCAGTAACATCAAGTTTTAAACCTTTACCTATGTAAACTTCGCCACCTGTGTTATCAGCAGCAAGAGGATCATTATAAATGCCATAGGCACTGCTTTCATTACTGATAACTGTTCCCATAAAATTGCCTTTTAATTTTACATTGCCATTATAGCCAAAATTGTTTGTATTATAAATGCCATTTGCATAACCATTAGCCTCTACCGTAGTAACAATATCATTAGCTGCAGCAGAATTTATAGTCGCCCCATACTGGGCATAGATACCGACTGTTGTTGAATCCCCTTCCCTCACAGCTTTATTGTTGACTGCTGTAATATTTACTTTTTTACCTGTAAAATTTATTGACCCGGGAACGCCAGAACCCTGTACAGCAGCAAACCATGTAGCTTTACCTTCAACTTTAATATCCGTCTTGCCTCCATTAAAAACAACAATTGTAGCATTATTATCATCTGGATCACACTGCACATTAATACCGGCAAACTGGCTCTGTTTATTTTTACTCTCGGTAGCACTCCAATCATCTTTTAAGTCAGCCTTTAAATCAATTGTAGTATTGCCGTTAAACTCAATCGTACTCACATTGGCACGCACACCATCACAATATACAGTATGCCCTTTTTGCTCGCCAACAAGAGTGATTCCATCACTATTTAAAATTATTTTTCCGCCTTTATTGTCCGAAGCATCAATAGCAAAAATCCTATCATTAATAGTTCCATTTTCCACAGAGGAACTTACGTCTATGGTCAAATTGCTGCCATTTACAGTAATATCAGATCCACCTGTCGCATCGAGTCCATAAACCTTGCCGCCATTGGTGCTAGAAACTGTCAAGTCTACAATTTTGCCCTTACTGCCGATAGTGATCTCGCTGCCTTTCTCAGCATAAAGAGCGTGCGCACCAGTTTTGCCTGTGGCGGTGATGGCGGTATCGCCTAAGATACTAGTTTTATTATATTTACCAGAAGCACCAATACCTATTGCTTCACTATTACTAGAATTAACACCTAAATTCAAATTTTTACCGATGTAAATATTTCCATCAGTCTCCGCTTTTATCTCGTCTGACAATTCTCCTAAAATGCCATACGCAGCACTATTTTTACTGACGACATTTGCTGTAAGACTTCCTTTTAATTCAACATTTCCATTATAACCGGCATACTCACTTATATAAACTGCAACTGCATCGCCATTCTTGGAATTTACACTAGCATTGACATCCGAATCGGCGCCTGATTTTACATGCGCTCCATATTGGCTGATAACTGCCGCAGAAAATCCATCAGCAATATTCGTAGCAGTAAGATTGGTTACTTTACCGTTCAAATTTACTGTTCCAGGAACTCCTGATGCCCTAATAGCTGCTACAGTCGAACCTGCTCCCCCTTCAACCTTTATGTCAGTTTTTTGATTATTAAAATTGACAACAGTTTCATAACTATTACCAGGATCACATTGAATATCTATGCCATGTACTTGATCCGTCACTTGATCAGCCTTAAGATCAATAACGACGTTGCCATTAAAATTAGTCGTGCTTTGATAACCCAACACACCTTGACAAACACTGCCAGTTCCTGTTTGCACTGCTTTTATTGACGTATCATTACTGTTAAAAGTAATAGTTTCACCATTATTATCAAAATTTTGTACGCCAATTATTCTGGCATTATCAGTAGTGATATCAATATTTAATTTATCACCGTTAACAATAATATTCGTTCCATTGAATGCCTCTACCCCAACTACTACATCATTATTAGAGTTTTTGCCTTTACTTACTGCTTTAATTATAAAATCACCGTTCAAATTAAGGTCATTATATCCATTATTTCTAATACCTCTCACAGTATCAGCATTTAACGCAAAACTATAATTACCGTTAACATTTAAAACGCCATTACCTACATTAACTATCCCCATAGCTCTACCATTTGTAGCTGTTACTACACTATCCACCATAACGCCCGGTTTTGCAGTAACTGTCATAGTTGAATCTTGTGTATGTCCTATAGCCGCATATCTATTCGTAACACCTTCAAATTCGCCATCATCGGCAACAATATCCATATTACTGGTAATGATCATATCTTGATCCTTAATCGTACCAGACGCCCAAACGTCCCCCCCGGATATACAAACGGACATTACGCCTGCTGCAAGCAGCGAGCACAGTACTTTCCTTTGTAAATCCTTATTTTTTGCCAAGCTTTTGGATCTCATCATCAAATCCCCTTTCCAAATTTTGACCACTTTAACCACTATATTCAAAATCCTGCACCATTTTTAACCAACTTTTTTAATTATTGTAAAAGTGCTTTAAATATATTATAG
>OGLC01001170.1_pt1 | contig 13999 bp, 12 predicted proteins | sample 1572751 | NCBI WGS metagenome assembly OGLC01 (sample SAMEA2581897, study PRJEB24529) | metagenome | biome: Human gut stool | place: China | collected 2011
AAGCATCAACAGGTAACTGTTGCGAGATATGCCAAGGTATAACCTCACTGCGTTACGGTTGTACATTGTCGCTCTCGCCTGCTCAGTTCCCTCGCCGGTGCGGTACTCGCAAGCTCGCACCTAGTCAACCATTATAAAACGATTCAAATGAAAGAAGATATTGAAAATACATCGGACTCCTCGAAAGAAACCAGAAGTGTCTTTATCGGAGCTAAAGTCACTCTTACTCAGAAGGAGCATATAAAATCACTGGCCGGACAATGCGGCATGACTGTAAGTGACTACATATTATCACGTGCGTATAACTTCAAGCCAAAAGCAAGGCTCACGAAAGAAGAAGCGGTACTGTTACAGAATCTGGACGATTGTCGGTCAGACCTCGTAAAATACACCTCCGCCCTACACGGAATGTCCACAAAGCAGCGCATGGCAATGTTCAATCAGGTTCCGTTTATGGTGGGCTGGCTGAAAGAATTAGGTAATGTGGCTGAAAATATCTGCCAGTTCCTGAATGCTGTAAAAGAGAAGAACAAAATTCCGTCCACCCCTAAATCCGAAGAAGAATGATTGCGAAAGCCAAAGCCATATCGCACGGCATAAACGACCTCCGTTACATTACCGGCGAATCACAGCATAAGAAGCATCCGGAGAAAATCTATCGGGTATTGGACAATCTGTTGTCCTCAGAACCGGATGCTATGGGGATATGGAACTCCATGCAGTTGACCCTATCCCAGCATCGACCGATAAAGAACTCCGTTATCAGAATCGAGCTGAGTCCATCGCCCGAACATACCCAATTCTATGACATCGAAGATTGGCAAAATCTTTGGCAAGATTTCGCCGAGGAGTTCGACAAACAGGTGATTACCGGCAAGGATGGAAAAGTCCGTTCCTATCCGACCAATTTGGCAGGCAGCAAGTACTCGGTTTGGCTTCATACGGAATCCAAAGGCGAAGTTCCCCATCTACATGCTGCGGTCTGCCGTCTGGATGAGAACGGCAACATCAACAATGACCACAACATTCATCTTCGGGCGCAACGTGCTGCCGAACGAGTGGCAAAGAAACGAGGCTGGACGACTGCGGCACAAATCCGAAATCGCAACATTCCACAAGTGAACCGGGACTGTATGGAGGTGTTGAAAGCAATGCCATCATGGTCATGGGATGAGTACAAGAATGCTCTTATACGGAAAGGTTATACCGTCCATGAAAGGGAGGACAAGAAAGGTCTTCTCCGTGGATATGCTCTCATGAATGGAAACACCAAATACAAGGCTTCAGAATTGGGAATCGGCAGGAATCTAATGGTCTCGAAACTTCCTGCGACATGGAAGAAACTGCACCATCAGCCAGCTACCGTCATTAGAAATAATGCTCCCCAAGCCGTTCAACAGGTAGCGATACATAAGGTTGCTCCTATTGACTATACCCAATATCTCACATATCGTCACGATATGATTCCCTATACCCTCAATCATGAAGACAAGGAACACAAGTTCTATATTTCGGAAAAAGTGCTCGACTGTTTCAATGACGAGTTTGATTACAGGGCTGTTGCCAACTGTCAGGAACTTACCGATATGGCGGTAGCTATATTTGTCGGACTGATAGATACTCCCAATGTAACAACCGGAGGAAGTGGCGGAGGTTCACAAAGCGACCTTCCGTGGAGAGACAAGGACGAAGACGATTTGCAATGGGCTCGCAGATGCGCTCGTGCTGCCAGTCGTTCGTTAGGAAAGAAAACGAAAATAGGATTAAAACGATAAGCACATGAAGACGAAATTTGATTTTTCCGCAGAAATGAATGAAGCGGAATCCATAAAAAACACTCCCAAGAATGAATATCTGGAGGAAGAGAAACGGTTACTCGATATCAACGCAAAGGAACTTGCCAGCCTGAATGATAACGTGTTCAAGTTGAGAACAGAAGTTGAAAATCTGTCCGGCTCTATACGTGAGTGCAAACCTATCATTTCTAAAGAAATGCAGAATTTAGCAGTAGAATTTGGTGCGACCCTTCTATGCAATTTTCTCAGCCAGATTGAGAGCAAATGTAAGGAAACCGAGCGGAGAATGAAGAAAGCCGACAATGCCATCCCCATCCCAGATACGGCATTCTACATTTTGATTATCATTGTAGTTGTTCTATCTTCTTTTTTCGTGTGCATGATAGTGGCTAATGCAGAGATTTTGCATTCCGGATTGATTTGGAAAGCAGTTATCTGCTGTATTCTCATTGCCGTTTTAGGAATTGGTATAGCGTTAATAGTACAGAAGTTTTTGGATAGAGGTAAATAAACGAAAAGTCTCAATCGGATAGAGATTGCTACCAGTTGAGACTTTTATAATATGCCTATGTTATTGAAACTTTATTACAGGAACTACTTTTTCACCAAGTTTGGTCTCATAACGAAATGTTCCTATTTGCATAGCCTTTTTACCTTTAGGTACTTCAATTACCTGATCATCATAAAACAGATTCTGACCATCTGTCACAATATAGACGACCGGCCCAGTAAAAAATGAAGTTGAATACCCTTTCTCCTCGCAATTGGCCAAAGCACCATCCCCAAGAACCTGAAAAACTTCAAATTTTGTTGCGGTAGTAAATACCGTCTGTTGCTCGGCAATCGTAATATCCGATTCGTTAGCATTTGAATTGGTAATACCTATAACAAAAAGTACTGCAATTGTTAATACACACCCAGTAACAATTCCCAAGAAGAATATCAAACCCTTTCTCATAAGTAATATTTTTAATAACATTCAAATATACAACATAATTCTGAATCACAGAACAATTGAGAGCGAAGAAATTACAGCATTAATTTCCTCGCTCTATACATAACTTTATTTACCCAGTGACTTGAACACCTTAGATATGCATCGCTTTTTCTGTTCCATATTTGGATGAACATATAAGTCCAGTGTAGTTGAGATATTTGAATGCCCCAGTAGCACACTAACAGTCTTATAATCACAACCGACCTCTATACAACGAGTCGCAAAACTATGACGGAGTCCATGATACTTCAGCTTGGGAATATCAAGTTTCTCCATAAGCCTTTTATAGTAGTTGCGATATGTGCGTGGCTCTGTCGGACGCTCATCATTAGTAAGAATGTAATAATCGTCATTAATTACTTTTTTCAAAGGCTTTAACATAGTAAGCAATTCTTTGTTTATCGGGATTTCACGGCAAGAGTTTTTTGTCTTTGGCGTGTTGATGACCAGCTCTGTATGTTTTCTCTCTCCTTCTATGATATAGATGCGTTCTATCGTCCGGTTAACGGTTAGAATCCCGTCATATACATTGATGTCGCTCCATTTCAAAGCACAGATCTCCCCTATACGCAGACCGGTACTAAGGCTGATATAGATACCAAGTCCCGGAAAGGAAAAGTGGCTCTGAATATAGTTCAGAATCTTTTTATGATTTGCCACGGACAAGACCTCCAACTTTTTACCAGCAACGTCTGTTGGGTACTTAATATCCCATTCGTAATAGTTCATCCATTCGTTTTTCACCCCGAATTTCATAACCATCTTTAGGACAATAAGAATGTCCTTAACAGATTTCATGCTCAATCCGCCTTCCAACTTTTCAAGCACAAAGCCTTGTACATCATTTTCATGAAGTTCGTTACTCTCACCAAACTTTGGCAAAATGTGATTTTCAAGAATCAACATGTAGGCTGCCAATGTCGATTGTTTCACATACGGTCGCTTGTTCTCTCGCCATGCGTCCGAAATTTCTCTAATTGTCTTCTGAATCATAATTTTGAATTTAATTGGTTCTAATAATTAGAGAAATATAATAGGTAATGTTCCCCTTTTGAGATTTCCAGAGTTTACAGATGAATGGAAGGAGTCTGTGTTATCAGATTTTGTAGAGCGAGTTAAAAGGAAAAATAAAAACAATCTTTGCAAACTGCCACTAACAATTTCCGCACAATATGGCTTGGTTGACCAAATTTCATTCTTCAATAAAGTCATTGCAAGTGAGAATATGTCGAATTACTATTTATTACATAAAGGAGATTTTGCCTATAATAAAAGCTATTCTTCAGAATATCCGTGGGGTGCAATAAAGCGACTTGACTGTTATGAGCAAGGTACATTATCCTCTCTATACATTTGCTTTAAACCGTATAGTCATGTCTCATCGGATTTTTTAACTCACTATTTTGAAACTTCAAAATGGCATCAAGGTATTTCTGAAATCGCAGTTGAAGGAGCAAGGAATCATGGATTGTTAAATGTTGGTATTCAAGATTTTTTTGAGACAAGGCATTGCCTACCTCAAAGTCTCTTAGAGCAAGAGAAAATTGCAAAATTTCTCAACTTAATCGAAGAACGAATCGCGACCCAAAACAAAATCATTGAGAAACTGCAATCCTTAATTAAAGGGCTTATAGATGATATAATAACTCTGAAATGTGGGCAGTTAGTGGCATTTGAAACATTATATAGTAAAGCAGGTGAGGGTGGAACACCCACTACGTCAAATACAGAATTTTATGATAACGGCAGCATTCCTTTCATAAAAATAGACGATTTGAGCAATAAATATTTATCGGCTAACAAAGACTATATTACAGAGTTAGGACTCAAAAAATCTTCAGCATGGCTGATTCCTACGCACTCCATTATATACTCTAATGGAGCAACAATCGGTGCTATTTCTATAAACAAATATCCAGTCTGTACCAAACAAGGAATTTTAGGTATTGTCCCTAATACAAATATTGATGTTGAATTTCTTTATTACTTTATGCAATCTTCATATTTTCAAAAAGAAGTTGAACGTGTTGTAACTGAAGGTACGATGAAAACAGCCTACCTAAAGGATATAAATCACATAAAATGCCCAATACCAGATTTAGATAGGCAAAAAGAAATTAGTCATCTTCTTTCAGTGTTATCGCTTAAAGAGGATGTTGAAAGGCAACTATTACAGAAATATCAAATACAGAAACAATATCTATTAAGGAAGATGTTCATATAAACATCTTCCCCAACAAATACAGTTTTTGTTGATTGAATGACGCAAGAAGTTCTTGCTCAACAAAAAGTTTGCTCTCCAATTTGTCAAGCACGTTTGCGACACGCTTTTGTTCAGCAAGTGAAGGACAATATATTTTCGCTTTACCATAATCTTTGAAGTAGATATGTGGTATCGCCATACCAGTTTTGTACGGTTGAAAGTTGAACACTGACAGCGCAAAGTACAGATACCGCAAATCATTGTTGCCTATGACAGTAAGATAGTTGAGTGTGCCAATTACCGAAAATTTGCCCTGTGCATAGGAAACTGTACCAACACCCGAACCATCCTTGATTACCAGTATCGCATCACCGTTCATTTGTGGCACATCTTTATAACCAACCAATCCATTTGCACCAAACACTTTGCATAGTCCACTAGACAAAACCTCGCTCTCTTGAAGTGTTGAGCTATGACACTCTAAACACTGAGAAATTGCAATGTTAGCCTTTTCTTTGGTAGTTAGCGCAACTGCAAGCCCTTTAATTAAGGATTGCTGTACAGTAATGTCCGCAATAACAGATTTACTCTTTCATTCAATAGCAGATGCTCATACCATACGTTTAGGCGAAATTGCACATATTACGAATGGTGCTGGTGACGTGCAAGATGCTAATACAGAACATCAAGAAGATTGGTATCCTTTCTTTGACCGTTCAGAAGAATTAAAATGGTTTCCAACTTATTCGTTTGACAAAGAAGCTGTTATTTATGCTGGCGAAGGACAAAGTTTTTATCCTCGATATTATAATGGGAAATTTGCTTTACACCAAAGGTGTTACGCCATAACGGATTTCGCTTCATGTATTATACCAAAGTATTGTTACCATTTTATGAATACATTAAATTCTTATTTTGTTAGAAATTCAGTTGGTTCTACTGTACCATCTTTGAGAATGGATATATTTCAAAAGGTAGAAATTAGACTACCTCCTATACCAAAGCAACAGCATATATGTAAAATTATTGATGCTTTTTATACTAAACTTGAAGTCGAACAAAGGGGCATTTCTATTTTACAAGAATTGAAGCAATTTTTGCTCTCGCAGATGTTCATATAAACATTTGCGAGAGCAGGTATCTTCGTTGCTGCTGATATTTAGAAAATATGCTATCCACTAATGAAAGATTGTTTTCGATTTTTGAAATGTACTTACTGATATTCTTTTGTTGCTCAATACTTGGCAAATGAATTTCTATATTGCACAACTCCTCAAAAGTAAGACATAAGCGAACACTGCCTTCCAGGCGTTTATACATTTCATGTTTGAATGTTTGTGATGCAAAATAGTACTTTAGATAACTGGGTAATAATTCTGATTTTGTAGTAAAGCAAACATACATGGGACTAACAATACCATTACTGTCCATTTCGTACAATGCTATTGAGCCAACATTTATACGAGCAGGATTGTATGCAAACATACCTTTCTTCACAACCTTATAATTTGAGGTATCATCGCTTGCTACTTCTCTGTCCTCAAATTGGTCTGATTGAGCTATAAATCCGTATTTGTTACTAACCGAAAGAACTTGCAAATCAGAGCCACTGCGATTTCTATCAGAACATTGTTTGAGTAATTCGGACAGTGGAATCATATTTGTTTGTGAAGAATAGCACCGATGAATAATTGCGGACTTTAGTTTTTTCAAATCCTCAATGATTTTGTTTTGGGTGGCGATACGCTCATCCAATAGTCGAAATAGCTCTGCTATTTTTGTGCGTTCTGCATGGTTCTCAGGAAAGTAGAATTCAAATCCGTTAAAATCAGATGTCGTTATCTGATTTATTCTTGCTCCTAGATTTTCTCCCACTTGCGAAAAATACTTCTTTGTACTTAGTAATGGAAGTATAAATGGGTTATCGTTAGCTCGATATACCATCATAAATGCCCCAAATGTATTGTTAGCATCTTCTTGTTTTATTATAGCATTTTTACCTATCAGTCGTTGGCTGCCATTTCTTGCACATACTAAAATATCATTCTCTTTCGTAATGATTTTGTCCTTAATATGTTTATTAACACGTACTAAATCAGAATAGTCTATCATTCCGTTTTTTATATTCGAGGAACGAAAGACAATAATTCCGTTATTATCTACAACATCAGAAGGTTTATATGTTAAACCTATAATTGTTTCACCGATTTCACCTAATGAATGTTTCTTCCACTCTCCACTAAACTCAGGGAATCTCAAATGGGGAACATTGAGGACTTTATTTTCGTTATTATCTGCCATAATCATTATTCTTTATCGGGATTGATATCAAACGGCAACAATTTGTCACCATCATTAAACCGGTCGAAATCAGAGATAAACGAGCGGTCTTGAATCACTTTATATTTTTCATACTCACCATACGCCTTCTCTCGTGCTTCTTCTTGAGAAACTTTACCGGCTGAATCTTGTGCTTGATAGTCCATTGTAGCAAGAAACTGTTCAAGACGCTGCTTCCAGTCTGCCATCGTTGTAATAATATGGCGTTGGGCACGCTGCTCTGCAAATTCAAGAAATGCGTTAGTTATGCCGTTGAGTTCTAAAACCTCTTTGTCTGACAAGTAGTTCTTTGCCACAATCGTATCAGACTTCTGGACTCTGCCATCGGGAGCTTTCTTCCAAGTGGTCAATCCCATGTGTGGCATTTCCGAGTCGGCACGTTCATACACTATTTCGGCAGCGGTACGATGAGTTACAGCCAAGTGCATCATGTTTTGCACCATCTTGAAAAACAATTTGGTACAATCCGATTTCGGATCGTAATCGGCACTGCATTCAGCATAGATGTCTGTTATCTTTTGGTAGTATCTGCGTTCTGATGTGCGTATCTCACGAATGCGCTCCAGCAAATCATCAAAATAATCTTTGCCAAAGTGTTTTCCCTGCTTCAAGCGTTCATCATCAAGCGCATATCCTTTAATAATAAACTCCTTCAATACAGATGTAGCCCAGATACGGAACTGAGTGGCCTGATAGCTATTGACACGATAACCTACTGCAATAATGGCATCCAAATTATAGAACAGCGGTGTACGCTCCACATCCCGTTTTCCCTCTGATTGAATTATCCCAATTTTTCGGATAGTTGCCTCTTTAGTAAGCTCACCTGTTTCGTAAATCTGACCAAGATGATAGTTGACAGTCCGTACATCCACCCCGAACAAATCGGCCATACGCTTTTGTGACATCCAAAATGTTTCACTGTTGAATATCACTTCTATTCGCACTTCGCCTTGCGCTGTTTTATACAGCAAAATGTTAGAATTCAACGAATTTTGCATCAATTCGTTTGTCGAAATTGTTCGAGTAAAATAATCGCGAGCTTGTTGTACCAACACTTTTTTGACATCGGCATTTTCGGCAACAATCATACATGCCATACGAGACAGACGGAAAATATTGACCTTACGGAATGAGCCGCTTCCAATTCTTACCATATCAACCGTTTGGTTGAAATGGTCGTCAACATTCATTCCTTTTTCACCTGCCACCTTGATAGCTTTGTCTATGACTCTTTGGAATTTCCAATAAGCCGAATAGCCCATAGCAGCGCAAAGGTCACGTGAACTCCAGTATTCGTTTCCGCCCCCATCCTGACGGCGTATATTGTCGAATGATGGACGCATTTCAGGGATGTTGTCTATCTCTGCCATAGTGTAATTATTCAACCAGCCCCAATTCTTTCAAATAGATCTCTATCTCCTTATCCAGTTCGGCTCGCTTGGCTTCCAATTCCGTTATTTCAGCCATGACTGCTTTGATGTCGATAGGCTCTTCTTCCTCAAAAGTATCGACATAACGAGAAATATTCAGGTTATAGTCATTTTCGGCGACCTCCTGTAAAGTAGCGAGGTGACTGTACTTTTCAATCTCCTTGCGGTCGCGGTAGGTTTCTACAATCTTCTGGATATGCTGAGGGCGGAGTTTGTTTTGGGTCTTGACCTTTTCAAACTCTTTGCTGGCATCAATGAACAGGATATTATCGTCTTCCTTACGGCATTTCTTCAATACGAGAATACAGGTCGGAATGCTTGTACCATAGAAAATATTGGCAGGCAGCCCGATAATGGCATCAATATAGTTTTTCTTCTCTATCAGGAAACGGCGTATAACGCCCTCTGCATTCCCTCGAAACAATACTCCATGCGGAGCAACGCAAGCCATCGTACCACCTTCATTGAGATGATAGACCATATGCAGGATAAAAGCATAATCGGCCGTTTTCTTAGGCGCAAGTCGACCTGCTTTACTAAAACGGTCGTCGTTGTTGAATTTATCGGCTGCACTCCATTCGGCAGAGAACGGAGGATTTGCAACCACTGCATCGAACTGCATATCATCGAATGCATCCCATTCAAGCGTATCACCATTCTCTATTTTGAAGCTGCTGAACCGGATGCCATGTAGCAACATATTCATTCGAGCAAGATTGTAGGTAGTCGGATTTTTCTCTTGTCCGTAGATATATGCTGCCTTACCGATACTTGCCGCACGGAGCAATAGCGAACCACTACCACAAGTAGGATCATAAACATTACGCAAACGGTTATGCCCAAGAGTAACAATCTCCGCCAATATACGGCTGACCTCTTGCGGAGTATAGAACTCTCCGGCTTTCTTGCCTGCGCCGGCTGCAAACTGGCTAATCATATATTCGTAAGCATCGCCCAAAATATCAATTTCTTGCGAGGCCTCTACACCAAAGTCAATATCGTCCAATGCAAGAAGCACATTGCTGACGAGCGTGTTTTTATCATCTGCTGTTTTTCCCAATTTAGGCGAAGCCAAATCAATGTCCGAGAACAATCCACCAAAATCCTCTTCACTATCCTGTCCCAAAGTGCTGTCTTCTATACGCTTCAACGAGCGTTCCAACATAGGAAGAACATTTTCTTTCCGCTTGATAGCCTCAATTACGGACGAAAACAAGAACTTCGGTTCAATGAAGTAGCCTATATTTTCCAAGCACTGGTTCTTAACCTCTTCCTGCAATTCCGGTGCATCCGAATCGGTCATTTCCCATAATTCCTTGAATGTAACTTCATCATCATCCAACGCACTGTTAGCGTATGTTTCTATCTTCTCCGACAGGTATTTGTAGAAGATGAATCCCAAGGTAAAATACATAAAATCGCTTGCCGACATATTGCCACGCAAACGGTTTGCGACCTCCCAAAGCTGGTCACGGAGTTTCTGTTGCAGTTCTTCGCTCATATCTTTATTGCTCTATATTATCTTGTATTACATCACTTTCCGGCAATGGTATATTGCTCTCTATTATACTTCTCAGGTCATCCAGCACTTTCCCTTTATATGAGAAATATTTTGCCCCTTGATATGCACCCGATGTATTTCGTTTCTCTTCCGGCATAAACGTACCGACAAAAGGGGACAATTTATAAATACGACCTTCGTATTCAACGGAATCATCGCTTGCTACCTTGACTTCCGTATCCGTAGGAATAAAGGTAACACATTCCCCTATTTTAATACCGACCATGCTGAATTTGAAACGTCCTCGCTTTACGGTTCGTTTCTGCACGACAGGCAATGAATCTTTTTCGTTATGACAAACCGGTTTATTATCTACATAGACCGTAACAACCGCATCATCAATCATCTTGGCTATGTCATTGAATATATCCAAAGCTATTTGAGGCGGTACATTGAAAAACTCCCGATTCTGACGAATACGCAAATCCGTCAACCGATCAATAGTCTTGTGTACATGCTTTTCAACATCGTTATATTTGACCGTCTGAATGGTTGCATAAATCTCAAAAGGCAACAGAACAGCCGTGTTGTCAAGTTCCTTGGAACGTATATCTACAGGCCGCGCACTTTTACCGATCTTGACCCAATCCTCACGAAAACTTGGATTAGTCAAGATATACACATATCCGGGTTCATTTGTCTTTACCATATCAGTATTTCTTTTAATCCCAACTGAAAGTGCGTATGATATTACGCAATCTGTCTAAAATCCTCGTCAACGCCTTTCTCGTCTTTATCAATCCGAGATGCTTCTCTTTCAATGCTTTTTGTATGATTTCCGGCTGCTCTTTTTGCAGGTAGTCATATTCTTTGAGGAAGTGATTCAATACCGATGACGATATTTCCTCTTCCTTAGCCAATGAGTTGACGGCATTTTCTCGCTCAACGGCAATATAGTGGTTCAACCGTTCTTCCAAATCGCTTGTACCGTCAGCTTTACCTCGCTGAATCATGAAGTTTTCCTTATCGTCATCCACATTCTTTTGAATGAAACCATCGATAAGTTTGGCTTTGCTGCGCATTTCTGCGTCTTTAATCATCGTATCAATGATATTCTGACGGCGTTCTGCGTAATCGGCACTATATGGGTCAAGTTCTGCAATGAGTTCAAGGATATATGCCACATTGATAATGTCGCTATGTAGGAGTTCAAGGCAGAAATCCACATCACCGAGGTCTCCGTCATCCGGAACATCTGTATCATCATCCGGTTTGGGTGACGGTGCTGGATCAACGAGTGCAAAAGTATCATGGATATCAAGATACTTACTTCTGAAATCCATAAATTGCTGTTCCGTCATGCCGAGATCATCAGACTCTTCATTATAATCCTCGTATATCTGTATTTCAGCATGTTTACGGATAATATCACGGAACGCCAAAACAAACTCTTTCTTAGCTTTTTCACTCTGCAAAAGGTCTATGCAATTTGTATCCGGATATTTCTTCAAAAAATTGGTAGCAAGCTCCTTGTATTCCTGTTTGACTTCTTCAAACGGAGGTCGCACTATTTCTTCCGGATTGTTACTGTTGCTGAACAATTTGATAGCGGTATCAACATTGCTTTTCAAATCACGGAAACACACAATCTTTCCGAAGCGTTTCTTTTCATTCAGCACACGGTTTGTCCGGCTGAATGCCTGCAACAAGCCGTGGTATTCCATATTCTTGTCTACATAAAGCGTATTGAGTTTCTTGCTGTCAAAACCGGTAAGGAACATTCCGACGACCAGACAAAGATCAAGCGGCTTCATATCAGCTCGCTTCTTTTTCATACGCAGGTTAATGTCATCATAATATGCACGGAAGTTCTCTGTCGTAAACGATGTCCCGAACATTTCATTGTAGTCATCCATGATGGCTTGCAGTTCATCAACCTCACCGGCACTGTCATTCAGATAAGAACCTGTACCCATTCCTGTCAGATCATCATCTTGACTTCCATTGGCTGCATAAGTAAAAACTGCACCTATACGAATCTTGGGATTCAGTTCCTTGAATATCTTGTAATAACGGATAAGCATCGGTACGGACTGTACAGCAAACAATGCATCGAACTCTCCGTCAAATGTTGACTTATTGAAATTATTAAGGATGAATTTGGCGATTTCCGTCATGCGATTGGCACTGCCGTTCTGCACTTCCTCACTGCCATGATAATATTCTACAAGGAAACCGAGAACATTTTCATCGGCAATGGCATCTTTAATCAGATAACGATGTAGACAGTTGCCGAACACCTCTTTGGTCGTATGCCCATCAACTGCATTCTCTGTAAAAATAGGAGTTCCAGTAAATCCGAATATCTGGGCATTATCGAAGAATTGCATAATCTTCTTATGACTCTCCCCGAAGTGACTGCGGTGACACTCATCAAATATCATCACGATACGGGAGTGGCGTATCGAATCTATCTTGCTGCTGTACCATGTCTTACTTACGGCAGCATTGAGTTTCTGAATAGTGGTAATGATAATCTTGGAGTTACTATGCAGCCGTTTTACCAGTTCATCCGTATTGTCCGTACCGTCAACAGCTCCCGGTTCAAAGGCTTCATATTCCGACTGCGTTTGTGTGTCAAGGTCATGACGGTCAACAACGAACATGACCTTATCTACATCATCCAACTCCGAAACAAGCTGTGCTGTCTTGAATGAAGTCAAGGTTTTTCCTGCGCCTGTAGTATGCCAGATATAACCGTTATCGTTGGAGTTCTGTACCCGATCCAATATCTTTTCTACAGCATAGAACTGGTATGGGCGAAGTACCATCAAGCATTTATCCCCTTCATGCAATACGATATATTTTCCGATAATCTTACCGAGCGTACACTTTTCCAAGAAAAATACAGCAAACTTATCCAGTTCATTGAATGGCATATTTGCCGCATCCGTCCAGTTGAACGTGAATTTATATCCACCATTGGGATTATTGGCAAAATAACGAGTGTTTACGCCATTGGAGATAACAAATAGCTGAATATAGTCGAACAGCCCATGAAAGGATGTCTTATGATAGCGTTGTATCTGATTGTATGCCTGCTTGAGTTCTACACCCCGACGCTTCAATTCAATCTGAACCAGAGGGAGGCCATTGATAAGAATCGTCACATCATAGCGACACTTCTTTCGTCCCTCCACCGTAATCTGATTCGACACCTGAAACTCGTTCTGACACCATTGGGTACGATTAAGGAATTCTACCCAAATGCGCTGTCCGTTAGCAGTATCAAGAGGATATAGGTCACGAAGTTTCTTTGCCTTTTCAAAGCGAGTACCACCTTCAAGATATATCACTATCTTCTCAAACTCTTCATCCGTAAATGAGTTACGACCAACTTCCGCCAATTGTTTCTTGTTGTGAATTTCCAACTGCCGTTTGAAATTGGCATAAAGATTGTCTTCTTCAGTAATCTGGACATATTCGTAGCCCATTTGCCGAAGTGTGGCTATAAGTCCAGCTTCCAATGCCGCTTCGCTCTGTATTGACATATTCTTGTGCCCTATTATGGTATTATTACTTATTTATTCCGGCTTACAATATTTTGATACCTAATGCATTTTCTATCTTGCACAAGGTTTCCAATGACAAATTCTCGCGACCTTTCAACACCTTGGAAACATATTGCTGAGTGCAATTCATCTTCTCGGCCAACGCTCGTTGTGTCAT
>OGLC01001172.1_pt1 | contig 13983 bp, 8 predicted proteins | sample 1572751 | NCBI WGS metagenome assembly OGLC01 (sample SAMEA2581897, study PRJEB24529) | metagenome | biome: Human gut stool | place: China | collected 2011
AACTTCCCTGCAACCCCAACAAACCCGAAAATCGGGTTTATCGGCATTGAGTTTGTTTATTTATTAAATTATTTGAAACATTCCGTTAATTCGGAATGTTATTTTATTTTTTACAGTTTTTCTGCGATTTCTGCAACACGCTTAGCCTGAGCCTTTACATTTGCCGATGCAGGACCGCCGAATACTGTACGCTCGTTTGTGCAGCGTTCAAGTGAAATTGCGCTGTAAACATCATCGTTGAACACATCGCAAACCTTTTTGTATTCGTCCATTGGAAGATTTTCGAGGTCTGTACCGAGTTCAATACATCTTGCAACGAGTTCGCCTGTTGCCTTGTAGGCATCTCTGAACGGAACACCGTTCTTTGTGAGCCAGTCGGCACAGTCTGTTGCGTTGATGAAACCGCCTGCTGCAGCTTTTCTCATATTTTCGGGAATGACACGCATTGTGTCGAGCATGGGAGTAAAGGCTGTGAGGCACATTTTAACCGTGTCGAGTGCGTCAAAGATAGCCTCCTTGTCCTCCTGCATATCCTTGTTGTATGCAAGTGCAGTACCCTTCATAATTGTGAGGAGCGTCATATTGTCACCGAAAACTCTGCCGCTCTTACCACGAACAAGCTCTGCAATATCGGGGTTCTTTTTCTGCGGCATAATTGATGATCCTGTTGAAAAAGCGTCATCAAGTTCAATGAATTTAAATTCCCAACTGCACCACATAATGATTTCCTCTGAAAATCTTGAGAGGTGAACCATTATTATCGAAAGCACCGATGCAAATTCGATGCAGTAATCTCTGTCGGAAACACCGTCAAGAGAGTTGTTTGTAATTCTGTCAAAGCCTAGGAGTTCGGCTGTGATTGTTCTGTCAATCGGATATGTTGTGCCTGCAAGCGCACATGAACCGAGTGGCATTTCGTCCATTCTTTTAAGGCAGTCTTCAAGTCTTGAAACATCTCTCAAAAGCATTTCACCGTAAGCAAGGAGATGATGTCCGAAGGTAATCGGCTGTGCTCTCTGGAGGTGAGTGTAACCGGGCATAACGGTTTCGCTGTACTTTTCAGCCTTGTCGGCAATAACCTTAATAAGACCTACAACGAGATTTTTTACATTGACAACCTCTTTTTTGAGGTAAAGCTTGATGTCAACTGCAACCTGATCGTTACGGCTTCTTGAAGTGTGAAGTCTTTTGCCGTTGTCGCCGATTCTTTTGGTAAGCTCACCCTCGATAAAGGTGTGAATGTCCTCAGCCTCCATATCAATGTGCAGAGTACCGTTTTCGATGTCCGCAAGAATGCCTTTAAGACCTTTTACGATATCGTTTGCCTCTTCTTCTTTAATAATGCCGCATCTGCCAAGCATTGTTGCGTGGGCAATGCTGCCCTCGATGTCTTCTTTATACATTCTGCTGTCGAATGAAATCGAGCTGTTAAAATCGTTAGTGGTTTTTGAAAGCTCCTTTTTGAAGCGTCCTTTCCAAAGCTGCATTATTATTTCTCCTTACATTATGTTTAGCCGTTGTAAAGCACTTTGTTGCTTTTGGTTTTAAATATTTATTTACACCTTGTTGTTAATGTTGAGTTAACCTGTGGGGGGCGTTCATTAGACACCAGCAAGTAATCGCAGAATATTTTTCAACCGACAAATACCGTAAAAAATAAAAAGGTGTAATAAACACTTATCGGGGCAGAGAAATTCCCTGCCCCCGATTATGTATGCAAATCAAAGATTTAATTATTTGATAAGGCCTTTCTTTGCACGAACCTTGATTGGAAGACCAAAGAGGTTGATGAAGCCTGCACTGTCGTTCTGGTCATAAACCTGATCTTCGTCAAAAGTAGCAATTTCCTCGTCATAGAGTGAATACGGGCTTGTTACGCCTGCATCAATGATGTTGCCCTTATAGAGTTTAAGTTTTACATCACCTGTTACATACTCCTGAGTGCTGTCAACGAAAGCTGAGAGAGCCTCACGGAGAGGTGTGTACCACTTGCCGTCATAAACGAGCTCTGCAAAAGCGTTTGCAACATTCTGCTTGTAGTGGAGTGTATCCTTGTCAAGGCAGATTTCCTCAAGCTTTGCATGAGCAGCATAGAGGATTGTACCGCCCGGAGTTTCATAAACGCCACGAGCCTTCATACCAACAAGACGGTTCTCAACGATATCTGTGATACCGACGCCGTTTCTGCCGCCGATTTTGTTGAGTTCCTTAATGAGTTCAACGCTGTCAATAGCCTCGCCGTTAAGCTTTGTGGGAACACCCTTTTCAAATGTAAGAGTCACATATTCTGCCTTATCGGGAGCCTGCTCAGGTGAAACACCGAGTTCAAGGAAGCCTTCCTTATTGTACATCGGCTCATTTGCAGGATTCTCAAGGTCAAGACCTTCGTGGCTCAAGTGCCAGAGGTTCTTATCCTTTGAGTAGTTTGTTTCACGGTTAATCTTGAGCGGAATATTGTGCTTTTCAGCATATTCAATCTCATCTTCACGGCTCTTGAATTCCCATGTTCTCCAAGGAGCGATAATCTTCATGTCAGGAGCGTAAGCTTTGATAGCAAGTTCAAAACGAACCTGATCGTTACCCTTGCCTGTACAGCCGTGGCAAATTGCGTCAGCACCTTCGGCTTTTGCAATTTCAACGAGTCTTTTTGCAATGATAGGACGGGCAAAAGATGTGCCGAGGAGGTACTTGCCCTCGTAAACAGCACCTGCTTTTACTGTGGGAATGATATATTCGTCAACAAATTCCTTGTTGAGGTCTTCAATGTAAAGTTTTGATGCGCCTGTTTTGATAGCCTTTTCTTCAAGACCGTCAAGCTCTGTACCCTGACCAACATCACCCGAAACAGCGATAACTTCGCAGTTGTCGTAGTTTTCTTTAAGCCACGGAATGATGATTGAAGTATCAAGACCGCCTGAATATGCAAGAACTACCTTTTTAATCTTATTGTCAGCCATTTTTGATTCCTCCGGAATTTGGAAACACTTTATGTCGGTGTTTCCTTTACTTAATTTTTATTACTCTTACATTATACACTCTGTTTTCAAAAAATCAAGTGTTTTTTGAATAAATATTCAATGTTTTTTCAAATTTGCATTTTGGGGTACAAATTGACTGAAATCTGTCGCTTTTTCGCTGTATTATCGGTGTTTTTGGCGGTTGATATGTCACATTCTCCCCGAAAATTCTGAAAAATGTATATATGCACAAAAAATGAATATTCATTTTATTCATTTCTTTTTGCATATTCATACATACATATACACTCATTTTGCATATTTTTCATTTTATTCAGTTTACAAACAACATAATCATAATTACACACCGCATATATTCAGATAAAGTCAAAATAAATGAAGATTGAATTTTTAACATATTTTTGTTATACTGTTTTTAACAGATCAAACATTATGAAAGGAAGATTTATATGTCAGCATTTAAAGAGATAAATCCGAAAGAAATTACAGAAAGTCCGTTTAAGCTTATCGGTGATGATTGGGCGCTTGTTACGGCAGGCGACAGGGAAAAATTCAACACAATGACGATAAGCTGGGGCGGTGTAGGCATTATGTGGGGGAAGCCCGTTGTATTCACCTTTATTCGTCCGCAGAGATATACATTTGCGTTTATGGAGAACGGCGACCGCTATACAATGAGCTTTTTTGATGAAAAGTACAGAGATGCCCTCAAATTCTGTGGCTCAAAGAGCGGCAAGGATTATGACAAGGTAAAGGAAACAGGTCTTACTCCTGCGTTCACGGAAAACGGCTCTGTATATTTTGAAGAGGCAAAGCTTGTTCTTGAATGCAAAAAAATGTACGCTCAAAGTCTTAATGCCGAAAGCATTACCGACCGTGAAAGCGTTGACAAGTGGTATGACAACGACTTCCATAAAATGTACATCAGCGAAATCACAAGGGTTCTTGTAAAAGAATAATCGGTAAATTTTAAATTCATCATGACAAAATGGCAGACAATCACACGGTTGCCTGCCATTTTTTATTTAAAAAGCTGTACAAAAAATGCCCCTCACATTTTGTGAGGGGCATTCCTTACTATATCGACTAAACGGAACGATATGTCAATTGCTTTAAAACTTATTAAAAGTTGCTGATGAGGTTTACAACAAACTTCTGAATAGTAGTAGCATCCTTAACTGTGATTGTGCTGTCATGGTCAACATCGGCAGCAGTAAACTGGTCGTTTGTGAATGCAACGAGCTGAACAACATACTTCTGAACTTCGGTTGCATCAAAAACTGTGATATCGCCGTCCATGTCAACATCACCAAGGGTTACATCGCCGACAAATACCGTTGATGCGTTTACTGATACTTTTTCAAAGCCTGCAATGCCTGTTACATCGCAAACCTTGCTGTTATTTACAACAGATGCCTGATTAAGCTTGTTGCCCTTTACATAACCTAATGTAAGGTACTGTGTGTCAAGATATACGCTTGCAGTACCTGAACCGATAACCTCAAATGTGAGTGAGATAAATGTATCTCCGTTGTACTGAGTAGGTACCTGTGGGTTAGTAAATATACCCTTAATTACATTGCTGTAAGCATTGTGAATAAGGTTTGACTGTGAAGGCATGATTGTCTGCTTGCCGTCTGCCTTGTTATCAGCCATGTTGAATTTGAGCTTGCTTGAATCGTACTTAACAGCCCACTGTCCGTCAACAACGCCCATGTTTGAGTTGAGCTTGTAGAGAACAGTTACCTTCTTGCCGTCAGTGCTTACTGTCTTTGATGCAGAACCAAAGTAATTTGAAGTAGCGTTTACTGTGAGCTTCTGTGCAGGAGCAGTAGTTGGCTCTGTAGCTGTTGTAGGCTGTGTAGGTGCAGTCGGCTGAGTAGCTGTTGTTGGCTGAGTAGCTGTTGTTGGCTGTGTAGCTGTTGTTGGCTGTGTAGCTGTAGTCGGCTGAGTTGAAGTAGTAGGCTGTGTCGGAAGTGTAGGAGATGTAGGAACAAATCCGCTTTCAATGTTGCCGTTCTTCATAGCATATGAATATGTGCCGTTTACACCGTTTCTTGTTGCGTCAACCTTGATTGTGCTTGTTGTCTTGAGAGCTGATGTTGCAACTGTGAATGCACCTGTTACATCGTCTGCAGTAGCAGTATATGTCTTACCGTCAACTGTAACAGTTACCTTTGCACCGCTGGCTGTAACACCTGATACAACGCTCTTGCCTGCAACTGCATATGTGAGTGTTGCAGGAGCAAGTACAAGTGCCTTCTGAGCTGACTTGAGGTCTGCAATCATAGCATTCATATCTTCAGCTGTTGTAGCGTCTTCGCCTGCTTTAATCATAGCCTCGGCTGACTTGAGAACCTTCTGAGCATTTGCCCAGCTCTTTGCTGTGTAGTCTGATGCTGTCATAGCAAGAATCTTTCTTGCTTCTTTCTTGAGTGATTCATAAGGTGAAACAACGATTGGCTTTGATGTAAGCTTGTATGTTGTACAACCTTCGTTTGTAATTTCGATTGTAGCGCCGTCTCTAACGCCTGTGATATCTGCTGTCTGACCTGAACCGCTGCTGAGAATAATGCTTACTTCGTCAACATTATCGAACTTAACAACATAGTTGCCGTCAGAATCTTTTTCTGTAAGAGCAACGCCCGGCCATGTGCCTGTGAGCTTCTGTGTATCATTCCAAGCATAGATTTTGTAGCTTGCAGATGGGCTGTAAGGCTTGATTGTTACGGAAACAGAACCCTCTGCAGGCTCTGGCTCGCCGCCGCCTCCCTGCTGATTACCGTTGGTTACTGTCTTAACCGATGCGTAGTTGCCGTTCTGAATTTCGAGAACAGCACCGTCATAAAGACCTGTGATATCGCCTGACTGTGAGCCGCTGCCGTTGTTGAGAACAACGCTGAATGGCTTGTCGGCTGAAACAGGAAGTGTGAGTTCATATGTGTTTGCCTGACCTGAAACGGCTGCTGCCTTTGCACCCGGCCATGCACCGTTGAGTGCTGTGCTTGCACCTGTCCAAGCGTAAACATTCGGAGCGCCTGCTGTGCTCTTGATTGTAAGCTTTGATGTCTGACTTGCTGTCGGACCGGGAACAGTTGTGCTCTGTGTCGGGCTGGTTGTAGGCTTTTCGTCGTTTTCGCCGAGCTTGAGGAATGTGAATTTAGCCTCTGAGGTTGCCTTGTCGTTTGTAGCTTCAACAGTTACTTCGATTGTATCGTTCTTGTAAGCTGTCTGACCGATTGTGAATGTGTCGCCGTCCTTAACAACAAACTTGTTACCGCCGTCAACAGAAACCTTTGCGCTGTCGCATTCCTTGAGAGAAACAGTAACCTGCTCTGTGCCGTAGAACTTCGGCTCGCCTGTGATTGATACAAGTGGCTGACCGTCAGCATTTTCCATAAGGATTGTGCCGTTTACACCGCTGTTGAAAGTTACCTTACCGTCAGTAACAACTGAAGATGAGTTGTCATAAGTATTGATTATATAACTGCCGTCTTCCCAAAGAGTTGAAACATCAACAGTTACGCTTGAATTTTTGTTACAGCCGATTACTGCAGCTGCCTGATCTGTTACGCCGTACTTATCGTATGTACGGCCGAAAGCAACACCGCTTGTAGCAGAGAGCTTAACATTTGCGCCGGCACCGATAGATACATGCTTGTTACGGAACTGACCAACCTTCTGCCACTGAGCAAGAAGAGTTTTGTTCATGTCGTTCCAGTTCATATCACTTCTGAGTGCATGACCCGATCCGCCGTAACCGTCAAATGCAACGCCGGGATAGAGAGGACGGTTGGTTTCGTCACCGTAGAAAATCTGAATTCCGCCCGGGAGAAGGAGGAATGCAGCCGCATTGTAAAGCATTGTGTTCTCATCGCCACGGGTAAGTGTTTCATCGTGTGATGACATAAATGAAAGAACGTTAAAGCCTTCCTTTGTGTTGATCTGGTCTGCATAGCCCTGATATGTGTTTGCAACACTACCGCTTGCAAGAGCACCGCCGCCTGTAACTGCGAAGTTAATCATTGAGTCAAAGCCGCCCTCGGAATAGTATGTGTCGTAGCCTACACCGTGATCCCAATGCTCGCCTGTCATCCAGAAATCTTCTTTCCAGTCAGCACCTGCTTTGCCCTTGTTGTTGGATCTCCACTCTCTGAGAGCAGAAACACAAGCCTGCTTGAGCTGGTTCCAAGAAGCCTTATCAACATGCTTTGCAGTATCGCAACGGAAACCGTCAACACCGTACTCCTTAACCCACTCTGAAAGCCAGGTTGAAAGGTAGCCTGTTACTGTGTTTGCTTTACCGTATTTTGCGAGCTTCTGAGCATATGTACCTTCCTGCTTCCACTTTGTTTCGAGGATCGGAGGAATTGTAACATCCTTTGTCTGCTCTGTTCTGAAGTCGGGAAGTCCGCTGAGTGACATTGTAAGATCACCGCCGGCACCCTCTGTATATCCGGGAAGACCGCTGCGGATCCAGTCATTGCTCCACCATTTGCCCCAGTCTTCTTCTGATGTTTTATAGTCAATGTGGTCGTTTACTTCACCTACATCTGTGAGCTTGTATTTGAAGTCTGATGCACCGTCAAGGAGAGTACCGAAGCCGAACTGCTCCATATCTGCAACGGTGTTGTAGCCTGTGTGGTTCATTACGATATCCATGATAACTCTGATACCGTGCTCATGCGCTGTGTCAACGAGAGTTTTGAACTCCTCTTTTGTACCGAAGTTTGCATCGGTTTCGGTATAGTCAAGAACATAGTAGCCGTGATATGAGTAGTGAGCAAAGCCCTTACCTGAATCACAATAGCCGTGAATCTGCTCATACGGAGCTGAGATCCAAATTGCATTTACACCGAGGTTATCAAAATAACCCTCTTCAATTGACTGAGTAACACCTGCAAAGTCGCCGCCGTGGAATGTACCGGGGTTTGTATCCCAGCCGTCAAGCGGTTTGCCGTCCTTGTCAAGTGTTCTGCCGTATGAATGGTCATTTGCGGTGTTTCCGTTCTTAAAACGGTCGGTAAGCAGGAAATACACATTGGCATTATCCCATGTAAAGCCGTCATCCTCAACAAGTGAACCTGCGGCAGTTGATGATGCAGATGTGCTGCTGTCATCGGAAACTGTTGCAGCACTTGCCGAACCAAATGCTACGGAAGCACCGGGGAGAGCCATACAAAGTGTCAATACGGCACTGAGCGCTCTCTTCATACTTCTTTTTTTCATTGTTTGATTACTCCTTTCAAAGCTTTTAAAACGTAGGGTCAAACATCCCTAGACAATTTGATTTTATCACAAAACTCTCACAAAAACTACACATAATGCTTTTATTTTGTAAAAATAGCAAGTTACACAATCTTTACACTGGAATTTTATGCAAAATTACCCTTGTTGCTTTTCTGTTTTTATTTATAAAGACAGTTTCAATTGCCCCCCTGCCGAAAATTACATAAATACGGTCGGGAATAATAAGATTTGTACTTAACAAAACTTTATTCCCGACCGCAATTTTCGCTTTTTAATTTTTAGCTTATCTGAGTCTTACATTCAAAAATCTGAGTTTAAAGGTTGAGCCTACGCCGAGTTTGGAATCTGCGGTAATATATCCGCCTGTTTTTTCAACAATTGATTTTGCAAGCGACAGACCTATGCCGACGCTTGACGGGGATGAATTTCGTGCTTTATAGAACCTCTCAAAAATGTGTGGCAAATCCTTCGGGCTGATTCCGCAGCCGTTGTCGCTTATAATGATTTCCGAATACATACTGTTCTTTTCGGCAGAAATTCTGACATAACCGCCGTCGGTATGCTCAATACAGTTTTTTACAATGTTTGAAACCGCTTCGCAAATCCAGCGAAAATCGCAATTAAGATTAAAATCATTTTTGACGGTTTTTTCAATTCTCACATCACGGATATCGGCAAGAACCTCTGTGCGTGAAATGCACTCGTCAATTATTTTTTCAACCGACACATCTCCGAACTTCAATTCAACAGTTCCCGAATCAAGCATTGAGAGCGTGAGCAGACTTTTTACAAGGAAATTTATCGAATGGGCATTATGCGCTATGTCCATAACAAAATCCCGTCTGATTTCAACGGGCATATCATCGTCATCAAGGATATTTTCGGTTGTAATCAAAATTGAAGTCAGCGGTGTTTTAAGCTGATGTGAAATGTCGGCAAGCGAATTTTTTAGGATTTCTTTCTCTCGCATTGAATTGTCGGCATACTCACGAAGCATTACCGTTGTTTTTTGAATCTCCTGCTTTAACAGCGACATATCGTCGTCGGTTGAGCCGTCAAGGTCGAGGTCGTACTCTCGGTTGTTTATTTTTTCAAGACACTTTACAATTTCAAGTCGCTGTCGCTTCTGCATTTTACAGTATCTAATGAACACAACGCAGAGCAAAATTCCGAACACACAAACACCTGCGGTTGCAATTACAATGGTAATCGTTGCATAACTTCCGCTCTGAATGTCAACCCAGCCGCTGTCGAATTTTATTCCGTACTGCGCAAAGTCTCCTTTTATGCCGGCAGTGTCGCTGTTCAAAATTTGAGCAAGCTCCTTTTCCGAGATGTCGGGATATTGTTCTCTAACCTTTTCCGCAACGGCAATTATCTTTTTATCCGTGCTTTCACGAACAGCATTAAAGCCTGCACCGACGCCTACTGCAACGGCACAACAGAAAAGTGCCGTTATCGCAAGCATTACCGCAAGAAATTTTGATGTGCTTTTCATTATACCTCCAGCCTGTAACCAAGGCCCTTTACGGTTTTAATCATATTTGTATCAAGTTTTTTGCGAAGTCTTTTTATGTACACGGTCAGCGTGTTGTCCTCAACATAATTCCCCGACAAATCCCATATGCGTTCAAGAATCTGTTCACGGGTCAGCACCTTGCCGCTGTTTTTGGCAAGCATTGCAAACAGGCGGTACTCAAGCGCCGTAAGCACAACGGGATTGCCGTTTTTGCAAACCTGTTTTTTATCAAAGTCAATGCTGATGTCGCCAAAATTCATAGTCATAGTTTTGTCGAGCTTTTTGGTAATTCGTTTAATTCTTGCGAGTAGCTCACGGCTTGAGAACGGTTTTGTTATGTAGTCCTCCGCTCCGAGGTCAAATCCTTTTACAATGCTGTCCTCATCGTCAAGTGCGGTGAGAAAAATCACGGGAGTTTCACACACTCTTTTTATCTCGTCACAAAGCTCAAAGCCGTTGCCGTCGGGAAGCGACACATCAACAATAAAAAGGTCAAAGTCACCGCCGAGAGAGTTAAGGGTTGATTCGGCATTTTCACACAACGCAACCTCAAAGCCGTTTTGTTCAAGAGTGTAAACAAGTCCTTTTGAAATTGCACGGTTGTCCTCAATAAGAAGAATTTTCACAAAAAGTCCTCCCAAAATGAAATTCGGGCGGATTAAATCAATAATCCGCCCGTCAGCAATGAAAACATACAAAATATTGTGGTATCTGTTGTTACAACTACATTATAACAGAGTGTAAAACTATTGTCAACAAATTTCAACAAAATAGAGTCTGTTGGCTGAATATGACGCTCAGATATTGTCGTTTCTGATTGTTTCAATAATATTTTGTTTATTAACCTTTGAAATTGAGTATTTCATAATCAGCCATACCACAATAAATACAGCCGCAATACTAATCAAAATCGCTTTCCACGGAAATACAAAGCTCATTGGGACGCTTCCTTTTGAAAATGCCGAGAAGATTGCAAATACACCGAGAACGCCGAGAGGAATACCGATAAGCAAAGATTTTATGCCGTACATAAGGCTTTCGAGGCGAATCATACGGTTAAATTCTTTCTTTGTCATACCGATAGATTTAAGCGATGCAAATTCCTTGCTCCTCAACTGCATATTGGTTGAAATTGTGTTGAAAATGTTTGTAAGTCCGATGAGCGAGATAACGCCGATGAAACCGTAAACAAATATTCCGACAATCAGCATAACGGCATTGAACTGTCTTACGGTTTCTTCATAGTCATAAATGTAAATGCTGTCGTCCACACCTTCCATAGACTCAATACGGTTTGTAAGCGAAGTGTGGTTCGATGTATTGGCGTAGAGGGTAATATAGCATTTGTGTTCGCCAAGCTGAGGTGAGATTACACCCTGTTCACCGATTATCAATCCCTGACCTAAAATTGTTCCTTCGCCGATTACAGAATCAGCCGACTTTGGAATTTCATCAAACACTGACGAAACCTTTAATTTGCCTGCTATCAGCTCATTTCCGTTATCATCATTTCCGTAAACGATAAACTTTGTCGGAGCGGTTTTGCCGAACAGTTTCATTGGCTTGGAAGAGTTGCCACTCTCACTGTTATCGGGGGTTACCTGAGAATACACAAGTACACCGCCCTTGACCTTGTTGTAATCAAGTTTTAATTCCCTGCAAATCTGAACAAAGGTATCGTGTTCAAACTCAAGAAATTCCACGCTGAATGACTTTGTACCGTCAGCATTGTCATAAAGGAAATTTTCTCCGCATTCGTTAACAGGCACATCTGCCGACACATGACCGTACTGTAAACCGACTGTCAGATAATTTTCAATTTCAGGCATTTTTTCAATTGTCTGAGCCTGCTTTGTATCAATTCCGGAAACCATATAGCTGTAGTCTGTTTTGCCGTAGTAATGCTCTGTATATGTCATTCCATAGTCCATAAATGCCGAAACAGCAATGAACATTGCAACGCTTACAACGATTGAAATAACCGTTGTGCGATACTTTTTCCTACTGCGTTTAAGGCTCTTTGAGGCGATTTCACCGCCTACACCGAAAAGCTTTTTCGTAAGCTTGGATGTGCGGTACGGTTTGTTATTCTTTACCTTGATATCCTTGTTGCCTCTGATTGCAACAAGCGGTGGGATTCTTGACGCACGCAGTGCAATGAAGAATGATGAACAGAATATAGTAACAGCCGAAAGAACGATTGCACAAATAATCGGAATTGTCGGAGTTACAAATACAAATGTTGCACCGCTCAGCATATCACTGAGAACGCTGTTGAGTATTGTAATAAGAATTGCGTTTACACCGAGTCCGAGAAGTATGCCGAGAGGGATACCGATTAAGCCGAGAATGAAGCCCTCAAAAAGCACATTCCTGCGGATTTGCCTTTTGGTTGCGCCGACTGATGCAAGCATACCGTACATACTCGTTTTCTCGGTAATTGAAATTGCAAAGCTGTTGCGGATTACAAACACGCTTGCAAGCATTACTATAATAATGATAATAACGGCAAGGCTGAAAATCACAGTATTTGTTGCCTCATTTGAACCGTAGCCTTTCATACTGAGGAGTATGGAATTGAATTCGTATGCATTTATTCCAGAGGTCTGCTGATCTTCGGGTGAAATTTCATCGCTGATTACATTACTCATATCATCAGCTTTAAAGCCTAAAATATCCGCTGTATTTTGAAGATAATTGCTTTCGCTCTGAGGAGTATAGGCGATATACAGCTTATTCATATGCTTTGTTTTGATTGCCTCGACAGGAGCTTTTTCATCAGACACGGTATATATCATAGAAAAATTTGACGGATCATAGAGTTCGCTCGTTTTCGGTCTTTCAATAATACCCGTTACGGTATAGGTTCTTTTTACCGTGTCAATAATGCTGCACTTATTAAAATCTTTTTGCAACAAATTATGAATGCCTTCCTCATCGGGGACATTGCCGTCTTTGTCGGTAAGAACACCGACATCAAGTGTGATTTTGTCACCGACTTTCACATTTTTTCCGTCCTGTGTTTTAAACGATTTTGTAACAACAGCCTCACCCGAATTTGTGGGGAACTTGCCCTTTATAAGGTCTATCTTAAAACAGTTGCCGTAGGTATTTTCGCTCATGGCAAGAACGCTGTAATCACAGATTTCGCCGTCAGCATTTTTTGTCCTGGCATATCCGAGCCTTTCTTTATAGAAGGCATTTTCAACATTACGGTTCTGTCGGATTTTATCAATTTTTGCGGTGTCGATAATATCAAGTGCAACATCATAATTGCCCGACCAGGTTTTTTGACCGTCAATCATAGTCTGTCGTCCGCTGAGTGCCATTCCCGAAACAACCGTGATGAGTGCCGCCGAGAGCATAATTCCCACGATTGTAACAATTGTGCGCACCTTGTTAAGCCGCAGGTTTTTAAGAGTAAGCTTGTTGAGAAGTTTCATAATCAACCCTCCTCAACGATTTTACCGTCGCTGATTGTTATGATTCTGTCAGCCTGTTTTGCAATGTCGAGGTTGTGCGTAATCATTATAACAGTCTGTCCGTAACTCTGATTGCACATTTTGAGCATACTCATAACCTCTTCGCTTGACTTTGAATCAAGGTTGCCTGTCGGTTCATCGGCAAGCACAAGAGACGGATTGTTAATGAGCGCTCTGGCAATAGATGTTCTTTGTTGCTGACCGCCCGAAAGCTGGTTTGGAAGGTGTTTTCTTCTTGCACGCAGTCCGAACGAATCAAGAATCATCTCAAGTCTTTCTCTGTCAACACCTCTGCCGTCAAGGTCACAGGGGAGCGTGATGTTTTCTTCAACAGTCAGAATCGGGATAAGATTGTAGAACTGATAGACAATGCCCACCTGTCTGCGGCGGAATACGGCAAGCTTGTCATCATTCATTTTGCTTATATCGTTGCCGTCAACAAAAATTTTTCCGCTTGTGGGACGGTCAACACCGCCGATAAGATGAAGAAGAGTTGACTTGCCGCTGCCGCTTGCACCGACAATGGCAACAAATTCCCCTTTTTCAACCGAGAACGACACATCGTCAACCGCATTGACAAGGTTTTCGCCGCTTCCGTAGGTTTTTATAAGATTTTCAACTTTCAGAATTTCCATAAAATATACCTCCAAATTCATTTTACACCCATATTATAGTGACGCAAAATGACTGTAAAGTGAATCCTGCAAACAAAATTTTCTGTAGGGCAGCCCACTTGAATACAAGAAAAACATTT
>OGLC01001203.1_pt1 | contig 13605 bp, 14 predicted proteins | sample 1572751 | NCBI WGS metagenome assembly OGLC01 (sample SAMEA2581897, study PRJEB24529) | metagenome | biome: Human gut stool | place: China | collected 2011
CACCAACGACTTCATCTTCAGCGTGGTGTGTGAGGAGCTGGGCTTTGTGGGCGCGGTGCTCATCATCGTGCTGTTTGTGCTGTTCATCGTGCAGGGGCTACTCATCGCCTATAAAGCGGAAAATCTGTACTGCACCATGGTAGGCATCGGCATTATGGCGCAGATCGCGTGGCAGGTGTTCTGCAACATCGCCGTGGTCACCAATACTCTGCCCAACACCGGCATCAGCCTGCCCTTCTTCTCCTCCGGCGGTACCAGCCTGATCCTGCTGCTGGCAGAGATGGGCGTAATGGTGAACATCGGCCGCAACGGCGAGCGGGCGGCGCAGCAGCGGGAGCAGATGCGTGCCCAGCGGGAGGCCGCCCGCGCCGAGCGGGAAGCAGAACTTGCACGCAAGACCATTGATCTGGCCTCTGCCCGCGCAGCCCGTACAGAACAGTAAAACAAACCGCAAGCCCGCCCGGCCGCAGGCCGGGCGTTTATAAGGAGGAATCACCATGCGTGTTCTCATCGCAGCCGGCGGCACTGCCGGACATATCAATCCTGCACTGGCCATTGCCGGTGCTCTGAAAAAGGCCGACCCTACCGCCGAGATCCACTTTGCAGGCCGTAAGGAGGGCATGGAGTACCGTTTGGTCACACAGGCGGGCTACCCCTTCCACCACATCGAGATCACCGGTTTTCAACGCAAGCTCAGCCTGCACAACATCAAGCGCAACATCATTACCCTGTGGAATCTGGCGCTTTCCGGCCCCAAGGCCAAGGCCATGATGAAGGAAGTAAAGCCAGATCTCGTCATCGGCTGCGGCGGCTATGTGTCCGGCCCGGTGGTGCGCTGCGCCGCCAAAATGGGCATCCACACCGCCCTGCACGAGCAGAATGCCTTCCCCGGTGTGACCAATAAGCTGCTGGCCCCGGATGTGGATATCGTGTTTGCCGCCGTGCCCGCCGCCGTGGAAAAGCTGGGCGCACCGGACAAGACCCTTGTGGTGGGCAACCCCGTGCGGCCGGAGGTGTTTGCACAGGCCGCCAACCGCGAGGCCATCCGTGCACAGCTGGGTGCGGGCGACCGCACCGTCATCCTGTCCTTCGGCGGCAGCCTGGGCGCACGCCGGGTGAACGAGGTGGTGGCAGACCTGTGCGCCTGGGAGCAGCACGAGCACAAGCCGGTGCTGCACCTGCACGCCACCGGCCAGTACGGGGTGCAGCTGTTTGAGCAGCTGCAAAAGCAGAAGGATTTTGCCCCTGGCGACAGCCTTGTGGTAAAGGAATACATCAACAATATGCCGGAGCTGCTGGCAGCGGCAGACCTCGTCATCAGCCGCGCCGGTGCGCTGACGCTGGCCGAACTGGAAGCCGTGGGACGCGCCGCTGTGCTGATCCCCAGCCCCAATGTGGCCGAAAACCACCAGTACTACAACGCCATGGAGCTGCAGAAGGCCGGGGCGGCTGTGGTCATTGAAGAAAAAGACCTGACCGGTGAAAAGCTGGTGCAGACTGTTTCTGCCATGCTGGCACAGCCCGGCAAGCTGGCCGAGATGGGCAAAAACGCCCGCAGCCTGTCTGTGGACGACAGTCTGGACCGCATCACTGCGGCGCTGCTCAAGCTGGTAAAGACCCCGTGATGCAGCCCCGGAATAAACAGGAAAGAAGGTGCGAACGATGCAGCAGAACCGTGACCGCAACGGCAGACCCCGGAACCCGAGACCCTATGACCTGAACCGGGATGTGGCGCGCACCTCTGCGCCTTCGCAGGATCATACGCCCCGGAGCACCGGCAGCAGCCGCTACGGCTACAACGGCGAGCCGCTCAGCCGCCCGCCTTCCCGCAGCGCCAACGGCAGTGTGCGCTCCTCCCGGGCAGATAACAGCATCCAGTTCCCCACCCAATCCCAGCCCCGCCGCCCGGCGCAGGGGCAGGGGAGCAATACCACCCAGTACCCCTCTGGCAGCCGCCCGGCGGGCAGCAGACCCAAAAACGCGAAGTCTGGCGGCAAGCAGCGCCGCCCGGCAAACAATGCCCGCAGCGGGCAGAGCAGCCGGAAAAACCAGAACGCGCAAAACCGCCCGAACCGGCAGCACCCTGCAGGCAGCCAGAGCGCCCCGCAGCAAAGCCCTGCCCGGCGGGAAATGCGCAAAAAGCGCAAGGTGACCCGCGCCACGCTGCGCCGCCGCCGGATGCTGCGCCGCCTGACCGCCTTTGCCATGCTGCTGTGCGTCATTGGCGCAGGCATCTACCTGACCATGACCATGCTGTTCCGCATCAACTCCATTCAGGTGCAGACCCCGGACGGCAAGCAGGTGACCGAAATCGCGGGCTACTCCGCAGACAGCATTTTGCAGCAGATGGGCGTGCAGCTGGAAGAGAACATCTTCAGCTTTGAACCCGGCGAAAAGGCCGCGGTGCTGGAGCAGAACTTCCCGCTGCTGGGCTCCATCAAGGTGATCCGGGACTACCCCAACACCGTGGTGGTGCAGGTGACCGAGGCCGTGCCCGCCTACGCGGTGCAAAACGGCAATAAATGGCTTGTGATCTCGGACAAATGGAAGATTTTGTCCGAGGAAAGCACCCAGCCCGAGGGGCTTTGCACCCTGTACGGCGGCAAGCTGCAGGACACCACCCCGGGACAGGGCTTCTGGTTCGTGGACGATGCGGACGCGGCAAGCGCCTCCGGGTCGGAAACCGCCGAGAGGGAAAGCACGGTGAGCACAGAGAACGACCGTATGGAAGCGCTGCGCACACTGCGCAGCAAGCTGGAGGAATACGGCCTGTCGCAGGACGTGACACGGCTGGAAGTGGCAGACACCGAGCAGCTCGCATTTTTGTATCAGGACCGCATCAGCGTGCTGCTGGGTACGCTGAACGATCTGGATTATAAGCTGGACCGCGCTCGCTATGTGCTGACCAACGCCGACGGCAAGGGCTGCGGCCCCACCGACACCGGGCGGCTGGATTTCAGCCATACCAGCGCCAGCAGCACACGCAAGATCTATTTTGCACAGGGCGAGCCCACCCTGCCCTCCGGCTATGTGGTGCCGCCCAAGGCTGAGGAACCCGCCCCGGCAGAGGACACCGCCGACAGCACCGACAGTGCAGAAAGCACGGATACTGCCGACACCACCGAACCGGCGGCTGAAACGGACACCGAGCAGCTGCCCCTGACCCACCCTGACCGCATGACGGCCAACGAAGAAGAAAACCCCATGTAAAGAAGCTCTTTGGAGGAGACTGTATGAAGCTGGAACAACTGATGGAAGGCGTGCCCTTTACCCTTGTGCAGGGCAGTCTGGATACTGAGATCGCAGATATCATCTACGACAGCCGCAAGGCTGCCCCGGGGCTTTTGTTCGTGTGTATCGTGGGCACCCAACGGGACAGCCACGCGTTTGCCGCTGACTGCGCCGCCAAGGGAATCAGCGCGCTGGTCATCCAGCACGATATCGACCTTTCTGCCCTGCCCGGGGTGACCGTGGTCAAGGTGGAGAACAGCCGCTATGCCAGGGCGCTGATGAGCGCCAACCTCTTCGGCAACCCTGCCCGCCAGATGACCATGATCGGCGTGACCGGCACCAAGGGCAAGACCACCACCACCCACATGATCAAAAGCGTACTGGAGGCCGCAGGCCGCAAGGTGGGCATGATCGGCACCAACGGCATCTACTATATGGGACGCCACAAGGACACCGCCAACACTACCCCGGAAAGCTACGAGCTGCAAAAGACCTTCCGGGAGTTTCTGGATGCCGGCTGCGATACCGCGCTGATGGAGGTATCCAGTCAGGGCCTGATGATGGACCGCGTGGCGGGCGTGCACTACGATGTGGGTGTGTTCACCAACCTTTCGCCGGATCACATCGGCCCCGGTGAGCACAAGACCTTTGAGGAGTACCGCAGCTGGAAGGGACAGCTGTTCAAGCGCTGCGATGTGGGCGTGGTGAATATCGAGGACGATAACACCGCCGCCCTTCTCTAAGTCCACACCTGCAAGCTGGTCACCTATGGCCGCGATGAAAAGGCCGACTACCGCGAGACCGGCTACGAGCTGCTGCGCACCCACGATTTTCTGGGCGTTGCCTTCCACGTTACCGGCAAGGACGAGATGGACGTCAAGGTGAATATGCCCGGCGAGTTCAGCGTGTACAACGCGCTGGCAGCGCTGGCCGTGGGCAAGGTGCTGGGTCTGCCGGATGCCGCCATCCACGATGGTCTGGGCAAGTGCGTGGTGAAGGGCCGTGTGGAGCTGGTGCCCATCAGCAAAAAGTTCACCATCCTGCTGGACTACGCCCACAACGAGGTATCCACCGAGAGCCTGCTTACCACCCTGCGCGCCTACAAGCCCCACCGTCTGGTGGTGGTGTTCGGCTGCGGCGGCAACCGCTCCAAGCTGCGCCGCTACGGCATGGGCGAGATCTGCGCCAAGATGGCCGATTTCTCCATCCTCACCGAGGACAACAACCGCTTTGAGAAGGTGGAGGACATCCTTGCGGATATCCGCGTGGGCATGAACAAGGGCAACCCGGACGCAAAGTTCGTGGAGATCCCCGACCGTCTGGACGCGCTGCACTACGCAGTGGATCACGCACAGGAGGGCGATCTGATCGCCGTCATCGGCAAGGGCCACGAGACCTACCGCGACCGTGAGGGCGTGAAAACCCCCTTCCTGGAGCGGGAGCTGCTGGAGGAATACGCCCAGCAGATCGGACTGGAATAAGAAGTATCATTATTGCGGGAAAGGCCGCTGCACAAAGTACTGTGCAGCGGCTTTTTTGCGTCTGTGGGAGCCCCTATATAAAGAGGAAGCAAACTGTGACAGAAATGTAAAAGATAAAAATATTTAACTAAAACCATTGACTTATCCAACGGTTTGATTATAATGGTCGTGTTCGATACCTCATAAATTTTAGGTAAATAATTAAAAACAAACAGTGAACATAAAGGAGAATACTACTATGACTTTCGAGGAAATGAAGAAGATCGTTGTCGATACCCTGAGCTGCGATGAGGACAAGGTGACCATGGAGGCCAGCCTGACCGAGGATCTGGAGGCCGACAGCCTGGACGCTGTGGAGCTGAACATGGCACTGGAAGAGGCCTGCGGCGTGTCCATCCCCGATGAGGAGCTGGCAAACCTCAAGACCGTGGGCGATATCTTCAACTACATCAATGCCCATGTCTGAGGCTGACCGAGGCGAAACGCGATGAACAGTATCAAAGACCTGCTGCCGGGCAGCATGCGGGAGCGCACCTTCCAGCTGAAAGCCCGGCGGGATGCGGGTGCCGTGTGGAACGACCCGCAGTTCGTGGAATGCAAAAAGTGCGGACGCCGCGCCACCCGCCAGATCTGGAACAAGGCGCAGTACGTCTGCCCCAACTGCGGGGTGCACCTGCCCATCGGCGGGTACTACCGCCTGAGCCTCGTCCTTGACAAGGGCAGCTTCCGGGAATTGGACGCCGATCTTGCACCGCAGGATGTGCTGCAGTTTCCCGGTTACCCGGAAAAGCTGGAAGCGCAGACCGGCAAGACCGGCCTGAAGGAGGCTGTCATCACCGCCACGGGGCGCATTGAGGGCACCCCGGTGGTGGCTGCAGTGCTGGACAGCCGGTTCTTTATGGGCAGCATGAGCACCACCGTGGGCGAAAAGATCACCCGCGCCGTGGAGCACGCCACCGCAAAGCACCTGCCGCTGATCATCTTCTCGGCCAGCGGCGGCGCCCGGATGCAGGAGGGCATTTTCAGCCTGATGCAGATGGCCAAGACCTCTGCCGCCATCGAGCGGTTCTCCGCCCGGGGCGGGCTGTACATCAGCGTGCTGACCCACCCCACCACCGGCGGCGTGACTGCCAGCTTTGCCAGCCTTGGCGATATTATGCTGGCAGAGCCCGGGGCGCTGATCGGCTTTGCGGGCCCCCGGGTCATTGAACAGACCATCGGCGAAAAGCTGCCCGCAGGCTTCCAGAGCAGCGAGTTCCAGTACGAGCACGGCTTTGTAGACAAGGTAGTGCCCCGTACCGAAATGCGCGAAACACTGGCGCAGCTGCTGCGTCTGCACGCCTGAGGAGGGAGCGCCTTATGATCAAGGACATCTTACAACAGCTCGCACCGCTGGATGAAAAGATCGCCGCCCTGCGCGGCGACCCGGCGGACGAGAACATGACCGATATCACCAACCACGCTGGCGAGCTGGCAGAGCTTTCCGCACAGGAGGACGCTTTGCTATCCGGCTGCGGGGCACTGACCGCAGAGGACAGGGTCTTTCTGGCACGCCACCCGGAGCGCCCCCACATCGACGAGATCGTGGATGCACTGTTCACCGACTTCTTTGAGCAGTGCGGCGACCGCCAGTGCAAGGAAGATGCCGCCATTCTGGGCGGTGTGGCGCTGTTCCACGGCCAGCCGGTCACGGTCATCGGCCACCGCAAGGGCAGCACGCTGGAGGAAAACCTGCGCTGCAACTTCGGTATGCCCGGGCCGGAGGGCTACCGCAAGGCCCTGCGCCTGATGAAGCAGGCGGAAAAATTTGACCGTCCCATCATCACTTTCATCGACACCCCGGGCGCATACCCCGGCAAGGACGCCGAGGAGCGCGGACAGGGCGAGGCCATTGCCCGCAACCTGATGGAGATGAGCGGCCTGACCGTGCCGGTGATCGCAGTGGTCACCGGCGAGGGCTCTTCCGGCGGCGCGCTGGCGCTGGGTGTGGCAAACCGCATCCTGATGCTGGAAAACGCCGTCTACTCGGTGCTGAGCCCCGAGGGCTTTGCCAGCATCCTGTGGAAGGATTCCTCCCGCAGCGGCGAAGCCTGCGAGATCATGAAGCTGACCGCACAGGATCTGTACAAGGACGGCATCGTGGAGGAGATCATCCCGGAGCCGGTGGGCGGCGCACAGCGCGCCCACGGGGTACTGTTCGGCAATCTGGACGACGCACTGCAGCGTCAGCTGCGCAGCCTTGCCCGCATGAACGGCCGTCAGCTGGCCGAGCAGCGCTACCAGAAATTCCGTCAGATCGGAGAAATGAGGAAAGCATGAAGGGTTTGCGTCTGATCGCCACCGGCGGGGCTTTGCCCGGCCGCACGGTCACCAACGAAGAGCTGAGCCGCACCGTGGATACCAGCGACGAGTGGATCACCACCCGCACCGGCATCCGCACCCGGCACTACTGCACCGAGGGCGAAAACGCCGCTACACTGGCCATTGCTGCCGCAAAGCAGGCGCTGCAGCGCAGCGGCCTTGCCCCGGCAGACATTGCCTGCTGCGTTTGCGCCACCCTTTCCGCACCGGACGCCACCCCAAGCGTGGCCTGTCAGGTGCAGGCGGCGCTGGCACTGCCGGAAAACCGCCCCGCACTGGATGTGAACGCCGCCTGTTCCGGCTTTTTGTATGGCACGGCGGTGGCGCGCGGCCTGCTGGCTACGCTGGGCGGGCGGTACGCGCTGGTCATCGGCACGGAAGCGCTCTCCCGCCTGATGGACCCCGCCGACCGCTCCACCTGTGTGCTGTTCGGCGATGGTGCCGGTGCGGCAGTATTTGAACTGACCGACACCTCCGTGCCCTTTGCCATCACGCTGGGTGCCCGGGGCGATGCCGCCATCCATGCCGGCGGCCCCAGCCGCGCAGGCTCGGCACCCATCAGCATGGACGGCAGGGCAGTGTTCCGCTTTGCGGTGGATGCCCTGCCCAAATGCCTGCACACCGTGCTGGACGAGACCGGCCTTACGCTGGACAATCTGGACTGGGTGGTCTGCCATCAGGCCAACAGCCGCATCATCGACCACTGCGTCAAGGCGCTGCACGCCGATGGTGCAAAGTTCTACAAAAACATGGACCGCCACGGCAACACCAGTGCTGCCAGCATCCCGGTGGCGCTGAACGAGCTGGCTGAGAGCGGCCAGCTGCACCCCGGCCAGACCCTTGCCTGCATCGGCTTCGGCGGCGGCCTGACATGGGGCGGCATGATCGTGGAATATAAAGGATAAAGACCATGAAACTTTTAAACGAGATCCTGGGGACGAAATACCCCATCATTCAGGGCGGCATGGCAAACATTGCCACCGGCGAGTTTGCCGCCGCCTGCTCCAACGCCGGTGCACTGGGCATCATCGGTGCGGGCGGCATGAATGCCGATACCCTGCGCCAGAACATCCGCCGCTGCCGGGAGCTGACCGACAAGCCCTTTGGTGTGAACATCATGCTGATGCACCCGCAGGCAGACGAGTTTGCCCAGATCGTTGTGGAAGAAGGCGTGCAGGTGGTCACCACCGGCGCAGGCAACCCGGGCAAATATGTTCCCATGTGGAAAGCGGCGGGCATCAAGGTGATCCCCGTGGTGGCTGCCGCTGTGCTGGCAAAGCATCTGGAGAAGCTGGGCATCGATGCCGTGATCGCCGAAGGGACCGAGAGCGGCGGCCATCGGGGCGAGATGACCACCATGGCGCTGGTGCCGCAGGTGGTGGACGCAGTGGATCTGCCCGTCATTGCGGCGGGCGGCATTGCCGATGGCCGTCAGCTGGCGGCTGCGCTGGCACTGGGCGCCTGCGGTGTGCAGGTGGGCACCTGCCTGCTGGCAAGCGAGGAGTGCCCCATTCACCCCAACTACAAGGCCGCGCTGCTCAAAGCCGGGGACAGTGACACCATCGTCACCGGGCGCACCGTGGGTGCACCGGTGCGTGTGCTGAAAAACCGCATGAGCCGGGAGTACGTCCGTCAGGAAAAGGCGGGCGCAGATAAGATGGAACTGGAGAAATACACGCTGGGCAGCCTGCGCCGCGCCGTCTTTGAGGGCGACACGGTAAGCGGCAGCCTGATGGCCGGTCAGGTGGCCGGAATGCTGCACGAGGTGCGCCCCGTGGCGGACATCCTTGCCGACCTGTGGCAGGGCGGGAGGCAGCGCATCGCCGCGCTGAACACCGAATGCTGACCCTTGGCGGCAAGCCCCTGCAAGTACCCATTTTGCAGGGCGGCATGGGCGTGGGCGTCTCGCTGGGCGGGCTGGCCGGTGCGGTAGCAGCCTGCGGCGGCATGGGGTGCATCTCCACCGCCGATGCAGGCTACCGGGAGCCGGATTTTGCCCGCGACCCGGCGGCAGCCAACCACCGCGCGCTGACCGCAGAGATCCAAAAAGCCAAGGCCATTGCCGGGGGCATGGGTCTGGTAGCTATCAACGCGATGGTAGCCACCCGGGACTATGTCGAGGCTATCCGCACCGCCGTGGCGGCGGGGGTGGACGCCGTGGTTTCCGGTGCGGGTCTGCCGCTGGAGCTGCCGGGCATCGTGGGCACCAAAGAGGTGGCCATTGCGCCCATCGTGTCCAGCGCCCGGGCGGCAAAGCTCATCCTGCGCCGCTGGGCAAAGGGCTTTGACCGCACCGCCGATTTTGTGGTCATCGAGGGCTGCAAGGCGGGCGGGCATCTCGGTTTTGCCGAGGAGGACCTGCTGGCCGACCGCTGCCAGACTTTGGACGAGATTCTGCCCGGGGTGCTGGCCGAGGTAAAGCCTTACGAGGAACAATACGGCCACGCCATCCCGGTATTTGTGGCGGGCGGCGTGTACACCGGTGCCGACATGGCACACTTTACAAAGCTTGGCGCTGCGGGTGTGCAGCTTGCTACCCGCTTTATCCCCACCTACGAGTGCGACGCCTCCCAGACCTACAAGGACGTGCTGCTGGCGGCAAAGCCGGAAGATGTGCGCATCATCCACAGCCCGGTGGGAATGCCCGGCCGCGCGCTGAACACCCCGCTGGTGCAGGCACTGGCCAAGGGCAAACGCTTTGCGCCCCGGCACTGCGCCCGCTGTTTAAAGACCTGCGACCCCGCAAAGGTGCCCTACTGCATCACCCACGCCCTCATCGAGGCGGTGAAGGGCAACGTGGAGGAAGGACTTTTCTTCTGCGGCGAAAACGTGGGTCGGCTTGACCGGATGCGCACCGTGCGCGAGCTGATGGACGAACTTGTGACCGAATGGAGGCAGAACTTATGAAGCTTGCCGTACTTTACGCCGGTCAGGGTGCCCAGCACCCCGGCATGGGCAAGGAATTTTACGAAGCATCTCCCGCCTTCCGGGCGGCCTTTGACAGCGCAGCGCTGGATTTTGACCTGCACCGCGTCTGCTTTGAGGACCCGGACGGCGTTTTGAACCAGACCGAATACACCCAGCCCTGCATGGTGGCCTTTGCCTGCGGCGTGACCGCCGTGCTGGCCGAAAAGGGCGTGAAGCCCGCCTATCTGGCGGGGCTTTCGCTGGGCGAATACTCCGCGCTGCAGGCAGCCGGGGTGTTCACCGCAAAGCAGGCCATCGAGCTGACCGCCTTCCGGGGCAAGGCCATGGCCGAGGCTGCAAAGGGCCTTGACTGCGGTATGACCGCCGTGCTGGGGCTGGACAGAGAAAAACTGTCCGCCTGCTGCGAACAGGCAGCTGAGGCAGGCTGTGTGCAGATCTGCAACTACAACTGCCCGGGGCAGCTGGTCATCGGCGGCGAAAAGGCCGCTGTGGAGCAGGCCGCCGCGCTGGCAAAGGAAGCCGGTGCCCGCCGCTGTATCCCGCTGAAGGTCAGCGGCCCCTTCCACACAAAGCTGATGGCTCCCGCAGGGGATGCACTGGCACAGCGCTTTGCGGGCGAAAACTTCGGCACCATGGAGACGCCGGTGCTGTTCAACTGTCTGGGGCATGAAAAGGCCGAGACCGACAGCATTCCGCAGCTGCTGGTAAAGCAGGTGCAGAGCAGCGTCTACATGGAAGATACCCTGCGCCGTCTGGGCGAGCTGGGCGTGGACCACATTCTGGAAGTCGGCCCCGGCAATGCCCTGAGCGGTTTTGTGAAAAAGACCCTGCCCGGGGTGGTCTGCACCGCAGTGGAGACCCCGGAACAGCTGGATGCGGTGCTGACCGCATGGAAGGAAGCAGAATGAGCGAAGAAAAGCTGACCCGCGCCGCCATTGTTACCGGCGGCAGCCGGGGCATTGGCCGCGCAGTGTGCGTGGCACTGGCAAAGCAGGGCTGCAATGTGGTGGTGAACTACTGCCACGGCGCAGAGCCTGCGGAGCAGACGGCAGCGCTCTGCCGCGCCGAGGGCGTGCAGGCGGTGACCGTGCAGGCGGATGTATCCACCGCCGAGGGCTGCAAGGCGCTGTTCGATGCCGCTGCAGAGGCCTTTGGCCGGGTGGATGTGCTGGTGAACAACGCGGGCATCACCCGGGACAACCTGATTTTGCGCCTGACCGAGCAGGATTTTGACGCGGTGCTGGACACCAACCTGAAAAGCGCCTTTCTCTGCTGCAAGGAGGCCGCCCGCCGCATGGTGCGCCAGCGCTATGGCCGCATCGTGAACCTTTCCAGCGTGGTGGCGCTGCGGGGCAACGCCGGGCAGGCCAACTACGCCGCCAGCAAGGCGGGGCTCATCGGCCTGACCAAGAGCCTTGCCCGGGAACTGGCCGCGCGGAACGTGACCGTGAACGCGGTAGCACCCGGCTTTATCGACACCGACATGACTGCCGTGCTGCCGGAGGCGGTGCGCACCGGCATGACGCAGGGCATCCCCGCGGGCCGCGCAGGCCAGCCGGAGGATGTGGCACAGGCAGTGGCGTTTTTTGCCGCAGAACAAAGCAGCTATCTCACCGGGCAGGTGCTCTGTGTGGACGGCGGCATGGCAATGTAAAGGAGAACCCTTATGGAAAAACGCAGAGTTGTGATCACCGGCCTTGGCACGGTGAACCCGCTGGGCAACAATGTGGCGGACAGCTGGGCAGCAGCCCGTGCCGGTAAATGCGGCATCGGCCCCATCACCCAGTTCGACACCACCGACTTCAAGTGCAAGCTGGCTGGTGAGGTAAAGGATTTTGACCCCGAGAGCGTGGTGGACAAAAAGGAAGTCCGCAAAATGGCGCGCTTCACCCTGCTGGCACTGGGCGCTGCCGCCGAAGCCATTGCAGACAGCGGCCTTGATACCGAGGCCGAGGGCAAGGACATCGGCGTCATCCTGTCCAGCGGCATCGGCGGTCTGCCCACGATCGAGGAGCAGCACGCCCGCGGCGAGGAAAAGGGCATGGAGAAGGTAAGCCCCTACTTTGTGCCCATGGCCATTGCCAACATGGCAGCGGCGCAGGTGGCCATCCGCTTCGGTCTGAAGGGCATGTGCACCTGCCCGGTCACGGCCTGCGCCGGCGGCACCAACGCCGTAGGCGACGCCTTCCACCGCATCCGGGACGGCTACGAGCCGGTGATGGTCTGCGGCGGCGCGGAAAGCTGCATCAGCCCCTTGGGCATCGGCGGCTTTACCAGCATGAAGGCACTTTCCACCGCCACCGACCCGGACGCTGCCAGCCTGCCCTTTGACGCCCGCCGCGGCGGCTTTGTCATGGGTGAGGGCAGCGGTGTGCTGGTGCTGGAAGAACTGGAGCACGCAAGAGCGCGCGGCGCACACATCTATGCCGAGGTGGTGGGCTACGGTGCCAACTGCGATGCCTACCACTTTACTGCACCGGCTCCCGGCGGCACAGGTGCCATCGACTGCATGAAGCTGACCTTGGTGGATGCCGACATCGCACCGGAGCAGGTGGACCACATCAACGCCCACGGCACCGGCACCCACATGAACGATGCCTGCGAGACCGCCGCCATCCACGCCGTGTTCGGCGCACACGCCAAGGAGATGACCGTGGTCAGCACCAAGAGCATGACCGGCCATCTGCTGGGCGGCGCGGGCGGCGTGGAAGCCGTGTTCACGGCACTGGCCCTGCGGGACCAGTTTGCCCCGCCCACCATCCATTACGAGCAGCCCGACCCGGAGTGCGATCTGGACTATGTGCCCAACACCGGGCGGCAGCAGGAGATGCAGTACGCGCTGAGCAACAGCTTGGGCTTTGGCGGCCACAACGCCTGCATTGCCCTGCGCAGATGGGAGGGCTGACCCATGGCAGAGCCCCGTACCGTGCGTGAAAACGCCAACACCCTGAGCAGTGTACAGATCGCGGAGATCCTGCCCCACCGCTACCCCTTTGCCCTCGTGGACCGTATCCTGGACTACGAGCCGGGTCAGTGGGCCATTGGCCGCAAGTGCGTATCCCGCAACGAAGAATTCTTCTGCGGTCACTTCCCGGGCCAGCCGGTCATGCCAGGGGTGTTGATCCTGGAAGCACTGGCCCAGACCGGAGCCGTGGCGGCGCTGAGCGTTCCCGAAAACAAAGGCAAGCTGGCCCTCTTCGGCGGCATCAAAAATGCCCGCTTCCGCAAACAGGTCACCCCAGGGGATGTTCTTACGCTCCATTGTGAGCTGGTGGAACAGCACGGCCCGGTGGGCATCGGGAAAGCGTCTGCTTATGTGGATGGCAAGTGCGCCGCCACAGCGGAGCTGACCTTTGTGCTGACCGAAGCAAACACAGGGGCTTAAGGCGCTTTGTGCGCAGCAATCGCCCCCAGAATATCCTTGTAACACAAAAGGCAGGATACCATCGCCATGATGATATCCTGCCTTTACTCGTTCCTGCTTACCGTTCTGCATACTCCCTCCGCAGAACCTCTTGTAAACAAAAAACGTACCCGAACCCTTTTTCATAAAGAATCGGGTTCGAGTACGAACTGTATGGTGGACGGTACAGGACTCGAACCT
>OGLC01001207.1_pt1 | contig 13497 bp, 9 predicted proteins | sample 1572751 | NCBI WGS metagenome assembly OGLC01 (sample SAMEA2581897, study PRJEB24529) | metagenome | biome: Human gut stool | place: China | collected 2011
CCAAGCTCCACGAATAGTCTGAATATGATCCGCATATTGGCTCTCTACCGTCTTAAAAAACTCACTGGCTACCGCCGTGCGTAATTTCGGCCATTCATACTTCTCATTCCATTTCTGTAACATCTCGCAACTTTTAGTCGAAGGGGGCGCATTATCCGTAAGATATCCCGAATGCTGCACCGCTAATATATCATACGGATAATTTTTCGCTTCCATTTCACCTAAATAAGTTAAAACACGCTCCTCAAACTGGTCAAAGTTATCTGTATGAATCCCGAAAAAATTACCATAGTGATAATGCTCCGCACGATAAGTCAAGACCTTCTTCCCAGAAGGTGATTCCCACCAAAACACCGTAGGTTTATCAAAGCAGATCAACGCTCGATGACCATGGGTTCCCATATTCACATATTTCACGCCGGCATCTGCGAAATACTCGCTGAAACACCAACCGATACCATTCACGTCGTCTTGCATAGCTACCTCGGCACGCATCCCATTTTCCCTGAATTGCTTGATCGGATAAAGAGAAGCGGCAAGTGTCTGCTCATCCGGTAATTCGTCAAAATTCAAGAACATCGTTGCTAATTCAATACGGCCTTCCTTTACCCGTTGCTTCAAGCGAGCGATCTGTTCCGCAGGACGACATTTCAAATATTCGCTAACCGCCCAAGCGATCTCGCAAGTCCAACGGAACTTAGCGAAATCCGGATAATTATCCGTAGCGTCACAATAATCCAACGCATAATCAATGTATCGAAGCTGTTCTGCCAAGATTTCCATTTGGGAACGGGTATAACCGATATCCGTATGGGTGTGTTGCACCATATTCATCTGCCAATGGCGAACCGGTTTTACGGTAACCGTACTTTCCTCTTTCTCTTTCCCACTTGTCAGCGTCAACGGTAATTGGCGAGTCGTGCTAACCTCGGGTATCTCGATTCGGAATACATTATCCCCGGACACCAGTTTCTCTTTATGGCTTTGCTCGCCTAAATGGATCGTCACTGTAGAAGGTTCTCCTTCATGTTTTACGGAGATCTCGACCTTTTGGGTCAGTCCGTTTTTCGATTTATAAACCGCCGGTAATACACGGCTCTTGACATCCGATAATCCCGGAGACGCATGAACCGACAATGTCCCGATCAACAAAGCCAATCCTGCTGATAAATAAGTTCTTTTTTTCATCTTATCGTGTTTTTATTGATATAAGTCCTATATACAACATACATATTAATAATAGCATCAAGCCGGCTACCTGTCCGAACATATCGGCTATGCCTCCCATACAAGGCGTAATCAAAGCGCCTCCTGATACACCCATAATCATCAAGGCCGAGACCTCGTTCGATTGCTCCGGCCGATGTTCCAACGCAAAAGAGAACAGGATCGAAAACACATTCGAGCAAGCCAAGCCAACCAGTACGATCATAACGCCCATGCCCCACAAGCTATCCGAGATAAGCAATCCTACGAAAGCAAGGATAGCGATAAGCATGCTCCCCCTTAAGAAGGGTCGTGACGAGATCCTCGCCAACAATATAGCCCCCAGGAAAGAGCCTCCGGTACGAGCGGCGAAATAAAGGCTACTCCCTAATCCGGCCTCTTGCAACGGCATGGATAACTTTTCCATCAATAGCTTAGGGATCGTCGTATTCAGACCGACATCGATCCCGACAATACACAGAATCCCCAAGAAAAGCATCCGTATCCTAGCATCTTTACATAAAGCTAACGTAGAGGCGAACGAGGCTTCTTGCCCCTCTCCTTCCTCTTTACCCGGAATAGTCGTTATCAACCAGATGATAGATAACAAGGTAGTCACCGAATAGACAATGAATATCAACTTCCAATCTCCCCAGAAAGAAGAAGCTATACCTGCAATAATCGGCCCTAAGAAGGAAGATACCGCCTTAATAAACTGCCCTAAAGTAAGCACGCTCGTTACTTTATCCGGATTTACCACCCGCGCTACCATCGGATTCAAGGACACTTGCAAGATCGTATTTCCAATTCCCAGCAAAGCGAACGCAAACAAGATACAAGCAAAGTCATAGAAGAATAGAGGTATCAGCATCGCCAAGGTTGTGATAGCCAAGGCTACGACCACCGTATTCCTACGCCCGTGCCGTCCCATCCAGATACCGGTAGGGACAGAGAACAGGGCGAACCAAAGAAAGACCATCATGGGCAATAGGTTCGCCAACGTATCGGACAAACCAAAGTCCATCTTCACATAATTCGTGGCAATTCCCACGACATCCACGAATCCCATCACGAAAAAGCCGAAAAGGATCGGGAATATAGCGGAGTTCGTACTTTTAGTTCTCATATCGATCTTTTGGTTGGTTACCCATTTCTAAAACCAAATGTCCACCTTGAACAATCTCCGAGAAAGGAATACGAGTATCCGTCAATGGTTTCCCGTTTAAGTCCATGGATTGCACGTAATCATTTTGCTTACTATTATTACGAGTCTCGATCACGAATTCCTTCCCTTTATAATAGCGGTCATTCAGCCGGATCGTAATCTTATCGAACAAAGGACTACCCAAAGCGAAAGAAGGCGCTTGATCCGTCAAGCCTTTCATATCGAATAAGCCTAAGGAAGAGATCACGTACCAAGCCCCGAGCTGGCCTTGATCCTCATCTTGTCCGTAGCCATAACCGTGGATGCCATCCGTACCATAGAACTCATTCAAGATCGCCCGCACCCATTTTTGCGTAAGCGAGGGACGACCGGCCTCGTTGAACATCCAAGAGATGTGCAAACAAGGTTGATTTCCTTGGTTATACAAGGTTTGCAAACCGGCGAAAGCCCCTACTTCCGTGCCTCCGCTAAAGATTAATTTACGAGACACCGTGAAGATACTATCCAACCGATGGTTAAACACGTCCGCACCTACTTTTGCGACCAAGCCTTTCGCGTCGTGCGGTACATAGAATGTATATTGCCAAGCGTTACCTTCTTGGAATCCGCGCCATACTTGCATCGGATTGAAGTCCTCGATAAACGTACCATCCTTCTTTTTAGGACGGACAAAATTACAGGAAGGGTCATAGATACGCTCCCAGCCTTTCGATAAGTCCATCAAACGGTTATAATCGTCCGTCTTACCCAGTTGCTTCGCCCATTGGGCCACGGCCCACGCACTATAAGCATATTCCAAGGTATGGGAAGCGGAAAACATGAAAGCCTCGTCCGGCCCGTCCCCTTTATCCAAATGAGGTACATAACCATATTCCACGAAATAACGGGTATCGATCTTTCCCGCGCCCAACGGACGATTCTCCCCATCCAACTCATTCTTCAAGCAAGCCTCATAAGCCGTATTCACATCGAAATCCCGGATGCCACATTGATAAGCGCCAGCGATAATCGTACTTAATAAATTCGTACCAACCCCGGAGACATAACGGCTATTAGCGATTCCATCCGCCAGCCAGCCGGCGTCCTTGTACACCAACAAATGGCTACTTATATAATCCGAATAATATTCCGGATAGGCCAAAGCCCAAACCTGTGTCAGATTCCATTGCGCTCCCCAAGCGGCATCGGTATTGTATAAGTTATGTACCGGTTTCCCGTCTTTCAAAGGGATTTGTCCTACCGAGCCATCATTTCTCGGATAAGCGCCATTCACATCGCTAGCTAACCCACGCCCCAATAAAGCGTGATACAAACCGGTATAGAATTTCACCTTATCCTCTCGCGCTGGAGTCTCTACCCGGATACGTCCCAAATATTCTTCCCATGTTTGACGAGATATTTCCCTTGCCTCGTCAAACGTAAGGGTAGCGGCCTCAGTTTCCCTATTTAACCGGGCATTCTCCACGGATGTATAAGAAAGACCTACTTTAGCGGTTACCGACTCTTGATCTTGGGTACGGAATGTCAGATAAAGTCCGGCCCCCACGCCCGTCGCTTTCCGTTCATCCGGACGGATATCCGCTCCGTTGAAAGCGCCAAATCCAACGGGAACCTTGTCCAGCACCGCCGAGAAATACAAAGGAACCGATGCCCCGGGTTGATATTTCCTCACATATTCAGGCTCGGTAATCACCCAGCCCTCGATACGCCCGTCTTCCGTAAAAGTAATTTCAGCATCCCGTACAGCTCCGCTCTCTCCTTGACGGTTTCCTATATCGAACAAGATATGGCTATCCTCCCCGGCCGGAAATGTATAACGCTGAATAGCGACACGAGGGGTAGCGGTAAGCTCCGCACAAATCGAGTAATCTTTTAGGAGAACGGAATAATAACCGGCGGTAGCGATCTCGTCCGTACGGTCAAAACGGGAACGGTATCCTATACCTGTCGAGTCGTCTACCGCCCCGGGAATTGTTTTCAATGGACCCGTCGTAGGCATCAGTACGATTCCACCGATCTGAAACTCATGCAAGCAGGGGAAACCCTCGATCGATTGATCCCGATAATCGTAACCGGTCGCCTCCCAACCGGATTTATTCCCGATATGCCCGTTCGTAGAAGGAGCCGGCTTGGCCATACCGAAAGGCATCGCTCCCGGGGTAAAATGAAACCAACGGCAATGCGCCGTACCGATCCGAGGTTCTACATATTGGCTAAGCTCTTCTTGCTGAACTTTCTTGCCTTGTGTCACACAGGATGTGAAGAAAGCACACGCAAACATCAGGAACCATACAGGTCCTATACTATATTTTTGTCTCATATTCCTTTAGATAGATGGTTTAACGCAAAAACATAAGCTCCCATAGCGATCGAGCGATTAGCACCTTGTTTACTTACGGTCACCCCTATCCGTTTACAAGGATCATACCCTACCTTGCGATTGGTACCCGGAATGGGTACCTCGACAGCTCCTCCTTTAGCGAAATCAGCGAAACTCTCCGCATCCTCCAAAAGATAAGCTTTCATTTGCAATCGGCCGAAACGACTTCCATCCATCATACCGGTAGATGAGTTCAATTCTTTCAACAAAGCAGGGAGAATATACTTAGAAGCCCCCGATAGTCCACCACCGATCACGATGATGCCATCGATTAAAGTAATGGCAGACGCCAACGCATCCCCCGCTAGCTCCCCTAATTCGGAGAAAGCCGTAATAGCAGCCTCCCGGTTACCCGGGCAAATACCCTCGGCGATCTCAAAGATCTCTTTCGGAGTATGCGCTCCCGTATCACCGGATCGTTCCGCATATACTCGCATGACCGCACGTATGCTGACACTCTCCTCTACGATATACTCCGGATATTTCTTATTCCGAAAACACCAGATATCTCCTCCTGCCGCATTATCTCCCAATAGAAGCTCTTGATTAATGACAACCCCGGCACCAAAACCGGTACCCAAGGTGACTCCCAGCAGGTTCTTATATTGCTTCATGCTTCCTGCCTCCCGCAAACGGCGGTTTATATCCGGAAGGGCTCCGGTTAACGCTTCTCCATATGCGAATAAATTCCCATCGTTATTGATAAATACCGGTATCCCGAATATATCTTCCAGAAACGGGCCTAACGCTACTCCACCCCGGAAAGAGGGGAAGTTGGGTAAATCGCCTATGATACCGGCTTGATAGTCTGCCGGACCGGGAAAAGCGAAACTGATAGCGACCGGAGTTTCCGGCAAGCCTGCCTGAATTGCCTTAAAACCCTCTACCAAATTGCCTAAACACTTATCTAAACAATCCGCGCATGCCGGAAGAACTACCGGATCGGCTATCTCTTTTCCTCCTTGGATGGCAGAGAAAACAAAATTCGTTCCTCCCGCATCCAATGTCATTACTATTCTATTGTCATTTGTATACATCATAATTCCTTTATTTACCCATGTTCCGCCAGTGCCACCACGGTGGCACAGCCGTGCCATAGGGTTGGCATTGGCGTGCCATCAAGGGTGGCACAGTTGTGCGATGCCTATGGCACGGTGATTATTGCCTAAATCGTACGTAAGCTTTTATAGTACCACAGTATTTACCTACGGACGATCCATACGGGCGGATCGTATATTCACCCACGCAAGCCGGAATGATAAAAGTCTCCGCGTAATGAACGATGAATGGTTCAAAAGCGTTTGTCGGACTCTCCACGATCAACTCATCTCCCTTGATTACATTCAGCACTTGCACCCCTCCATTCGTATTGTGAGGCACGATATCCGTGAACCAATGACGGCGGGTCTCGATGAACTCGTTCTCATGCAAGCCGGTCCGCTCCTCCCGCCAACCGTCTCCCTCGGCGATCATCTCCACTTGGTTGATCAAGTTATGACGGACAAACTCCGTTTGCCGCTCCCATTGGATCACTTTCGAGCCGTGGCCGATATTAATCGGTCGAGGCAGTCCGTCCAATCCCAAGCGGCCCCAGTCCCAAAGCTTAAAGGTAAAGATACTTGGAGTAGCGCTAATCTCCAGCACCATGGCACCAGCTCCCGAACAATGGACCGTTCCGGCGGGGATCAGATAATGATCATGGCGTTTGGCAGGCCATTTGTTGACATATTTCTCCGTATCGAAAGGCTTTCCGGTCTGTTGGGAGTCGTTTAGGGCAGCGATCATCTCGTCCGGATTTACACCGGTTTTCAATCCCAGATAAACGGTAGCGTCCTCCTCGGCATCCAGCAGGTAGTAGCTCTCGTCCTGCGTATAATAAATCCCGAACGTATCCCGGATATATTGGGTGACCGGATGCACTTGCAAACTTAGGTTTCCTCCTCCCATCGTATCCAAGAAGTCGAAACGGATCGGGAAATCTTGTCCGAAACGAGCCTCGACCGGCCCGCCCAGCAAGTCTCTCGTCTTATAGAATACCAAGTCATTGGAAGGGATCTCAAACAGCTCTCCGGCAACTTTCAGGTACAAACTATTTTCCTCGGGCACGCAATCAAAACACCAGCCGAAGTTATCTTGCTTTTTATCCAGATCACAGACCTCTTTCATCCATTGGCCGCCCCAAGGAGCCGGATCAAAGAAAGGTACTACCCGGAACGGGGTATGCGCCGTTTTCTCCAACCCTTCTTTCAAGATCTCCCCGGAAATCATCTTAGGTGTTCCGACGATATGGGTATCCAACCAATAATCGACCTTAGGAAGGACTTTCTTCTTCAGATTATCGCAAACAATCCAATCAATAAAATATCCTCGCTTATAATGGTACGACGGGGCTTCCTCCCGGTTTTCCACACCTCGCCCGTTCACCTCTTTTCTACGGGAACGCATCCCAACGAGCCATATCCGCGTAGATCAATTTGTCCGGAGCGGGAACGATCTCGGCGGCGGCGTGGCCATAAACGATTGTCCAGCCTTTTCCATCACGCAAGGACTCCCGGCAGGCGTTCACCTTCTCCTCATCCAAGAAATCCGTATAAGAGAAATGAGCCCGGCGGCCAAACAACCGGTCATCCGTCAGATAAGGATAGGTCATCGCCTCTATATCTTCTGCCGATTTAAATAAATCTCGCGTATTGATAAAACGATCGGGCGCGAGTGCTTGCAGTTCACGCATCAACTCCTCGTGATGAACCCCTTGGTAGCATTCCACCACCCAAACTTGTGATCCATTCGTTTCTGCATGTATCTCCGCCAATCGCTTCCGTATCGATTCCCAGCCTTTCCACAAGGTACCGTCTACAACGGTGACCGGCATTTTATCATAATTACTTTTTCTCATCTCTTTTGATATTTAATATTGCACGCTTGTATTTAACTCTTATTTTTCTCTGCCCAATCCCTTAATAATTCAATCGCCTTAGATAACACTCCGGCCGATCCCTTGAAATTACCAGAGCCGCTGGGGACACCGCCTTTGCCATACCATTCGTAGAATCCGTCATTTTGGATCACACGCTCGATCATCGGATGAATCTCCGCATAAGCCTCCTCAACCATTCCATTAACGACAAGCTGCTGGATCATCCGACCGCCAAACCAAGTCCAATCCCCGCCATTCTGATACAGATAAGCCTTTGACATTCCTCCATGGAAAAAACCATCCGGATACACGGGATATAAGGTAAGACCAATGCTTGGCATACCCGACAGGCGAACATTCTCAAGCATCTGGGCATTTACGGTACGTATCTCGTCTTTCGACAACAAGCCCGCCTCTATAGCGATAGCCGTCCCACCGTGATAATGAATGGCCAGCTCGTCGAATCCTTCCGGTATCGGCGATTTCTCAGGATAGATATGAGGGATGAATTTCTGTCGCTTCTCGTCCCATAAATGGGTCCGTACGTTCTTGGCGATTCCCTCCCGTAAACTTCTCCAACGAGGAGCTTGCGGAGAATCGGGAGCCATCTCCAATAAATAATCTAAAGCAATAAGAAACATAGCGTTATCATACACGTCAATGGCCGGATCGGATAGCTCATTCATATCACATCCGAAATCGTCATTCGGCTGTACATCGCCCCAATCAGCGGTCATTGCTCCATAAAGCAATCCATATTTCTCATTATATCGTTCCCGCATCAGATAATCTACCATTGCGTTCATCCGCTCGAGAACGGTCTTCCCGGCAACTTTCTCATTCAATATCTCCCGATCACCCGTCTTACGAATGTATTTACCTACGATCTGAATCAAGGAAGACTCTTGGTCCGTCTCTACCGTATTCTTAAAAGCGACATGTTTCGGAGCGGCATTCGAATAATAAGGCGTATCATCATACTATGTAAAATCTTCTTTCAGCACATAACCATCGATCATCTCATCATTCGGCTGTTGAAGAGCGAAAAACAATAAGATAGCTTCCCGCAGTTCGTGTGGATCACTCTCCTCGCAAGCGATCTCTATAAACGTATTCATATCACGAGCCCATATCTGGGAATAACCGCTGCCCGCGTTAAAACCATTGCGGATGGTAGCACGAGCCATACTATCGACCTTCAACAAATTCGTATCAGACAATATCTGATTTGCCAATCGCTGTCTATCGGTTAATCCCGTACAAGACAAAAAAGATACAAATACAAAAGAAACTACAACTAGAATTTTATTCATGGCATTATGTTATGATTTATGTCGGCAAAATTATTTCAATAATCCAGAAAGGAATACTACATTTGTTCCGATTTACTTGTACAATCTTATGATTTATAGATCATGGTCAAGATAAAAGAAGGATTTAAGGGAGAACGGCTCGTTTCTTTACCCGAGGAACTATTGGCAAGCTACCGGAGGGAACCGCTCATCAATAATTTATATGTACGCAAGATCGGTTTCTTCCCACGTGTTAAATATCATTTTCTCCAAAAAGAACATGGCTGTGACTACGCCATGCTTATTTATTGTACGGAGGGAAAAGGATGGTATCGTATCCTCGGTAAACAATATACCGTGGAGAAATACCAATATATCATCATCCCTCCCGGTATCCCCTACTCATTCGGGGCAGACGAGGGAGATCCATGGACTATTTACTGGTTACACTTCCAAGGGAAGCTTCGCGATCAATTCCTGCCGTCGCATCCGGTTCCGGTCACTATTTCGCCGAATGAATATTCCCGTTTACAAGATCGGTTACGGCTGTTTGAGGAGATATATAGCAGTTTCTCCATGGGATATATTAAAGAATATATGATTTATTCCTCCATGTGCCTTTACAATTTTCTGGCCTCTTTCATCTATCTGGAGCAATTCCGCCATATCATGATTCCCTCGCAAAAAGAATATCCGTTCACGGCACGGGTTATTCATTATATGCGTGAGAACATCCAGCAGAATCTTACCTTGAAGGAATTAGCGTCTTATTTCAAATATTCCCCTTCTCACTTCTCTGCTCTCTTCTTTGGCGAGACCGGGGTCTCGCCCATGAATTACTTCATACGCTTGAAAATACAGAAGGCTTGTGAATATATCGAGCTAACGAATATGAAGTTGAATGAGATCGCCACGCATCTGGGATTCGAGGATGCCGCCTACTTCTCGCGTACGTTTACGAAAGTTATGGGTTGCTCTCCTTCCGTTTATCGTAAAAAGGAGATGGAGATATAGAATTCGTTTGGATTTCTAGTATTTCTCATAAGAATAAAATATATTTGTACAATAGATATTTAAACGAACATAAAGTAAGTAGTTACTATGATAGACCTAACACAGTTCACCCCTTGGACTCTCTTTACGGATCTTGGATTCATTTCGATACTTCTATTGGTTGGCAAATTCATACGAGTCAAGGTAAAACTGATACAACAATTATTCATACCCCCCAGCTTGATCGCAGGCTTGCTAGGACTGGCGTTCGGACCTAATGGACTGGGGTGGATTCCGCTTTCCAATGACTTAGGTACTTATGCGGCTATCCTTATCGCCTTGGTGTTCGGTGCGTTGCCTTTATCTTCCCCGAACGTCTCCATGAAAGAAGTAGCGAAACGAGTCGGACCGATGTGGGCGTACGCTCAGGTGGGTATGTTATTGCAATGGGCATTGGTAGGCCTTTTCGGATTGTACGTGATCAAACTGATCTGGCCGGACCTGAATGACGCTTTCGGCATTATGTTGCCGACAGGCTTTTATGGCGGACACGGCACGGCCGCTGCTATCGGGTCTGCGTTCGAGGGATTGGGCTGGGACGAGGCTCGCAGTTTAGGCATGACAACCGCTACCGTGGGGGTTATTTGCTCGATCATCGGAGGTTTACTGATGGTCAAATGGGCGGCCAAGCATAAACAAACCGCTTTTATCTCGGATTTCGACGATCTCCCGGATGAGTTGAGAAGCGGGTTGCTGCCGGAGGATAAGCGGGATTCCATCGGAGAGGCTACGACTTCCTCCATATCCATCGATACGCTGACTTTCCATGTGGCCTTGGTGTTTGTCGTGGCTTTTTTGGGATATATGGTTAGCCAAACCGTAAAGGTGTATTATCCGGTATTGGAGTTACCTGTTTTCAGTTGTGCCTTTATCATTGGATTAGTATTAAAGAAATTCTTCGACGCAACAACCATATCCAGATATATCTGTCCGCAGACGACCCAGAGGCTGAGCAGTTCCTTCACGGATATGCTGGTAGCTTGCGGTGTAGCGTCTATCAAGCTAGGGGTGATCGTAAAATATGCCTTGCCGCTTATCGTACTCATCATAGCGGGCGTGGCGATCGTCTGGTGCATAACATTCTTCTTAGGAAGAAGATTAGCCAAGACCTTTTGGTTCGAGCGCATGATTTTCGCTTGGGGATGGTGGACCGGCACGATGGCCATGGGCATCGCCTTGCTGCGGATCGTCGATCCGAAACTTTCCAGCAAAGCGATGGATGATTATGCGATGGCTTACCTGCCTATCGCTCCCATAGAGATCTTATTGATCACCTTCGTCCCCATCCTTTTCGTAAACGGATTGGGAGTTTGGTTGCTATTAGCCTGCTTGGTCCTTTCCCTACTTATCTTGCTGCTGGCGTGGAAGATGGGATGGTGGATTACTCGCTCTTGATACTATTTACCGGGTTCTCGTTCGCCGCTTTCCAGTTCTGGAAACTCACGGTCAATAACGTGATTACGGTTACGATCAATAAGGCGATTAAGAATACCCACCAATGAAGCGGAGTCTTATAAGCGAAACCCTCGAGCCACATCTTCGCGCCCTGCCAAGCGATCGGCGCCGCTATCACGAAGCAAATACCTACAATCCTCAGATAGGCCTTATTAAACATCAGCAGGATCTCCCCTACCGTAGCTCCATGTACCTTGCGGATACCTATTTCCTTACGGCGGTATTGAGTCTCGAACACCACTAAGCCAAATACCCCGACCAAAGAGATAATAATCGCCAGTAAACTAAAGACCGTAACCAGATCGCGCAGGTTCTCCTCTTTCCGGTAAAGATGATTAAAGATCTCATCATAGAACTCGATATTGAACGGATAGGAAGGGTCTAATTCTCTCATCGTCTCCTGGATGTGTCCTACTACGGCATGAATGTCCGATCCGGCTTTCAAGCGGATATAAGAGATTGGCAAAGAATAACCAAAGTTTCCGACCAAGAAAGCGATATTATCCTCTCCACCACGAAGCGAGGTGAATTTCACATCGTCGGAGAAACCGATAAGATGACCGGAAGAATAGCTATCGAACGCGTCACCCACTTGCATATCCAACCCCTCCATCGCCGTACGATTGAATATATAAGACACATGATCCGAAAGTTCGTCCGCCTTTGAGAAATCTCTCCCTTCTATAACCGGAATCCCCATCACCCGCAAGAAATTGGAAGATGCTATAATTATGAAATACTGAAAGTCCTTACCCTTATAATTACCGCCATTCGTGTTATACCCGTCCTTAGAGCCCACTTTCTCCATAGCGAAAGCTACATCCTCGATCCCCGGATTCTCTTTCAAGCGATTCACATATGTATCGTGATGCTTATTGTACATTGTCTCATTCAGCTCCACGATAGCTACCTGATCCTTATCGAATCCTAAAGAGAAATTCCGCATATAACTATTCTGGATTTGTACAAAGCAAGCCCCGATAATCAACACGATCGAAACAACGAACTGGACACAAATCAATGTCGTACGTAACTTACGCCCGGAAGGAGATAACCCGAAGCTGCCCTTCAGCACCAAGGCCGGAGGAAAAGAAGTTATATAATAAGCAGGATAAATACCCGCCAGCCAACCGATAACTAACGCTACGATGCCACACAAGAAAACGATCGGAAGATTTGAGACCAAACTCAAATCGGCCTCGATAAAAGGTAGCGCTTCCGCCCAATCCAATCCCCAAACGATAACGAGACTTACCAGCCATGCTATAAAACTAATAAGGGCTGCCTCTATCAATAAAGATCTGCGCAACAAAGTATCCGAACTACCCAATACCTTCTGCGTATTGATACTTTTGATTCGCAACGGAGTCAGAGAAGTGCTAAAGTTCGTGAAGTTAATAGCCGCGACAATGACGATCAGAAGAGCTATACCGAACAATAAGGCCGTGACTTCCTTGTTTCCGCTCCGGAATGTACCACCGTCTTGCGTCTCATTCATATAATAAATATCAGTCAGCGGAACGAGCCGGATCTGTTCTCCTTCATGGTAAATCTTCTTGAAATCAAAATGACGGTTGAAATTATCGGCAACCTCATCTGCCATGGCAGGATTATCAAGCAATAAATAACAAACCCAGTTACTTGAGCTAAAATTATTGATATTATAATCCGGATCGATCGCCGTATAGACCACGTTCCGAAGCTGCGTGTTCTCCGGGAAATCCTTATAAACCGCACCAATCGTAAAGAGCTTAGCCGATTTAGTCCAGATATTTTCTTCCGCTCGCAACGTCTTACCAACCACAGAGATATCTTCCCCAAACAACTTGTCAGCCAAGCTTCGGGGTACCATTACTTTCTCGGGATCTTTCAAGCAATCGATATCGCCTTCCACGATCGGGAACGCGAATATCTTCGGTAAACTAGCGTGGCAGGTTGTCACGATTTCCTTAAACCCAAACGGTTGCCCGTTTCTATCCACCGAGAGCTCAACACCATTCTGGCCAAAAGAAGGAGTCAACACTGTACC
>OGLC01001210.1_pt1 | contig 13441 bp, 7 predicted proteins | sample 1572751 | NCBI WGS metagenome assembly OGLC01 (sample SAMEA2581897, study PRJEB24529) | metagenome | biome: Human gut stool | place: China | collected 2011
CCTTCCATATCTTTGGGATGGCGTATGTCAGACGAGAATTTCATGGAAAAGACTCGTACATGGTTAGACGACTTCAAGTTGCGCGCCGGTTACGGTACGACAGGTAACTCTAATATCGGAGCATACAACTGGGCATTCCGCTACGGTACAGGTAACACGTGGCTCTATAGCATCACCGGTAGTGATACGGACGTAATGACAGGATACGGTGTTACGGCCTTAGGTGATATCGATGCGAAGTGGGAAACCTCTAAGATGTTGAACGTAGGTTTCGATGCGACAGTCTTCGACCAACGCTTAGGCATCAACTTCGACTGGTACCTAAAGAAGACCTCCGATATGTTGATCGATGCGAACTGGTCTGCTTTGGCTGGTAACGCAGACAAGCCTAAAGTAAATATCGGCGACATGGAAAATAAGGGTGTTGACTTGAATTTGACATGGCGCGACAAGGTCGGCGAGGTAGATTACTCGATTGGCGTGAACCTTTCTCACTATAAGAACAAATTGACAGAGATCGGTACGGAAGCCGGTATCTTCGAAGGTACTCGTATCTCCAACATGAATGTCATGATGAAGGGGTATGCGGTTGGTATGTTCCACGGTTATCAGGTGGATGGTATCTACAAGAGCGAGGATGAGGTTCGCAACTATAAGAATGATGCTGGAGGCGCAGTATTACCATACGGTACGGCAGACGCCGCTTCGTTAAATCCGTCTCAATACGTAGGTCAATTCAAGGTGAAAGATGTGAACAACGATGGTAAGATCGACGCAAGTGACCGTACATTCATCGGTAACCCGCATCCGGACTTGACTGGTGGTGTTAACCTAAGCGTAGGCTGGAAAGGTTTCGACTTGAGCACTTACTTGTACTTCTCCGTAGGTAATGACATCTTTGCCATGTATAAATACTATACACACTACGGTTCTTTGCAATCTGCTTATTCAAAAGATCGTCGCGACAACTCTTGGAGCCCGGAGAATCCAAACGGAATCTACCCGATGTGGGCAACCGCTACAGGAGAAAGTACGATTGCGGCCAACGAATCTAATTCCAGCTACATAGAGGATGGTTCCTTCTTGCGTATGCAAACATTAACGTTGGGTTATACCTTGCCGAAAGCATGGATGAACAAGATCAAATTCGACAAGATCCGTATCTATGGTCAGATCTCTAACGTATTCACATTGACCGGTTATTCCGGATTGGATCCTCAGGTTCGTACGGATGATGGTTCCGGTAATTCTAAAGACCGTAACATGGGTACAGACTATGGTTCATACGGTATGCCACGTCAATTTATCCTTGGAGTTAATGTTACGTTCTAAAACTAGGAATGAAAATCTGATTATATTAACAATTAAGTAGAACAATAATGAAAAAAATATTTATATATTCCGCAATGGCGGCAGTTCTAGCCTTAGGAAATACGTCTTGTTCGGATTTTCTAGAGGTCAAACCCGCTGGTTCAGTAAGTGAGCAAGATTTCGTGTCAGCGAAAGGGGTAGAGCAATTGGTGACAGGTATGTATGCAAAAATGCACGACAACTCCTATTTCGAGGCAACATTGAGTAACTATGTATATGGCGACGTGATGGGCGGTAGTGCCAATAAGGGCTCCACGTATCAAGACCAACCGGACTTCACAAGTTTGGAGACCTATACGTTTACCACAGACAACGGTTACCTAAACGTGAAATGGAAAAAATGCTATAACGGTGTTTTCGTGGCAAACAACGTGATCAAGTTGGCAGACATGGCCAAAGAAGAAATGTCAACGGTCAATGGAGAGGCGAAAGACAACTATACGGAAACGATCGCACAGGCACGCTTCTTCCGTGCTTTCTGGCATTTCGAGGTTGTAAAATTATTTGGAGCCGCTGTTCCTTACGTGGACGATCTGGCTATGCAAGAGAACGTAAACCCGCAGGTTTCTAATGTAGACGAGAGTGGTAACTACATTTATATTTGGGATAAGATCATCGATGACTTACAATTTGCGTACGACAATCTTCCAGATCGCTGGACTACCGACAAGGGGCGTATAAACAAATGGGCCGCAGGTGCCTTATTGGCAAAAGTAAAAATGTATCAATCTTCTCCATACGATGGAAAGAACGGCTCACAAAACCGTTGGACTGAGGTCAAGAGCCTTTTGGAGGAAGTCATGGCGAACGGTAAAGACAATAACGGCACAAAATACAAATTGGCTGACACATATGAGGAGCTTCACATCGCAGGTGAAGCCGATTGGACTGGCGAGTCTGTATTTGATATCCAAATGGCAATCACTGGTACTGTGGAAGAAACTTCCAGTATCAACGGACCATGGCACATCGGTTTTAACGGTGCGTTAGGTACAGGAGGTTGGGGATTCTATCAGCCCTCCAACGATTTGGTAAACTCACATATCGTTGACGCAAACGGTCTGCCGATGATGGATGGTCAGTATAAAAACAGCCCTGCGCTTACGACGCTAGACGCAAACAACATTCCTCATACGGATCTAACGGTTTACACCGACCCGCGTCTGGATGTTTCAACCGGACGTTTCAATACTCCGTTCTGGGATTGGACAGTTCCTTCATCTTTGGATGGTTGGGTACGCGATTATAGTAATGGTGGCTTGTACCTGAACAAGAAGAACATCCCGCGTAAGGCAGACAAGGGTAGCTTGTCTATCGTAACAGTAACGAACTCTTCTGCGAAGAACTTCCACCTGATCCGTTATGCAGACGTATTACTATGGTACGCCGAGGCATTGATTGAAACAGGCAACCATAAGGAGGCCGGTAAATATATCAATCAAGTCCGTGCCCGTGCCGCCAACGGATATGTAAAGGCTGCCGATCCGAATAATGGTATGGCAGAGACTACATCCTCATATGTATTAGAGGACAAGGTAAACGGAAAGACTCTATCGAATGCCGCGGCTAACTACCGTATCGGCTTATATCCCGATTCTCAATTCGCTTCCAAAGCATCTGCGACGCAAGCGTTACGTTGGGAACGTAAGATTGAGATGGCTCTTGAAGGTCACCGCTGGTATGATTTGGCTCGCTGGGGTATCATCGCCGATGAGTTGAACAGCTACGCTTCTTATGAAAAGAAATTCTTATTGAAATATGCGAATAGCGTTTACAACGCAAAATGGTGCGTATTGCCTATTCCATTGAATGAGATTCAAAAGATGGACGGCCTCTTGGTTCAAAATGAAAATTGGAAATAAACAAGTGGGTTAACATTAATATCGGGTAACCAGGCATGTGATATGTGTGGTTACCCCCTCACAAAAGCGAAAAGCGAATGCTTATTCGCTTTTTTCATTTTAAATACATATCTTTGTTTGACTTTAAATCATAATGAAACGTATACTCTAGCCATGAGATATAAACAAATACTCTTCGGTTTGATACTGTTTGCCATATTAGGGGTTTTCTTGCAAATAACCAGCAAGTTTCATTTCTTTTATATCGAGCAGCTTCAACTATTCCAATTTTCCGGAGACTATCTTGCGGATAAAATCAGTTATCCGGGAGGTTTATCTTCGGTCATCGGGGAATTTTTGACACAATTTTTTATCACCCCTTATCTCGGTCCCTTTATCTTTGCCGCATTGCTCACTGGCATAGGGCTTACCATGAGGGCTGTCGTAAGACAAATCACCCCGGAAAAAGAGTTGTATCTGATTTACTTACTCCCCGTCTTATCCTTATTATTGGCTCAATACGATTTCAATTACTTACTACAAGGAACAGTGGCCTTTTTAATTTGCCTACTTTGTTTGAATGGGTGGATACGGATCAATAACTTTCGATTCCGATTATTTACGGCCCTACTTATCACACCTCTACTTTTCTGGATAGGAGGGCCTATAGCCGGATTATTCACGGTCTGCGCATTCATCAAGGAATTATTCGGCCAATTCAAACAAGGAGTTGTCTTCTTGGTGATCCCCATCGAGTTTACACTCATAGCGACCAGTTGCGTATGGGCGACAGTCATTACCGATTATCATTTCGCGTTCCTACCGGATGCCTATTATCATCCGATCTTACAAGCTCCGAATGTCATATATTTTTCCTGGGTCAGTTTGCCGCTTTCGCTGATCTTCGCATTTACATGGCCTAAAGGCACTTCGAAAAAGAGAGATTGGATAGAGATCTCCGTACAACTTATCATAATTCTCGCACTTTGCAGGTTCGGGATACCAAAATATAATGATCAAAAATCTTATCAACTAAAGGAACTAGATTATTATGCCCGAAACGGACAATGGGATCAAATCATCCGGAACTGCCAAGGTCCGATCAAGAATTACTTATACTTGACTTACCTAAACAACGCCCTTGCTGAGAAAGGCGAGTTAGGAAACCGGATGTTTGCGTTCGATCAACACGGGCCTCAAGGATTATTAGCCTCTTGGAATAAGACTTCTTCCGTATCGACCTTACTTAGCGACGCCTATTTTACGCTTGGAGAAATCGCCTTATCGCAAGAGATGGCATTTGAAGGATATGTCACCGTGATTGGGGCCGGTAATCCCCGGAACCTACAACGTCTAGTCCAAACCAACTTGATTTACGGTACATATCCAATCGCAGAGAAGTACATCGATATATTAGAGAAGACTTACGCTTATCACGACTGGGCAAAACGACATAGGGAATTTCTATATAATGATAAAGCCATAGAAGAAGATCCGGTACTGGGGATTAAACGAAAAGGACTTCCCCTTCGTAACAACCTTTCCGGTGTAAACGGGTTAGAACATGATTTATTGATCCGGGCAGAACAAAACCCGGAGAATCAGATTCCCATCCAATTTGTCGGAGCCATCTATCTTTTATCCAAGGATATGAAATCTTTCCAAACATTCATTGAGAAATATTACGGTACATCTACACTTCCTTCCCTTCCGACGAGTTTCCAAGAAGCGGTTATTTTACTAGCCGAGAAAGACTCGGATTATTGGAGACGGTTCAACGTGTCCGAAAATGTCATCCGGAAATTCACAGGTTACAGGAATCTTGTATTGCAGAACCGGAATAACCCACAGCTACCCCAATTGATAAAAAACTCTTTTGGAGACACCTATTGGTCTTATTACCTTCTTAAATGATTCATTGCCATGAAAAAGCACTATCTATATATTATATGTGTATGTTTTATCGTACTGGGGATATTTTCATGTTCAGACACGGTTCCGGTAAGCAAGGAAACCTCTGAGAAACCGATATTATACCCAGATTACGCAGATGTAACGATACCGAATAATATCGCTCCCCTGAATTTTAAAATACAGAATGCACATACGGAAGCGTTCGCTGTTTTCTGTTTTGAGGAAGTGAAGTTGCAGGTGAAAGAAAAAAAGGGGCAATTCCATATTCCTGCCGCCAACTGGAAAAAGCTACTTAGGAAAGCGACAGGCAAAACGATACAAGTAAAACTTTATGCTAAGGATAAGGAATGGCTGAGCTATCCGGAATTCTCGTTGTTTATCGCACAGGAACCTATGGATTCCTATCTAGCCTACCGTCTGATAGAGCCCGGATATGAACTTTGGAACCAGATGGGTATTTACCAACGGAGCCTGGAAACCTACGAACAAAGTCCCATTATGGAAAATAAACACAGTGGACAAAATTGCATGAATTGCCATTCATTTTGTATGCAAAACCCCAACAAGATGTTATTCCACATGAGAGATAAATACGCCGGGACTTATTTGATAGACGGAGATAAAATAGAAAAATTAAATACGAAAACGGAGCAAACAATTTCCCCCTTGGTTTATCCCTCTTGGCATCCCTCCGGGAAATACGTGGCATTCTCGGTAAACCAAACGAGCCAGAGCTTTCATTCCAATGACAAAAACAGGGTCGAGGTTTTCGATAGCCAATCGGATGTAGTGGTGTACGATACCGAGAAACATGAGATCATCAGTACTCCCGCTATTCGTACGAAAGAGGCTTTTGAGACATTCCCTACCTTTTCCCCCGACGGAAGAACGCTTTATTTCTGTACCGCTGAGGCACGTTCGATGCCCCACGAGTATTCGGAGGTAAAGTATAATCTTTGCTCCATAGCGTTTGATCCGGTAACAAGGAGTTTCGGATCAAAGATAGACACATTATATAATGTACGAGAGAATGGAAAAAGTGTCTCTTTTCCCCGTGTCTCTCCCGACGGGAAATTCTTGTTATTCACCTTATCGGGCTACGGGAACTTCTCTATCTGGCATAAAGACGCTGATTTATATCTTCTGGATATCGAGAGTGGTTTTTTCCATCCCTTACGAAACGCGAACAGCACAGACACGGAGAGTTATCATTCGTGGAGTAGCAACAACCGATGGATCGTTTTCAGCAGCCGACGAATCGACGGATTATATACCCGACCTTATTTCGCCTATATCGACGAGAGCGGAAATGCCTCCAAACCGTTCCTATTACCACAGGAAGATACGGATTTCTACCACCGGTTCATGAAATCATATAACATACCTGAATTTATCACAGGAAAAGTATCATCTAATATACGGAAAATCAGTAAACTTGCCAAAGGAAGTAAGGGGATTGACGTTACTTATCATAAATAAATCGAATCTGGGAAACATACATAAAGTAAAAAGAACATGAATAACTTAAGCAAAAAGATCACACCTATTCTTCTGCTCTTATTATGCACCAGCCTTCTAGGGTTACATTTACAAACCACTCAAGAAGCAACCTTCTTTTACCGGGAACAACAGCAGATTTTCCTGTTCGATACCGAATATGTATTGAATATACTTAAGACAATTGGAGGATTGGCTACGATTTGCTCCCAATTTATTATACAGTTTTTCAAGGTGCCGCTGATCGGATCGCTGGTGACCGCCTTGATCGGTGGAATCTCCGGTTGGTTATTCTGGCTGACCTTACGAAAGATACATCCGGCATTATATCTTATGCCCTTGGCCTTTCTCCCCATCTTATTCCAATATCTTTACCTAATGAAAGATAGCTATCATTATGAAGGGCTGATAGCCATGTTATTTTGGTCATTGGCTCTTAGCCTGTACAGTTACGGGACACGAAAATTTAATTGGACGTACCGTACCTTAATCGGTTGCTTGCTGGCGACCGGATTGTTTTACACGATGGGATCTGTAGCTATATTATTCGCCCTTAGCATCTTACTATTTGATATATTACAAAAAAGCGAACGCTGGTACGCAAGCTTCATCCCTTTGATCCTGCTGCTTATCGTAGGTTCTCTATGCGTTCTAGGGGGCAGTAAACCCGATTATGACTATGTATTTTGGATGAAAGATTACGTAGAGTATTTCATTGATCTGGAACCATTCTACGGTTTCTCTTGGCAAGTAGCGTTACTCGTTATGCTTCTATTCTCCCTATCACGTTATTTAGATCACATAAAAACCTATTTAAAAGCTTTAGTAGCCGTAGCATTACTTGCCTTATCCGGTATGTATTATACGCAAACGGCTCTTCAACAGAGGAATAAAGATTTCTATACGTTGATGCAAATGTTTCATTACATAGATACCGAGCAATGGGACGCCATAATCTCGTCCACCGATCTGAACTATAATAACTATTTACACCTGAATTGCTTAAACCTTGCCTTATCCCACAAGGGTGTCATGCAGACTGATTTATTCAAATACCCGCAAAGCGGAATACAATCTTTGGTCTCAAAGTACCAAGCGCATATAGAGGAAAGTTTCCTGTTCAGCCAGATATACTACCATGTAGGAATCACGTCCTTGGCATACAATTTCGCTTTTGGTACCTCGGTAGGAATTACATACGGCAGTCCCGTCATGACTAAATTATTAATAAAATCCCATTTGATATACGGACAGTATCCCGCGGCCGAGAAGTTTATATCCTTATTGGAAAAGACATGGGCCTATCACGAATGGGCCTCCTCGCAACGAAAGTTCTTATATAATGACCAAGCGGTGGAGAGCGACCCGGAATTAGGTACAAAAAGAAAAAGCCTATCCAGCGACAAAGACCTTTTCGCCAATATAATCGGATTGTTTGATAACCTAATGATTATATTGGAAGAGAATCCCCTGAATAAAGCCGCATTGGATTATACGATCGGTACGTTATTATTATCGAAAGACCTGCCCGCTATAAAAACGTTTGTTGAAAGATTCAGTGGGACGGAAGTACTCCCCGCATTACCCGAACCCTTGCAACAAGCCGTGATCTCTTATGCGGAGCATGATCCGGAATATTGCCGCAAGTATGGGGTAACCGATAAAATCCTGTCCGAGTTCTCGATATTCAAGCAACGTGTATTGGGACTAAGGCATGCCCGACAAAATGTAGCGACTGGAATAGCCGACTATCAACCTACTTTCTGGTACTATTTGATACTCTCTAAATAAAACACATATGGAAAGACAGACTTACACAAATACAAACCGATATCTTTTCCTTTTTCTCATCGCCTTGATGGTTTCATGCTCCAAAAGCGACGTACAGATCGCCAAGAGTCTAAACAAGGAAATCGCCATTTATCCGGATTACAAGGATGTGACCATCCCTGTGAACATCGCCCCGCTCAATTTCTCTATCGCCGATAGCAGTGAGCACTGCCTTATCATTAAAGGGGAAAAGACTCAACTCCAAGTCTATAGCGATGAGGGGCTCTTTGAGATCCCACAAAAGAGATGGAAAGCCTTATTGAAAGAGAATGCCGGAAACCAAATAGAATTGACCATCGCTAAACGCATACAGGGCGAATGGAACGCCTATACGCCTTTTCATATGGACATCGTAAATGATTCCATTGATAAATATATAGCCTATCGGTTATTAGCCTTGAGTAATGATATGTGGAACAGGATGGGTATCTATCAACGAAACTTGGAGAATTATGACCAAAGCGTGATTTATGAGAATAACCTAACCGACTATAACTGCGTAAACTGCCACACGTTTTCCTCCGGGAACCCGGATAAAATGATTTTCCATATGCGAGGCAAACACGCCGGTTCCGTACTGATTGATGGAAAGAAAATCACCAAGCTAAATACCAAGACTCCCGAGACCGTCTCAAACTTTGTCTACATGTATTGGCATCCGAATGGTAACTATCTGGCGGCCACCGTATGCGATACCTACCAAAACTTCTTCATCAATAATCCCAATACGCTGGAAGTATTGGATCATAACTCCGATATCGTGATCTACGACGTGAAGAAGAACGAGGTATTCTCTTGCGAAGCGTTAAATTCCAAAGACGCATGGCAAATATTCCCAGCGTTCTCTCCCGACGGGAAGAGCCTCTATTTCAGTTCGACCGCCGCCGTAGATTCTATTTCTAAGAATTTCAGACAAATGACCTACAGCCTATGCCGTGTCGACTTTGACCCGGAAACCCGCACCCTAGGCCAGCAAGTAGATACTTTATACAATGGCCGGGCCAACCACAAAAGCGTATCCTTCCCTAGAATCTCGCCGGATGGTAAATATCTGGCTTTTACCCTACAGGAATATGGCGGTTTCGGGGTTTGGCATAAAGACGCTGAATTATATATGATCCGCCTATCCGACGGAAAGACGTACCCGCTGAGCGAGGCGAACAGCGCCGAAGGAGAAAGCTACCATTCATGGAGCCACAACAATCGTTGGCTGGTATTTAGCAGTCGCAGGTTGGATGGATTATACACACGCCCGTTCTTTACCTATATCGATGATAAAGGTACGGCCCATAAACCATTCCTCCTGCCGCAAAAAAATCCCGTAAAATATTATAAAGGCCTGTTGTGGACTTACAACTTCCCGGAGTTTATACAAGAAAAGGCCCAAGTAGATACGCATGCCGTGATGGAAACCATGAGAAATACAAAAGGAATCCAAGTAAAATAAGAACAATAGCTAGGGTGGGCGAAAGGAGATAAGGATGTCTGTTTGGTTAAATCTACCCACCCTTAGCTATTGATCTGTTTGCTCACTCTTTTATCTTCACCGAGAATAGAAATAGAGCGTTTCAAATCAACGCCCATATTTCCATTTGTTGTATTCATAAAATAAGTACAAACTTTCGGCAATCAGATTTCACTCTTTAGTGAAACAAACATATGTAATCTGCGTTTATAGATTATCAAATGTCTCTTTAAAAACTTGAGACAAAAATAAACTATTTTGATAGAAAAATAGGTCTGTAAATATTCACATTTTATTCACAACACACACCAAAACGTTCATTTATCCTAGGAAGCATCACAATTTAACATCTAACCGCTCCATCATCACTCCGGTCTTCTCCCTTGCCTCCGTCACATCCAAACCACGAGCCAGCAAGACGGCCATACGGCGATGTCCATGAACTTCCGGTTTTCCAAAGAAACGCATCTGCGTATCGGGTTGTTCCAAGACCTTATCCAGATTCCCCAAAGACAACCGGTCACTGTCCCCTTCCACTACGACGGCACGGGAAGCTCCCGCTCCATGAAACACGATATTAGGGATCGGCAAGCCAAGCACCGCACGGGCGTGCAAAGCGAATTGAGACAAATCTTGCGTAATCATCGTCACCATTCCGGTATCGTGCGGACGGGGGGAAACCTCGCTGAATATGACATCGTCTCCTTTAATGAATAATTCCACGCCGAAAATACCACGTCCGCCTAAAGCCTCGGTGATCTTACCGGCGATCTCACGGGCTTTCGCTTTAGCGGCAAGGCTCATGGCTTGCGGTTGCCAAGACTCCCGGTAATCACCGTCCACCTGAACATGTCCTACGGGTTCCAAGTAAGACGTTCCTCCGATATGCCGAACCGTCAGCTGGGTAATCTCATAGTCGAAATCCACGAAACCTTCCACGATCACCTTACCCGCTCCAGCACGTCCGCCTTCTTGGGCGTACTGCCAAGCACGATCGATATCCTTTTCCTCACGAACCACGCTCTGTCCGTGTCCGCTCGAGCTCATGATCGGCTTCACCACGCAAGGCATACCGATTACCTTCACCGCTTCCTTAAATTCCTCCTCGGTCTCGGCGAAACGATACGGCGAGGTAGGCAAGCCCAGCTCCTCGGCCGCCAAGCGGCGGATTCCCTCACGGTTCATCGTCAGCCAAGTGGCACGGGCGGTAGGAATCACATGGTATCCCTCTTCCTCCAGTTCCATCAAAGTACGGGTAGCGATCGCTTCCACCTCCGGCACGATATAATCCGGTTTCTCTTTCTCGATGATCTCCCGCAAGGCATCGCCATCCAGCATGGAGACCACATAGGAACGATGCGCCACTTGCATGGCCGGAGCGTCCGGATACTTATCCAAGGCGATTACCTCCACGCCATAACGCTGCAACTCTATTACAAACTCTTTCCCAATTCGCCCGAGCCACCAAGCACGAGTTTAGTTGCCGTAGCCGATTTGGGCGTACCAATTGTTACCATAAATCTTTCTGCTATTTGAATTTCGCCGCAAAGGTAAGGGTTTAGATAAAGATAGCCTAGGGCTTTTTTCTTTATCTATTAAGTGGAAGAAGCAGAGAGATTCATTATCTATCAGTTGTTGGACGATCATGCACCAACTGTTGGATGATCGTCTACCAATTGGTGCATGATCGTCCAACGGATGGTAGAAGATGTATACATATAGTACCGGCACGTAAAGTTACCGCACGTACAAGTTAATAGATATAGATGGTAGAGCTAAACCTTTTCGATCAAAACCTTTTGTTAATATTACATAATTATAAGTACCTTGCGATACAAGGTATCTTAGTAAAGCATATATTTGTGACCAAATGATAAAAGTGTTCACCAACAGTGTAACTTATTTAGCAAACTGTACGTCTAATATATAAAGTAACTACATAATATGATGATTCAACTGAGAGGAATAAACAAAACGTACTTCAACGGAGCCCCCCTGCACGTTTTGAAAGGTATCGACCTAGATATAGAGAAGGGAGAGATGGTATCTATTATGGGAGCGTCCGGTTCCGGTAAGTCAACCTTATTGAATATCTTAGGGATAGTAGATACGTACCACACGGGCAGCTATCAATTAAACGGGCAGTTGATTCAGAATCTCAGCGAAAGTCGTGCCGCCGAGCTCCGGAACCGAATGATCGGCTTCATCTTCCAATCATTTAACTTAATCTCGTTTAAGAACGCAGTGGAGAACGTAGCTCTCCCACTCTATTACCAAGGGGTCAGCCGGAAAAAAAGGAATGCCATGGCACTGGAATACTTGGACATGGTGGGATTGAAAGATTGGGCGGAGCATATGCCGAATGAGATGTCCGGTGGACAGAAGCAACGGGTAGCGATCGCCCGGGCCTTGATCGCCAAGCCGCAGATTATATTGGCCGACGAGCCTACCGGGGCATTGGATAGTACCACGACCGTGGAAGTGATGGAACTCCTCCGTAGCGTAAACCAAGAAGGTATGACCATGGTGATCGTTACCCACGAGCCATCCGTGGCGGAAGCTACCGACCGGATTATCCGGGTAAAAGACGGATTGATTGAATACACCGTAAACGAAGAATCGCATGTTTGATTTTGACAATTTTAGGGAAATATGGAGCACGATAAAGAAAAACAAGCTCCGTACCTTCTTGACCGGTTTCGCCGTATCATGGGGGATCTTTATGCTGATTACCCTGTTGGGAGCGGGAAATGGGTTGAGAAACGGCATCATATTCAACTTCCGGAGGTTTTCCGCCAATACCGTGGAGGTTTGGGGGCGCTATACCACCATGCCTTATAAAGGTAACCCCACGAACCGCAGGATCGAGTTCAAGGAAGCGGATCTCAGCGGCATCAAGATGGCATTCCCGGAAATAGAATACTGCTCGGCTACCATTTCGCAAACAGATACCATCTCGTATGGGGAAGAATACATCGTGGGCGACCTGCGGGGCGTATCCGAGGATTACAATTCCATTATATATATTAATGTAGCGAGCCAGAACGGGCGCTTCATCAATAAGATGGATATGAACGCTACACGCAAGGTAATCATACTAAGCCCCCGTATGGCGGAAGTGCTATTCCGTAACGAGGACCCGCTGGGTAAATACGTGAAATGCGGCAATATGATGTATCAAGTTGTCGGTATCTATGATGATGACGACAAGAGTAACAACGCACCCGCATATATACCGTTTACCGTAGCGCAACAACTTTATAATAAAGGCTTCGGGTTCGGCTCCATTTACTTTACGGTAAACGGGGTCTCCACCGAAGAAGAGTGCAAGGATTTCGAGAACAGGTTCCGGTCGTATATGGCCCGTAAGCACATATTCGACCCGACAGACAAGAACGCAATCGGTATGTGGATGACCGGCAATGAGATCCGTATGTTCAATACGATGACAGACGGTATCTTGCTCTTCATCTGGATCGTAGGTATCGGCACCTTGATGGCTGGTATCGTAGGGGTTAGCAAC
>OGLC01001215.1_pt1 | contig 13374 bp, 8 predicted proteins | sample 1572751 | NCBI WGS metagenome assembly OGLC01 (sample SAMEA2581897, study PRJEB24529) | metagenome | biome: Human gut stool | place: China | collected 2011
TATGATTTTTCAGTTTTTCCATCAGGCGGATTTGAGCTTCCTGTTCTACCGGTTCGTGAGTAGGACCGTCTTCACCTACGCGGAATGCGTCGTGTGTCCAGATGAATTTCACTGGTTGTTCCATCAAAGCAGCCATACGTACGGCAGGTTTCATGTAGTCGGAGAATACGAAGAAGGTACCGCAAGCAGCGATCACACCACCGTGGAGAGACATACCGATACAGATACAAGCCATTGACAGTTCAGATACACCTGCCTGGAAGAATGCTCCGCTGAAATCACCTTTCTTGAAAGAATGAGTCTTTTTCAGGAAACCGTCAGTCTTGTCAGAGTTAGAAAGGTCGGCCGAAGCAACGATCATGTTTTCTACCTGTGTAGCAAGTGCGCCCAATACGGTTGCAGATGCAGCACGAGTAGCGCTACCTGCTTTCTGTTCGATAGCAGCCCAGTCAACTTTCGGAGCTTTGCCCGAGAAGAAGAGTTCCAGTTTTGCAGCCAGTTCCGGGTTTGCTTTCGCCCATGCAGCTTTTGCAGCATATTTTTCAGCTACAATTTTCTTCAGTTCTTCTGCACGTTTTGCATACAGTTCGGCTACTTCCGGGAATATAACGAACGGGTTAGTAGGATCACCACCCAGATTCTTGATTGTATTTACGTATGCGTCGCCGCCGAGAGGAGCACCGTGTGTAGCGCAGTTAGCTTCATAGCTGCTGCCGTCTGCCTTGCGTGCACCTTTACCCATTACGGTTTTACCGATAATCAGCGTCGGGCGTTCTTTTTCAGCCTGTGCTTCTTTGATTGCCGCACGGATTTCGTCAGGATCATTACCGTTGATACTAAGTACGTTCCATCCCCATGCTTCATATTTCATGGCAGTATCTTCAACGGTTACATCTTTCGTTTCTGTAGAAAGCTGAATATCGTTGGAGTCATAGAACATAATCAGGTTGTCCAATCCCAATGCACCGGCAATACGTCCGGAACCTTGAGAGATTTCTTCCTGGATACCACCGTCAGAGATGTAAGCGTAAATGGTCTGATTCATCACCTCGTCGAAACGGGCTTTCAAGAATTTGGCAGCGATAGCAGCACCTACTGCAAAAGTATGTCCCTGTCCCAACGGACCAGAAGTATTTTCGATGCCACGCATGATGTCCACTTCAGGATGTCCCGGAGTAGGGCTTCCCCATTGACGGAATTCTTTCAGCTCGTCCAGCGTGAATTTTCCTGTCAATGCCAACGTAGAATAAAGCATCGGAGACATGTGGCCCGGGTCGAGGAAGAAGCGGTCACGTCCTTCCCAACGGGGATTTTCAGGATCGTATACTAGAAACTCAGAGAAGAGTACATTTACAAAATCAGCACCACCCATGGCGCCACCCGGGTGACCGGAATTGGCTTTCTCAACCATTGAAGCAGCAAGAATACGGATGTTATCCGCTGCACGATTCATAAGTTTGTTATCGTTCATATCATTAAAATTTAATTGATTTCTGTCAGATTGTTCGCAAAGATAACTCTTTATGTGGATTTAACAATCCAAAAGAGCTATCTTTTTTATCGACAATTTTACGGTCTTCTTGTTTGTGATACAATAAGTAATTACTCTAAAATTACTGTAACTCTAAAGTAACAATGGACTTAGCAGGAAGTTTTACCTTCATTGTACCTTTATTGATTTTTACCTCTTTGAAAGGTGCCGGTTTTACAATATTAGGTTTTTCAAAAGAATTGTAATCGGTCAGTTTGGAAGCGGTCAGAATCTCTCCGATAGCTTTCTTGGCTTTCGTATCACCCAGATTGATGGTGATTTCCTGCGCTTCATCAGCATCTACATTGGAAAGAGAAATATGGATCACCCCATCTTTATTTTTGGAAGCTGTGGCGCTTACCATCGGAACGGTGCGGTTATCACGTACACTCATCTTTTCGCAAGTCAGGTCGATAGGAAGATAAGTGGCATCCTGGTGTACTTTATACATCTTGAAGACATAATAAGTAGGCGTCAACACCATTTCTTTGTCTTTTGTCAGAATCATCGATTGAAGTACATTGACAATCTGCGCGATATTTGCCATTTTCAGGCGGTCTGTATATTTATGGAATACATCAAGACTTAAAGAAGCCACGAAAGCATCACGCAATGTGTTCTGCTGATACAGATGTCCTTTGATGGTTCCCGGTTCCTCATCCCACCAGGTTCCCCATTCGTCCAGTAAGAGAGCGATTTTCTTGTCCTTGTCATATTTGTCCATGATGGTACAATGTTTCTTGAGTACATCTTCCACTTCCAGACATTTGCCCATCGTCCAGTAATAATCATCCTTGTTGAATTGAGGTGCTGATCCTTTGCTGCCACTCCATCCGGTTACGGTATAATAGTGCAGAGAAAGACCGTCCATCCGGTGTCCTACACGATTCATCAATACATCTGTCCATTTGTAATCATAGTCACTTGCGCCACTGGCAATCTTGAACAGACGGTTGCCGTCATAATTGCGGCAATAAGTAGAATAACGACGATATAAGTCTGCGTAATATTCCGGACGCATGCTGCCACCGCACCCCCAGCTTTCATTTCCTACGCCGAGATATTTCAATTTCCATGCTTTGTCGCGACCATTCTTACGGCGAAGGTTGGCCATAGGCGAGTCTCCGTCAGAAGTCATATATTCCACCCATTTGGCAAGCTCTTCCACTGTGCCGCTACCTACATTTCCACTCACGTATGGTTCGCAACCCAGCATTTCGCAAAGATTCAAAAACTCGTGCGTTCCGAAACTGTTGTCTTCAATGGTACCGCCCCAGTTGTTGTTCACCATCTTCGGACGGTTCTCTTTCGGACCAATGCCATCCATCCAGTGGTATTCATCGGCAAAGCATCCGCCCGGCCAGCGAAGAACGGGAACGGACAAGTCTTTCAGTGCATTGAATACGTCTGTGCGATATCCCTTGATATTAGGAATATCCGAGTTTTCGCCTACCCAAAGACCGCCGTAGATACATGAACCCAAGTGTTCGGCAAACTGGCCGTAAATTTCCTTCGGTATGATTTCTTTGCCTTGGTCGGCATGTACGGTTATGGTAGCACTCTTTTGTGCAGAAAGAGATACAGATGCTGCCAGAAAAGCCGTGCTGACTAATAGTTTTGCTTTCATAAATGGTATTTGTTTAATGATTATTTTTTACCACAGATTACGCAGATTATCACAGATTGATTTTATTCTGACTGCTATCATGTTATAACCCATAAATAATCTGTGTTAATCCGTGTAATCTGTGGTGACTTCTATTTTAGTAAACGAACTTCATAAACGGCAGAGGTCCATTCCGTCCCGTCAGGGATAAAACGTATCAGACAACTACCCGTATTCAGTTTTTGAGGCAGAACGTATGAAAGGGTTATGAAACCGTCTTTATCCGCTTCACTGACAGTCGGATGAACAGCCAACTTTTCGTTATTCAAAAGAATAGCCACTTTATTGCGGTCATCTTTCCGTACCGTAATCAGGAGGCGGCTTGCTTCCTCTTTTACCTTCAATTGATAGCCGAACCAACCTTTGGCACGTCGGAAATGCCGGTCTTTATTCGTCCCTGTTTCTGCCTGTTCATACTGGATGCCATGGTCAGACTCCGGTTGCTGTTCGCCAGGGAAGATAAGGTCAATGGTTTGATTAGCCAATTCCGTTGCTTTTCGTTCAGCCGTTGCCATCTCTTCCTGAATCGCTTTAAACTGCTCTTCGCTTGCCTGCCGGAAATAAACGGCATAACGGGAATTATGCAGGCGGAAGAACGGAACGAGTTCCAATGCCTTGTCTTGTGCAGGATAAACCTCTCCGTTATAGCTGAAAGTAATCCGGCTATTCTGTTCTTTCTGAAGAGACTTGCAGATTGAATCTGGATTTCCTATCAGCATCGGAACTTCTTGCAGAGGAATTTGTTTGCCATGAGCGATATGTCCGCCACGACTGTCATCGGCATATAAACCGTCAAGATGTTCAGTGCCTGTGGAAGCTGCAAGAACGATCGGACCATATAAGAAAGCATAATAATCTTTCTTGTCGGGAATTTGTTCTACGCTGACTTTCATAGGCAAGTGGAAAGTAATGACATCCCCTTTTTCCCATTTGCGGGAGAGAGGAAGATACTGGTTACCTTTTGCCATAACGAACATTTTTCTTTTTCCATTGATGCTGACGCTATATCCTTTGGATTGGTTCGCCCATTCCGGAATACGTATCATTAAAGTACGTTTTTTCTTAGGCGCTTCATTTATTCGCAAAGTTACCTTGCCGTCATCGGGGAAACGGGTTTCCTGTGTCAAAATAATGCCTTGCTCTTTCCAGGTCAGTTGTGAAGGAATGAAGAGATTGACATAAAGAGTGTCTTTCCGATACGCATAGATAAATTCACCGTATTTGGTATGATTCTCCAAGCCTGAACCTACACAGCACCACATTGATGTTTCCGGTTGTGAGTACACGCGATAATGTCCCGGACGCATAGGAGTGAAGTAGACAAATCCACCTTTATCCGGCTCTTGTGACGCTAGAATATGATTGTAAAGCGCACGTTCGTAATAGTTTACGTAGTTGGGATCAGGTTCGTTTGTTTGATTCGGATTATGAGAATTCTGATAAAGCATTTTGGTAAGACGGAGCATGTTGTAAGTATTACAGGTCTCCGGTCCTTGAACGTCGTTCAGCATGGACGTGAAGTTATCCGACGGATGGAAATGTTCGCGTACACTATTTCCTCCGATGCAGACAGAACGGTGATTGACTACCGTGTTCCAGAAAAAACGGGCGGCATGATCCCACTCTGCAGCATGATTCCAATTCTTGTCGTCTTGTGAAAGTTCGGCTATTCGCTTGTAGCCGATCACTTTCGGAATCTGTGTGTTGGCGTGCATCCCCGTCAATTTGTCTTCCTCTTTGATAAGCGGGTCGAGGATAAGGTTGTGAGAGAAACGGCGTGCCAGTTCCAGATACTTCTTGTCGCCTGTGATTTCGGCCACGTCAGCGAACGTTTCGTTTAATCCGCCATGTTCGCTACGAAGCATATCCTGCATTTGTTCGTCGCTCAAGCCGGAAGTGATATCGATCATCCAATCTGTAAAAGCGATAAGCATTTGGCGTGCAAGGTCGCTTCCTGCATAGAGATATGCATCCCGCAATCCGGCGTAAGTCTTATGTATATTGTATAGAGGCACCCATTTACCGTTAAGGTCGAAACCTCCGGCACGGATTTTTCCTGCTTTTATATCTTTCCAAAGTTGAAGGCTTCCCGGAGTTCCTCCGATGAATCCTGTGCCGACAGTTTGTTGTGCCCGGTTCAACTCATTCAGCATGTAGTTGAGGCGATTATAGACTGCGGTATCTCCGGTGGCGGCATACATCATGGAAAGTGCGGATAAATAATGTCCGCCGATATGCCCGTCCAGTCCGGTATTTTCCCAATTGGTGTAGCTGGGGGCTTTAGGCTGTAACCCTGCTTCGCGGAGAAAAGGAGCGAGCAGACGATCGGGGTCTAATGCAAGTATGTAATGTAAATCAGTCTGTTGAGCTTGCAGAAACGGACTATCCAATAGTTTCACATTCTGTAAAGGGAAGTAAGACACTTGTGGGGCGTTTTGAGCTTTGCCCAGTGAAGTGGACAGGACAAGTGCAAGTATGAACGAGGTGGTTTTCATGATAATAGTTTCCCCATCTCCCTCTCCAAAAGAGGAGAGGGGTGGAGATAATTAATGTTTGTACTTAGTTAGAATTGACTCTTGATAAACAGCGATTTATCGACAATCTTTGATGAACAACAATGGATTGCCGACTGTCAATTATTTAAATTTGACTGCTGCCTCTTCGATAGGCAATCCTGCCTTATAGTTTTCGATGTATGTATTGAAGCCGGCTACATCTTCGGGCGTAGGTGATACCTCGATACCCGCGTCACCGACAAATACGCTTTCATCCAGAAAATCGGCAAGAGATTGTTTCTTTTCATTGTTCACGAGGTAAGAACCTAACAGGGCAATACCCCAGGCACCACCTTCGCCGGCTGTTTCCATCACAGAAATAGGCGAGTTGATAGCTGCAGCAAGTATTCTTTGACCTACTCCTTTGGTTCTGAATAATCCTCCGTGACCAGTAATTCTGTCCACTTTGATTTTTTCTTCGTTGAACAGGATATCGTTACCAATCTTGAGCACTCCTACTGAAGCATACAAGTGAGTCCGCATAAAGTTTGCCAGGTTGAACTTGTCATTTGCCGAACGTACAAACAAAGGTCTTCCATCAGCAAATCCTGTTACAGGTTCGCCTGAAATATAATTGTATGAAAGCAAACCTCCGCAATCGGTATCACCGGTGAGCGCAATATTGTAAAGTTTGCTATAGATTTCATCCATATTTACAGGTATGCCCAGAAGCTCCTGATATTCCTTGAACAGGTTGACCCATGCGTTGAGATCAGAAGTACAGTTGTTGCAATGCACCATAGCTACCAGACTTCCGTCAGGAGTGGTCACCATGTCAATCATTTCGTATGGCTTCGACAAATCTTTCTCCAATACAATCATAGAGAATGAAGAAGTACCTGCCGACACATTTCCGGTGCGTTGTTTGACTGCATTGGTTGCCACCATTCCGGTACCTGCGTCTCCTTCCGGTGGACAAACCGGTATTCCTGCCTTCAAATGACCCGATGCATCGAGCTTTTTACTTCCTTCCGGAGTGAGGACACCAGCATTTTCACCTGCCGACAATACTTTAGGCAGAATATCTTCCAGTTTCCAGTTATATTCTTTCGGAGCAATCAGTTTGTCGAACTTAGCCACCATTTCAGCAGAATAGTTGTTAGTAGTTGGATCTATAGGAAGCATACCTGATGCATCACCTATTCCCAGCACCTTTTCGCCTGTGATCTGCCAATGCACGTAACCTGCCAGAGTGGTCAGGAAGTCGATTTTATTAACGTGTGCTTCGTTGTCCAGAATAGCCTGATACAAGTGGGAAATGCTCCAACGCAGAGGGATATTATAGACAAATAGTTCGGACAAAGCAGCCGCTGCGCGGCCTGTATTGGTGTTTCTCCAAGTGCGGAAAGGCACGAGGATTTCTTCTTTTTTGTTGAATGGCATATAACCATGCATCATAGCGCTGACACCGATGGCAGCCAGAGTCTCGATCTCTATGTCGTATGCATTCTTTACGTTAGTACGAAGATCGGCATAGCAATCTTGCAGCCCTGACCAGATAGCTTCAATGCTATACGTCCAAAGTCCGTCAACTAACTGGTTTTCCCAAGTGTGGCTACCTTGAGCAATAGGCTTGTTTTCCTGGTCGATCAAGACAGCTTTTATTCGTGTAGAACCGAGTTCTATACCAAGAATTGCTTTACCTGCCTCGATGGTTGATTTTGCATCTAATTTCATGTTGAAATCAATATTTTAAGGTATAACGATCATTATAAAAAAATCAAGTTTCGCAAAAACTTAACGAAATAATTAAGCCATGCGAAACTTGAATAATTGTTTTTAGCAAAGTGCTTTATTCAACATGTAATAAACTTCGTTCATGCGCAGTTCTTTCTTGAAGCAGCTGATCGTAGTATCCTTGTTGATATGTACCATTTCGATACCTGCGATTTCAGCATAATCTTCCCAATATTCTGCTGTCAGGTCGTAAGAGAAGCAAGAGTGGTGAGTTCCACCAGCCAGAATCCATGCACCTGCACCTACTTCAAGGTTTGGCATCGGAATCCAGAGAGCAGAAGCAACCGGCAACTTAGGCAGCGGTTTCGGCTCGATACATTCTACGTCGTTCACGATCAGACGGAAACGGTTACCCATATCTACAATAGTAGCAGTGCAGCCTGTACCTACTTTTGAAGTGAAGACCAAACGTGCAGTCTGACTCTTGCGGATACCTATACCGAGGAAGTGTACTTCCAGGCGAGGTTTGTTGGCGGCGATAAGCGGGCAGACTTCCAACATGTGTGACTGAAGGATAGAGCTGTTAGCACCGTCGAAGTTCAGTGTGTAATCTTCCAGGAATGAACAGCCTTTAGGGAGACCTTGATTCATCACCCATACAGTACGGTAAAGAGCAGCCGATTTCCAGTCACCTTCAGCACCGAATCCGTAACCTTCCGCCATCAGACGTTGTGAAGCAAGACCCGGGATTTGATCGAAACCATTGTATTCAATGTCGCCCAAATCGTCGAAGTTGGTAGTAAATCCTTTGGCACCTTTGGCTTTCAGGATAGCACGTATAGCCAGTTCAGCCTTAGCAGCATTCCATACTTTCTGGTAAGCTTCAGTTGATTTATCTTCCAGAGAAGCATCGTGATCGTATTCCTTGAAGTAAGTAGCTACCAATGCATCTACCTCTTCATTTTTGATATCCTTGTGATATTCCATCAATTCGCTTACCGGACAGTAATCTACGTGGTAACCCATACGTTGTTCAGCTTCCACTTTATCACCATCGGTTACAGCTACGTTGTTCATCTGGTCGCCGAAACGGATAATCAGCATATCCTGTGAATCTGCCCAACCGGCACAAACACGCATCCAAACGGCAATCTTATGCAAAGTCTCTTCCTCTTTCCAGTAGCCTACCACTACTTTACGACGGATACGCATACGGGTACAGATATGTCCGAATTCGCGGTCACCGTGAGCAGACTGGTTCAGGTTCATGAAATCCATGTCCATTGTATCCCAAGGAATTTCCTTGTTGAATTGAGTATGCAGGTGCAACAAAGGCTTCTTCAACTGTTGCAAGCCGTGAATCCACATTTTAGCAGGAGAGAACGTATGCATCCAAGTGATAACACCGACACACTTTTCGTCATTATTGGCTGCTTTGAAAACAGCTTCCACTTCTTTAGAAGAATTAGCTGTTCCTTTGTATACCACCTTTACAGGGAGTTTACCGGATTCGTTCAATCCGTTAACCATTTCATTAGAGTGTGCGTCTACTGCGATTACTGCGTCACCTCCGTACAAGAGCTGTGCTCCTGTTACGAACCATACTTCATATTGATCAAATGCGTTCATAATGTTATTGCTTTAATTTTTAATTGTTACTTTTTAATTGATTATTGTCCATAATAAGCATTCGGACCATGCTTGCGGCTGAAATGTTTCTCTATCAGCAGCGGATTCATTGTTAAATTGGGATTTACCGCATAAGCGATACTTGCCATTTTAGCCACCTGTTCCATAACCACAGCATTGTGTACGGCATCATGCGCGTCTTTTCCCCAAGAGAAAGGACCGTGATTTTTTACCAATACTCCCGGTGTATGTACAGGATTCAATCCTTCAAAACGTTTCACTATCACATTACCGGTTTCCAGCTCGTAAGCACCTTTCACTTCCGCTTCTGTCATATCCGCTGTGCAGGGAATGGCATCATGGAAATAATCCGCATGAGTCGTTCCGATGTTCGGAATGTCGCATCCCGCCTGTGCCCAGGCAGTAGCATAAGTAGAGTGAGTATGAACCACTCCGCCAATCTCCGGAAATGCTTTGTAAAGTACTACGTGAGTAGGAGTATCCGAGGATGGCTTCAGTCGTCCTTCAACGACCTTGCCATCCAAATCCACTACTACCATATCTTCGGCTTTCATGTCATCATAACTTACACCACTGGGCTTGATTACTACCAGCCCGCTTTCACGGTCGATGGCAGAAACATTGCCCCAGGTAAAGATGACTAATCCATGCTTTACCAATTCGAGATTGGCATGAAATACTTTTTCTTTTAGTTCTTCCAGCATAATGATTAGATTTTAAATTTCGGGTCTTTGCGGTAAGCCTTGCTATTGAACTTATACAAGGCAGCACCACGTTTCGAACCCAGTTTATCAATTTTATCAGTCTTTTCTATATAATCCATTTCAGCTACTCTTTTACGGAAATTCCGTTTATCCATTGTTTCACCGTAAATGGCTTCATATAAACTTTGTAATTGGGATAATGTAAATAGCTTCGGCAATAGATTGAAACCGATGGGCTCTACAGATGCTTTCTGTTTCATCAGTTCCCGTGCTTTTTCTACCATTTCAGGATGGTCGAAGATAAGCGGGGGAAGTTCATTTATATTCACCCAGTAAGCATTGTGTTTCTGAACCTGTTTCCGGTCATACTCATTGATGTTAATCAATGCATAATAAGCCACGGAGATAACCCGTTCACCCGGATCGCGATCGATAGCTCCAAAAGCTCCCACCTGTTCCATGTAAACGTTTTCTAGTCCGGTAAGCTCATGCAATACACGTTTAGCGGCATCATCCACACTTTCATTGTTTTGTACAAATCCTCCCATCAGTGACCATTCACCCATTGCCGGCTCGAAGTTTCTCTTTAACAATAACAGGCTGATTTCCCCTTCGTAGAAACCGAAAATGATACAGTCTATGCCGACATAGAAGGCCGGATTCGAGCTATAATAAACCTTTTCCCGCCCCTTTTCCAAAGAGGGGGAATTAGAGGTTATCATTGGCTCTTGTGAATTATCTTTATCCATTTAGATTGTGATTTTAGTTATAATAAAACAGTCTTTCCGTAGATAAGGCTATTTTCAGGCTTCTCTTTTAACCCTTCCCTAAGAGGAGGGTTGAAAGAGAAGCTTATTTTTACCAGAAATACCAGTAGAAAGCAGCAGTAATGGCCAGAATAATTACCGTATGAATAATATCCCAGTGATTCCAGCTTGCACGTGTAGCGGCTTTTTGTTCCTTAGTAGCCGTACCGAATACTAGTCCCTGAATCTTTTCTGCAGTTGGAGCTTCTGTTGCCAGACTGACTACGATTACTACAATAATACAGAACAGGAACATCCATCCACAGAAGAATAACCAGTTCATGTCATAGAACAAATATTTGAATGTAGAATCAGCTACTTCACCTGCGTTGCTATAATATACTTTTGCGCCGAGGCGGGTCAACCCGATTACCATGCCGGAGATCAATCCCCACATACCACCCTGGGCGGAAGTACGTTTCCAGCAGATCCCCAGTAAGAAAGCGGCAGCGATACCTGGTGCCAATACAGACTGAACATCCTGCAAGTAAGTATAAAGTACATCACCTACACTACGCATGATAGGAATCCAAAGAATACCTAAAACAACGATTACGATTGTTGCAATCTGACCGATACCCACCAGCTTCTTTTCCGGAGTTTCCGGTTTGAAACGTTTGTAAAAGTCGATAGTAAACAACATGGCTGATGAGTTAAACAGAGATGCAAGGGAACTCATCAAAGCGGCAAGAATACCACATACTACCAAACCTTTCACGCCCGCAGGAAGTAATTTGGCTACTAATGTCGGGAAGGCGGCATCAGCATTTGCTGTTCCGTTAGCCAGCATCGGTAAGAAACCTTCACCACCGGCACCGATATATTTTTGATGTAATGCAAATGCAATCATACCAGGAATCAAGAAAAGGAATACGGGTAGCAGTTTCAGATAAGCACCGAAAATAGTACCACGACGAGCTTCCATTTCATTTTTACCTGAAAGTACACGTTGTACGATGAACTGGTCGGTACACCAGTACCAGAAACCGATAATAGCCGAACCGATCAAAGCACCCAACCAAGGGAAGTTTGCATCATCGTTGCTACGAATCAGGTTAGTCATTGTATCACCGTAATCATTTACAGTAACAGCGCCGCAGACTCTCATCATTTCGTCCCATCCACCTAATTCTTTGAAACCGAGCACTAGAATTATTAATGATCCTAGCAGTAGGATAGGGGTTTGAAGAACAGAAGTGTAAAGAACTGATTTCATACCACCGAAGATAGTATAAAGCGCAGTTAACACTACCAGACCGATAGCTGCAATCCAGAAGAAATCAATTCCCCAAAGCTCTTTTATACCGAATACTTGTTGGAATACGAGGCCACCGGCATAAACAGTTACGGCTACTTTGGTCAATACATAACTTACAAGAGAAATAACAGATAAAATAGTACGTGATTGAGGATTATAACGACGCTCCAGAAATTCCGGCATTGTATATACCATGCTTCGTGTGTAGAAGGGTACAAACACCCATCCCAGAATCAAGATCATCCATCCACACAGCAGACGAACCCGTCTTCTGCAACACGATCGTTTCCACGACAAAGTTATGGGAAATCAAACACATCGTTGCCATAATCAAACTTTCCCGCACGGAAAAATCAAGCGTAGAAAGCAAAGCGATCACGGTATATATATTCGTAAATATACTGGTAACAAAGACTAAGGCTGCATCTCCCGGCAAACCGATCAAGGTAAACAACGGGGATGCAAATGAAGAAATATAAGGCAGTATATTAAAGTATGACAACAAAGTCACGAACAAAGATACCGGTAGCATGATTTTCAAAAACCATATTGATGTCTTTATCGCCACGGGTAAGGCCTTCTTCACACATCCCAAAACCCTCGCACTGTAATTTGACATACTTTTTAATTGAAAATTGAAAATTGAAAATTGAAAATGCTAAAACCTCAATTCCCCAATAATCAACATTAAACTCTAAATTCTAAACTTTAAACTCTAAACTATCTCAACTCATCGGTTAACAATCTGATTTCCATTGTCGGACTGATTCGCTCGTAGAGAATGTTATAAACAGCCTCCGTGATGGGCATGTGGACTTTATACTGTTGATTGATTTCATGAATTCCTTTCACGCCAAAGTACCCTTCGGCAATCATCAGCATCTCCATTTGCGCGGACTTCACAGAATATCCTTTCCCGATCATCGTACCGAATGTCCGGTTCCGGCTGAACTGAGAATAGGCTGTTACCAACAAGTCTCCCAAGTACGCGGAAAATTTAATATCCCGTTCAATCGGATGCACGGCATTCACAAAGCGCTCCATTTCTTGGATGGCATTAGCAACCAACACTGCCTGAAAATTATCGCCATATCGCAATCCGTGACAGATTCCCGACGCAATAGCAAAAACATTTTTCAGCACTGCGGCATACTCGGCCCCGTATATATCATCGGAAATCGTGGTTTTCACGTAGAAACACTCGAATAATTGAGCCACAGTCCGTGCTACCGCAGGTTCTCACTGGAGAATGTCAGATAAGACAAACGTTCCAAAGCTATTTCCTCCGCATGACAGGGACCGGAGATAATTACAATCTGTCCTAGAGGTACCTCGTATTTCTGGTGGAAGAACTCCCCGATAAGTAGATTCTCATCCGGAATCATCCCCTTAATGGCCGAAACGATAATCTTATCTTTCAACGACACTTGCAACCTTGGAGTTACCACGTTTTGTAGGAAAGCACTCGGGATGGCGAACACGATCACATCGGAATTCATGATCACCCACTACAGCTCATCCGAGAAC
>OGLC01001223.1_pt1 | contig 13257 bp, 8 predicted proteins | sample 1572751 | NCBI WGS metagenome assembly OGLC01 (sample SAMEA2581897, study PRJEB24529) | metagenome | biome: Human gut stool | place: China | collected 2011
AATATTATATTTACGATGCTACCAATATCCGTTTGCGGGAGTTATCTTTGGGATATACGCTACCGAAGAGATTGCTGGGGAGAAAACAATTTCTCAAAAAGGCGGAACTGTCTTTTGTCGCCCGGAATCTATTCTTTATTTATAAAAAGGCTCCATTTGATCCGGATGCCGTGCTTTCGGCGAGCAATAGCAATCAAGGGATTGATATATTCGGGATACCGACTACGAGAAGTGTCGGCTTTAATGTGAAACTTTCATTCTAAGCGTATGAAGACGAGATTTCTGAATAAGATGGCAGCTCTGTTGGCTGTATTACTCCTTTTTTCCTGTACGGGTAAATTCGAGGAGTATAATACCGATAATACGGGTTTTACCGATGAGCAGAAAACGTATGATTATAATACGTTCGGTGTCTGGCTAAAGGTAGTCCAGATGGGGATTTATTTTAATTATGATTGGGGGAGTGGCAAGAACTGGCATTTCCAGACGATGCAAAATCTGAATGCGGATATGTTTTCCGGTTATATGCATGATTTTAAACCCTTCAACGCAGGATTGGGGAATACGGTCTATAATTTGCAGGATGGCTGGAATGGTACGATGTGGGATAATACGTATGGATATATCATGACGGAGATAAAGCAGACGGAAGATCATTCCCGTGATAAATATCCGGCTTTCTATGCGATCGCTAAAATACTGAAAGTAGAGATCATGCATCGGATCTCGGATTATTATGGCCCGATTGTGTATACAAAGTTTGGGGAGTCGGATGCCGGGGTAATGCCGGATTCCCAGAAAGACGCTTATTATGCTTTTTTCCAAGATTTGGGGGAGGCTATTCACCTGCTGTCTGAATATGATGGAGAAGAAACCTTTTCTCGTTTCGATATGATTATGCCGGAGAATTACAGGACGTTTGGGGAATGGATGCGTTTCGCCAACTCATTACGTTTGCGCTTGGCGATTCGTATCGCTATGGCTGACCCTGATAAGGCAAGGGATGAGGCGCATAAGTCGCTGACACATCCAGCCGGTTTGCTGGAGGAGGCTTATGAGGTCGTTGCGGTTTCTACCGCCGGAACCGGCTACTCGAATCCGCTGGGGGAGATCAATAAGGCGTGGGGAGAGGTTTTTATGAACGCTAATATGGAATCGATCCTTAAAGGATATAAAGACCCTCGGTTATCTCGTTATTTTGAGCCTGCTACCGGACAGGGATATTCCGGGGAGTACCGGGGAATCCGGCAAGGGACAGGATTTAATCATTCCCGCTATAGTGAGCATTCGAGAAGCACGATTACCCAGAAAACGGACGCTATCTTAATGACGCCTGCGGAAGTTTGGTTCTTACGTGCGGAGGCAGCCTTGCGGGGCTGGTCCGGGGAGGACGCCGGGACTTGCTATGAGCAAGGCGTACGATCATCGTTCAATCAATGGAGGGTAGGAGAGGCGAACGCTTATTTACAAAGTGATCATGTAGCCGCCGATTTCGTGGATACGTTTACTCCCGACTATTCTGCGAAGGCGCTTTGCTTGGTGTCTCCGGCATGGGATGAAGAAGCCTCTAGGGAGACCAAGCTGGAGAAGATCATTACCCAAAAATGGATCGCTTGTTACCCCGATTGCTTAGAGTCTTCTGCGACGCAAAGGCGTTTCGGTTATCCCCGTTTGTTCCCGGTTTTGGTGAATAAAAGCAATGGAAAGATCGATATGCGAACGATGATTCGTCGTTTGAATTTCCCGGTTAGCATTATTTCCGGTAACCCGGCTCAATATTCCGCCTTGTGTGAGTATTTGGGAGGTCCGGATACCGGAGGTACTCGCTTATGGTGGGATACCGGAGTGAATTTTCGTGATTAGCGACTAATTTTTCCTCTTCCTGCCGATAGAATACCGAGATTCTTGAAAAAACACTACCTTTGGCACCGAAAATTATAAAAAAAGGGTTTATGTCTTTAAAACGTTTTGGTGTCTCTTTGGAAGACAATCTGTTGGAATCATTGGATCAATATGTGAATGAGAATGGCTTCGCCAATCGTTCACAGGCGATTCGTTTTCTGATAGAGAAGAATGTAGCCGAACGTAAATGGCAATGCAACCATATCGTAGCCGGGACGATCGTGATCATGTATGACCAAGTCAAGAAAGAGATCTCCTTGAAAATCACGAGTATCCAACAAAATTATAAGGATGTGATCTTGTCGTCTTCCCAGTATTATATCAATCAGAATTTTTGCTTGCATATAGTGACGGTGATGGGAACGGCCCACCGCTTGACGGAATTGTCGGATAAGTTGACGACAATCAAAGGCATTAAGCATGGTAAGTTGGTGATGAGCCGGGCGGATTAATGCTTTTTTTTGCGGGTTTGGTAACACGTTTTTTAGTAGACGTGCTACTAAGGGATGTTTAAAATGATAAATATTATAGATGTAGTAGTATATGAGAAAAGAACTTTTACTGGTTTTCGGACTGTTGATAGGCTCCATGGCGTTTGCGATAGATCCGGCAGAGATTGACAGTCTGATCAATTTGAAAGGGGTGGTGGTTTCCGCCAACAAGATCCATGTGAACCGGAACAGTGTGCCGTTATCTATCTCGGTCATCGAACGGGAGGAGATTGAGGCTAGCAGTGAATCGGCGTTGCTTCCCGTATTGTCGGAGCGAGTACCCGGGCTGTTTGTCACGGAAAAAGGGATTACAGGTTTCGGCGTCTCCGAGGGAGCGGCCGGGACGGTTAATATCCGGGGTGTCGGACAGAGTAATAAGGTCTTGACGTTGTTCGACGGACAGCCTCAATGGGCCGGTATATTCGGCCATTCGCTTCCGGATACCTATGTGGCTTCGGACGTGGAAAGGGTGGAGGTGATCCGTGGCCCGGGTTCCTTGTTATACGGCTCGAACGCTATGGGAGGTGTCGTGAATATCATTACCCGCCAGCATAATCGGCCGGGACGACGTACACAAGCCCGTATCATGTACGGCTCGTATAACACCCAGAAGTATATGATTAATAATGGGTACAATATCGGTAACTTTAGTAGTTATATCTCATTGAATCATGACCGCACGGATGGACATCGTCCGGATTCGAAGTTTCATATCACGAATGGTTTCGCTAAGTTAGGATATAAGATTGATGATCATTATAAGGTGACGGGAGACGTAAGCTTAGCTAAGTTCAAGAACCAGAACCCGGGAGAGATAACAAATCCGCTTATCGATAATATAATGAATATCCTGCGAGGTACTACCTCCTTCGCTTTAGAGAATAATTACGGGAAGACAAGTGGTGCTCTTCGTGCTTTCTACAACTGGGGCCATCATAAGATTGATGATGGGTATAATCCGGGCGGGACGCCTAATCCTTATCTGTTTTATTCGGACGATCATAATGCGGGTTTCTTGCTTTATCAGTCTTTCCGCTTGGTGAAAGGGAATAGTTTTACGGTCGGCATCGATTATAAGAACTGGGGTGGTCACGCATGGCAGGATAGTATCAATGGTAACCAGAATGAGTTGGTGAATAAGACCGTGAACGAGGTAGCCGGATACGTTATCATGCAGCAGGATCTATTTGACAAGGTAAGCTTGAACGCCGGGGTTCGTTATGAGCATAACAGTATCTTCGGCGGCGAGTGGATTCCGCAGGCCGGCTTCACGGTACGTCCGTTCGAGGGGAACGTGATAAAGGCTTCTTTGTCGAAAGGCTTCCGGAGTCCGAATATACGGGAGATGTACATGTTCCCGCCTCAGAACCCAGATTTGAAACCGGAGCGCATGATGAACTACGAGGTATCCATCGGGCAGACATTTTTGGACGGCAACTTGTTTACGGAGTTGACTGCCTTTTTTATCGACGGGCAGGATATGATCGAGACGACACGTATAGACGGACGGCCTAAGAATGTCAATACGGGTACTTTTACGAATAAAGGTATCGAGTTCGATTCCCGTTACCAGATTCTCAAGAATTTGAGCCTCGATATGAATTATAGCTATTTGCATACGAGCAAGGCCCTGCTGGCGGCTCCGGCACATAAATTTTTCGCTGGCGTGATGTATGCCCCGGGACGTTTCACTTTCAACGTGAACGTACAATCCATTTTCGACCTTTATATCAATACGGCGGACAAGGGGAAAGAGGATTACACGGTTTTGAACGCGAAGGCAGCCTACCGTTTCGGTACACGTGATAAAGGCTTGAATCTATTTGTCAAAGGAGAGAATTTAACGGCTGCCCGTTATTCCATCAACGAAGGATTCCCGATGCCGAAGGCGATATTTATGGGAGGTATAGACGTAACTTTCTAGCATGGGTGGAAAAAGAACTTCCCCGAATACTCATATCTCCTTGAATTTTATGTCTACTTTCTAATATTTGTTTTATCTTTGCTTCATCAGAGTTTATTTGATTTTGATTAAAAGAATAAAACGTTATATATATGGATGTGAAAAATGATTTGAGTGGAGGAAAGCCCACGTTGCTAATCGCGGAGGATGAGGAAAGTAATTATTTACTTCTGAAGACCATTTTACATAAATATTGTAATTTGATCCGTGCTAAAACTGGTTTGGAAGCTTTGGCTCTCTTTAAGGAAAACGAGGTGGACTTGATCTTGATGGATATAAAGATGCCTGAGATGACGGGTATCGAGTCCTTGAAGGAAATCCGTAAGCTATCGAAAGATATCCCCGTAATCATGCAGTCGGCTTATGTATTCGACTCTGATATGGAAGCCGCTAAAGAAGCCGGGGCTTCCGGTTTTATCACGAAGCCGATCAATCTAAAGGTATTGAAAAATACGATATCGCAGTATTGTCCGTCGATCGTATGGTAAGGATTTATTAAGATGTTTTAGATTTGTATAAACGGCATTTTGCCGTATTTTTTGTTATTTTTGTAGGAAATCGTCAAGAGGGCGCTTTACAAATGTATTCTAATCTACAAAAATGACATGCTTATGATAAAAAAAGAACATCTTGTATCCGACATTTCTAAACTAAAAAAAGTATATAATCAGAGCTTCCCTTGGTTGGTGACCTTAGCGGAAGAAAGTGAGAACGCAAAGTATTTTAAGGATGCTTTGCGTTCTCTTATTTTATCCCGGCTCACGGAAAAGGAAAGTACCCAAGAAAACGTAGGAATGGCGGTGGCGAGACGTATCCTTCTTTTGATTGAGCATGATGATACTTTCGTGGACGAGCTGTCTACGGGCGAGCGTCTTCCGGTGCGGACGGTCACTTATCTTTGGCAGTTCCTGATCGGCCATTTGGAAAATGAGGTCTCTCCTGATTTATTCATTGACCTATACCATCAGTTTGATTTATTGGAATATCCGGTTGAGATCCTACCGGACCGGGCATTGGTGAAAAGGCAGATGAGCCGTTGGCCGACCGGGCTTGACCCGGAGGTAATCGCTATCCGTGAGAGGAACAAGGAGCGTATCATCTCTTGCTTGATCAAGAAGATAGAAAGACGCCATAGCCCTTCGTCACGTTTTCAGTTCGCCGAGGGCATCTCCTATGAGGAGAAAGAGGCCCGGGTACGTGAATGGTGGAATACCGCTCGTTTCCATTTGTCGATGGCGATCAAGAGTCCTACGGAATTGAACTTCTTTTTGGGATATTCCCTGTCGGACGAGACGATGAGCTTATTGGCCCGTGCCAAAAAGAAGGGGATGCCCTTTTTTGTGACTCCTTATTATCTTTCCCTATTAAATATAGAACATGAGGGGTATGACGACGCTACGGTGCGATCGTACATCATGTACTCGAACGAGCTGGTAGATACGTATGGAAGCATTAAGGCGTGGGAAAAGGAAGACATGGTCGTTGCCGATGAGCCGAATGCGGCGGGTTGGCTATTGCCGGAGGGACATAATATACACCGGAGGTATCCGGAGGTGGCGATCTTGATCCCCGATTCGATGGGGCGTGCCTGCGGTGGATTGTGCGCTTCTTGCCAGCGCATGTATGATTTCCAGAGCGAGCGGTTGAATTTCGATTTCGAGGCCCTGAAGCCTAAGGAGAGTTGGGACCGGAAGTTACGTCGTCTGATGCGTTATTTCGAGGAAGACGCCCAGCTACGGGATATCCTGATAACGGGCGGGGATGCCTTGATGAGCCAGAACGCTACCTTGCGTAAGATATTGGAGGCGGTATATAAGATGGCGGTGCGGAAACGGAAGGCGAACGAGAGCCGTCCGGAGGGCGAGAAGTACGCCGAGCTGCAACGGGTACGGCTAGGTTCCCGGTTGCTGGCTTATCTTCCGCTGCGTGTGACCGACGAGTTGGTTGGTATATTGAGGGAGTTCAAGGAGAAGGCTTCCGCTATCGGCGTGAGCCAGTTCTATATACAAACGCATTTCCAGTCTCCACTGGAGGTGACACCGGAGGCGAGGCACGCTATCGAGGCGATCTTGGCGGCGGGCTGGACGATCACGAATCAGTTGGTTTATACGGTCTCGGCTTCCCGTAGGGGGCATACGGCGAAATTACGGCAGACCTTAAACGCCCTTGGGGTGGTTTGCTATTATACGTTCTCCGTGAAGGGATTCCGGGAGAATTATGCGGTTTATACCCCGAATAGCCGCTCGTTGCAAGAGGCTCGTGAGGAGAAGATCTTCGGGCAGGTGCCGGAGGAGAAACAGGCGGAGTTGTATGATATGATCCGTAACCAACGTCCTTTAGGCAAGCGTTTGGTTCGTTTCCTGAAGGAAAACGGGTTGTTGTTCGCAGGTACGGATCGTAATGTATTGAACTTGCCCGCTATTGGTAAGAGCATGACTTTCCATACCATAGGCCTGACTTCCGAGGGAAAGCGGATTCTTAAGTTCGATCACGACGGGAGCCGTCGGCATAGCCCGATTATCGATCAAATGGGTGAGGTTTATATCGTGGAGAATAAATCCGTGGCCGCTTACCTTAGGCAATTGAAGGAGATGGGCGAGGATGTCAATGAGTACCGTACGATCTGGAATTATTGCGAGGGAGAGACGGAGCCTCGCTTCAGTATTTATGAATACCCGGCTTATCCCTTTAAGGCCACGGACCGAATGACTAATCTTGAATTATGAATTCTATCCTCATATGTTTGCCTTGGTTTCGTATATTTTGCTTAATTTTGTTTCACTGAATTTAGAAGGATATGATACAGAACGAAAGAGAAATCAGGCATGAGCTTGTGTTACAGGCCGCACGCCGTATGATGACAGCCGCTCGCACGGCTCCTAAAGGCAAGGGTATTGATATCATAGAGATAGCGATGGTGACGGATGGGGATATCTTGCGCTTGTCCGATGAGATGATCCAGATAGCGGCCGAGACCGGATTCAAGTTCCTGCTCCGTGACGCCGAGAATATAAAGAGTGCCGACGCCGTGGTGATTATCGGTACCTCCCAGAAAGTACAAGGCTTGAACTGTGCCCATTGCGGTTTCGATACCTGCGTGGAGAAGCCGGACTTGGTTCCGTGCGCTATTAATTCCGTCGATCTGGGTATCGCTATCGGCTCGGCTTGCGCTACGGCGGCGGACCTGCGTGTGGATACTCGTGTCATGTTCAGCGCCGGCTTGGCGGCCCAACGACTGGGGCTGTTGGGAGACTGTAAATGCGTGATGGCGATACCGGTCAGCGCCTCGTCGAAGAACCCGTTTTTTGATCGTAAACCGAAAGAAGAACCGAAAAACTAGAAACAAATGAGTGACTCTATTCTAAAATTCGCGAATAAGCTGGAGATACGTTATTCCTTTAATAATAAATCCAATTATATGGATGCCATGACCAAGCACCGGTGTGAGAAGGAGATTCTTACGCTGATACGTTCCTTGGCGGATATGCTGGACGTGAAGCTGACGGTTTACAACGAGCCTTACGATAAGGAGGGTGGTTTCCGTGAGAAGCTGGGCGTGGCCGGGGAGAGTAGCCGCTCTATCTCTATCGTGTTGAACTTGGTGATGCAGATATTGACCCGTCCTTCCTTGTCGGTAGGTGGACAACCGCTGATGGATCGTACGCCGGCGGACGAGGAGGAGATGCAGCGTGAGCTGTCCAAGTTACGCCGTGAACTACGGCTGAAGACTCCGGGGGCTACGCCTTCACGCCGCTTGATCGACCTGTTGAACGCCTCGCCCCGTTTCTGTAAGTGTAAGTCTAATTTCTACGAGGCTTTGAAAGGGTATCCGAAGGTGACGAAAATCTCGGTACGTGAGTTGAACGAGAAGGATCGCAACCGTTCCGGTTCGCTGGAGGTGAAACGGGACCAGTTCGATTATTTTATCTTGCGTAGCGACGATCTGCCTACGGTCAAGGATAATAAGGCCACGATAGAGATCATCTCGCCGGTACTGAAAGACAGTAAGTATCGGTGGAAAGGTATCTACAACAAGGGAGGCGAGACGATCGATTTCTATATGCAAGATGAGGATTTCAAGAAACAGATGTTCGAGGACAAGATCTCGTTCACGAGCGGTATGTGCATCGATTGCGTCTTGGAGATCGCCCGCCGTCTGTCGGAGCTAGGAGAGGTGGTCAACGTGAGCTATACCGTGACTACGGTGATACGTACCCGTTTCGATAAGATGGAGATCGTCACCCCTCAAGGCAAGCGGCATCTTCGTAAACTGGAAGCCGCGAAGAAACAGCTTACGCTGGATTTGTTCGGCTAATCCGACAGCGGTATTCCCATCGCTCCCAAACACTACCGTGTTCCCACCTGAACACTGTAGTATTCATCAGCGAACACAATAGTATTCAATCCCGGACACAATAGTCTTTTTGCTTTGAATACTATTGTGTTTTTTCGTAAGGACGGGCAGCCTATACGTGTGTATATTTCCTCGGGTAATTGAATAAGATCGCCAATAAGGCGCCTGCTCCCAATAGATACGGGTAGTAAAGATATTGCATGATCTCGATAGGGGAGACATGCCCGAGTCCGGCGGCCATCAACATCTGGGCGCCGTAGGGGATGATTCCCTGTACGAAGCAAGAGAAGATATCCAATAGGCTGGCGCTGCGGCGGGGATCTATCTTGAACCGGTCCGCTATATCCTTGGCGATCGGGCCGGCCATGATGAGGGCGATCGTATTGTTGGCCGTGCAGAGGTTGGCGAAACTTACCAAGGCCGCTATGCTCATCTCGGCCCCCTTGGAGGAATGGATGCGGGAGGTAAGCTTGCGGATGATCCAGTCGATACCCCCGTTATAACGGATCATCTCCAACATGCCTCCTGCCAGAAGCGTCACGATAATCAGCTCGCCCATATTCGTGATACCTAGTCCCATGGAGGCGTTCCAGCCCCAGATATCGAAGCTACCGGTCCACAGACCTACTATACCGGACAGGACGCTCCCGATGAATAGCACCAGCATGACATTGATCCCGCAAACGGCGGTTACCAATACCACCAGATAAGGGATCACCTTGACCCATTCGATCGGGGCCGGAGCGTAAGCGTTCTCCACGCCGCTTCCCACCAGCACGTATATCAATCCGGTCAGGATCGCTATCGGGAGGGCGATACGGATATTCACCTTGAACTTATCGGACATCTGGCAACCCTGCGTGCGGGTAGCTACGATGGTCGTATCGGATATGAACGACAGGTTATCGCCGAACATGGCGCCGCTCACCACGACACCCAGCATAAGGGCGTCCGGCATCCCCGTCTTGTCCGCTATACCGACGGCTACCGGGGCCAAGGCCACGATCGTGCCCACCGACGTACCTACCGAGATGGATATGAAGCAAGCGGCTAGGAAGATTCCGGCCGCCAACAGGTTACCGGGCAGGATGGACATCGCCAGATTCACGGTAGCGTCTACGGCACCCATCGCCTTGGCAGTCTGGGCGAAGGCCCCGGCGAGGATGAAGATCAATACCATCAGCATGATATTGCTGTTGGCTGCCCCCCGGCAGAATTGCTCGATCCGATTGCTGATCTTACCCCCTTTGGACATGGCGATGGCAACAACTGAGGCGATAACAAAGGCTACGGTAATAGGCATCTTATAGAAATCCCTCGCCATGATAGACACCACCAAATAAGTCAATAAGAATACCACCAGCGGCGTCAACGCCCATGCGTTCGGTCTGCGTTCCAACTCCCCCATTTTCTTATCTCTCCTACATTTAACTGTCAACTGTCAATTCTCAACTGTCAACTCTTAGAAGGAGAACCGCAGCGCTATACGCACGCCCCCCTTCTTGATATTCGGTTGGTCCAGATACGTCAACCGGCGGTAATAATCGATCCGTAATATCTTGAAGATGTTCTCCAGACCTACGCTGGCCTCTAGGTAAGGCGTACGGCCCATCGGCGAGGTTCCCTCGGGGAAGCGGTATAGTCCCGTCGGGTCCAAGGCAGGGTTGTTCTTATCAGTCAGTCCTCCGTAGAAACCGCTGAACGATATCACCTCACGCAAACGTAGCCACTTCACGCCGGGAATACGGTTTAAGATCCATCCCTTCATATAATACGTGAAGTAGAACGAAACATACTGGTCGCTTACGAACTCCAGCGCACGCATCATGTTGAAGGCTTGCGGCTGGATCGTGATGGACTGGTTGGTATTCGGCATGATGAGCAAGGGGAAAGGAACCTTGTCCCATACCTTGCCCGCCGTCACCAAGGCGTCGATATGTCCGAAGGAAGAGAGCCAGATCCGTTTCTCGGCGGTGATCGCCGTATGGTTGTAGTTGAAGTCGCCCCCCAACACGTTCTTCAATCCCATCTGATGGGATAGCTTGAATACGGGAGCGTCTTTCGAGAGGTTGAAAAGCGAGTTCTTACCCTCTCGTCCGTTATAGGCACGCTCGCCCGGGGCGAAACGAAGCTGGGTCCCTAGCTCCGTGTTGGTGAAACTCTTTAGGTTCGTCAATGTCCCGTCGGCGTCGTAACGGTCGTAGCGGAGCGTTCCGGCCGCCTCGTTGTTCTCGTTCCGCGCCCAAGTGGTAAGGGTCAGGCCATTCAGCCATTCCTTCTGGTACTGGAGCATGGTCTTGCGGATGTATTGCATCATGGTGACGGGCTCGCCCACCTTCCATGCCACGAACATATTATCCTTGCTGGTGAAGAGGAAGTCCTGACCAGGCGTATATACGTCGTACTCTTGGATCGCGGAGATATTGTTCACCGGGCTTTCTCCCTCGTGATATTTCTTCTTGTTCACGCTATACGTCAGCTTGGCGTTATACTTTAGCTTACGGTCGTTTACGCCATAGGCCAGATAACCGCTACCGAACCAGTGCGGGTTGAGGTTTGCCGTCGTCATACCTCCCACACGCATGCGGAAGCCCTCCAGATGGTTGGCGCTGAACGTGGTATTCATCGGTCCGAAATCGAACTTGCTCTTATCCTTGTCCGCCGTGGTCGGGATATAACCGGTGATCAATATCTCGGCGGTCTTGATGATCACGTTGAAAGCCGGTACCTTGCGAAGTTGCGCCAGCAAGTCGTCCAAGGCGCTCTCTTTCTCTTTCAAGGGGACATGGCGGTTGTGTATCCAGAAGGTGTCGGTCTGGGCGGTGGCTTCGGGCAACTCATGGATCGGGCCGAGAAGGCCGAAGATCGAGTCGGCGTTCTGCACGTCGAACTGATACTTATCGAAATTCCTTAGCTGGTGGGCGTAGAGCTGTTGCGCCCCTTTTACGATATAGAAATTAACGTAAGTATTCTCATTGGCGAGCACCCAAGTGCTATCCGGCATCCGCTTGAACTCTTGCTCGATCCGGAGCTTGTCCACCCAGTTGAGGTTGATGTTCGCCGGGGTGTTCAAGAGGAATTTCTTGACGGCGTAATTACCGTCCAGCGTGATGTACAAGCGGCCCGTGAAACCATAGCTCTGGCTGTTTACGGGCACGAAGGCGAGATCCACACATTTATCTCCGGCAACGTCCACCGTATCCATGATATAATATTTGTAATAGGAGACGGCCAGCGTGGAAGACAGCGGGCTCACGAAACGGTTCAACAAGATATTGATATTGTTGTCGAAGATATTGACGCCCTTGAATATCTCCTCAAGGTTGGCGGTGATGGCGCCTCCATCGTCCAAGGTCTTGTCGATACCCTGCTGGCGCTTGGCCTTGGTGATCGTCTTCTCCGCCTTGGGTTGTTTGCGGTAGTATTGGTCGGAGATCGTCTCACGGACGGAGATCGTCAGGATCGGTTTCCCGTTGAACTCCGAGGTATCCAGATAGTTCTTGATGAACTTGAATTTCTTCAGGAACTTATTCTTCTCGAGATTGGGGTTGAAGTCGTCCAGCGACATGCTGAGCTTCTCGTACACCTCGCTTTGGTACTCGTCCTTCGCCTCGATGCGGTTGTCGTTCTTATGCTCTATGACTTTCTTGATCAGTTCCACGGCGGGATTGTCCTTGCGGGAATATTTCTCACGTTTAGGCTTGACGACTACCTCGGCAATCTCGAACGAGGTAGGCCGGAGGAGCACGTTGAGGGCGTTGTTCTTTTGCCCCGCCTTTAGGTTTACGACCTTATTGTCATATCCAAGCGAGGATACGACCAGCCGGGTAAGTCCTTTGTCATTCTGGAGGCTGAAAGCCCCGTCATCGTCGGTCATCGCCCCGATCGTCGAGTTCTCGAACATGACGGATACGTAGGATAGGGGTTCCCCGCTTACGGAATCTCTCACGATTCCGGACGCGGAAGTTATGCTCTGGGCGTATAGGACGGAAATGCCGGTCACGAATTGTAACAGGACTAGCAAAGTGATATAGCGAATAGATCTTATCATGTAAATGTCTCGTTATTCCTTCACGGATAATACTGTTGGCAAAGGTATGTTTTTTTCGTGGGAGGGAGGGGGGAGAGGCTATTAATAATCATTAATCACCGGGTTTCCCACCGCTCGATGGGAAACCCGGCGGTAGAAAACGCGAGCTTCATTATTTAACGAAAAAGATCTTCATTATTTTATATCTCTGATGGCGAGTCGCTGTCGGTAGCGGGCTTGTCGCCTTCTTGTTTCTTGGCGGCTGCGGCCCTCGCCTGCGCTATGCGTTGGTTGTAGAGGGCGTTCGTCTCGTCGACCAGCGCGTTGAGGCGGCTGATGAAGGCGGCGGTCTCTTGAGTGGGCTTCACCACGCTTTGCGCAAAGGCGTAGGTGGACATCTCGTCGTATTCCTCGTCCATGCGTAGGCGGATTTTCTTGGCGCTCTCTACGGGGTCGTCCGCCTTGGCGTTGGCGCGTTGCTCGGTGAGCGTGGCGGAGTGCTTGTTCTTCTCTTTCA
>OGLC01001226.1_pt1 | contig 13240 bp, 7 predicted proteins | sample 1572751 | NCBI WGS metagenome assembly OGLC01 (sample SAMEA2581897, study PRJEB24529) | metagenome | biome: Human gut stool | place: China | collected 2011
CTGGCAGATATATGAATACTTTTCTTTTTCAAATTTGCCGAAATCGAGAAGTAACAAGTGGCCGCCAGATTATACTTCATGGACTCGTGCAGACCCACCTTGATGTTGTCGATGACGCTCAGCTCCTTGAACAAGCGGATGTTCTGGAAGGTACGCGCCACGCCCATGCGGTTGACCTGATAGGTCTTTTTTCCGGCGGTGGGCATCCCGTCGATCAGGATGGAGCCGCGGGTGGGCTGGTAGACGTTGGTGAGCAGGTTGAACACGGTGGTCTTGCCTGCGCCGTTGGGGCCGATCAGACCGGCGATCTCGTTGCGGCCGATCATCAGGTTAAAGTTGTCCACAGCGGTCAGACCGCCGAAGTCGATACCCAGCTCACGCACGTCCAGAATGGGCTTTTTGTCCTTGTCGCGGTCGGTCAGAAAACCGCCGGAGGGCACACTGTGCAGTCTGGTCTTGAACTCACTCATGGTCAGCGGCCTCCTTTTTGGTATGTTTGCGGAACAGTTCGCCATTCATGGCCTTTTCCACGATGCGGCTCAGGGAGAAATCGTAGCTGCCCAGCAGTCCGCCCGGGCGGAAGATCATCATCAGCACCAGCACCAGCGAATAGACCACCATGCGGTAGCTCTCAAAGCTGCGGGTAGCCTCGGGCAGGATGGTCAGCACGGTAGCGGACAGAATGGAGCCCAGCATGGAGCCCATGCCGCCCAGCACCACCATGACAAGGATCTCAATGGACTTCATAAAGCCGAAGGTGGAGGGGTTCAGCACGCCGATGTAGCAGGCGTACAGGCCGCCCGCCAAGCCTGCAAAGGCAGCGGAGAAGGCAAAGGCCATCACCTTATAATAGGTGGTCTGGATGCCGCAGCTCTCGGCGGCGATCTCGTTGTCGCGGATGGCCAGCACGGCGCGGCCGTGGCGGCTCTTCATCATGGCGTGGATGAGGAAACAGGTGATGACCACGCACAGAAATACGTTGGTAAAGTTGGAATACTTGGGGATGTTCTTCAGGCCCTTGGAGCCGTAGAACAGCTTGAAGCCCAGCACATCATCAATGTTGTTCAAGGTGATGCGGATGATCTCGCCAAAGCCCAGCGTCAGGATGGCCAGATAGTCGCCGGTCAGGCGCAGAGCAGGGATACCGATAAGCACCCCGAACAGCCCGGCGATCACCCATGCCAGCACCAGACCGATGGCAAAGGCCACGCCCTTGGGCAGATTGGAGGATTTGGTGAACAGGGCGCAGGCGTAGGCACCTACCGCCATAAAACCGGCGTGACCCAGCGGCAGCTGCCCCAGATAACCGGTGGCAACGTTCAGCGAGACGGCCAGAATGATATTGATGCCCACGGTCAGCAGCACCTTATTCTGGTAGGTGGACAGCATATTGCCGGTCACATAGGAAAGCCCCACGAACAGCAGCCCCACCAGCACCAGATTCATCAGGTAGCGCACGGGCATTTTGAGGGTCTTGCGTTTGGTATTCATCGTTATGCCCCCTTACACCTTTTCCTGCACCTTGCGGCCAAGGAAGCCCGTGGGCTTGACCAGCAGCACGATGATCAGAATTGCAAACGTAACAGCGTCCTTCCAAGCGGAAAGGCCGATGGCGGAAACAAAGCACTCGCACAGGCCGATGGCGATGCCGCCGACCATAGCACCCGGGATGGAGCCGATGCCGCCCAGCACGGCGGCGACGAAGGCCTTCAGACCCAGCATGGAGCCCATGGTGGGGGTGGCCTGCGGATAGGAGCAGCAGTACAGCACGCTGCCGATGCCCGCCAGCGCCGAGCCCACGGCAAAGGTAAAGGAGATGGTGCTGTTGACGTTGATGCCCATCAGGCGGGCAGCATCCATATCCTCCGAAACGGCGCGCATGGCCTTGCCGAGCTTAGTCTTTTGCACCAGAAAGGTGAGCACCAGCATGGACAGCACGGTGACCACCAGCGTGATGATGGAGGTAAGACCCAGCGGCACCTTGCCCAGACGGAAGGTCTGGTTGGTGTAGTAGGCGGGGATCACCTTTGCACCCGAGCCGAGGATCAGCTCTGCCGTGTACTCCAGAAAGAAGGAGACACCAATGGCGGTGATCAGCAGCGAGATACGGGGTGCGCTGCGCAGGGGGGTGTAGGCGATCTTTTCGATCACCACGCCCAGCAGCGTACAGGTGATGATGGTGGCGCACACAGCGGTGACCGGGCCAAGACCCAGCTGGTTCATGACGAACCAAGACATGTATGCGCCCACCATGATGACATCGCCGTGGGCAAAGTTCAGCAGCAGGATAATGCCGTACACCATGCTGTAGCCCAGTGCGATCAGTGCATAGATGCTGCCAAGGGACAAGCCGTTGATCAGCTGGCTGAAGAACACTGTCATGGTTGGATACTTCCTTTCTTTGCGGCGTTTACACTTTTTGATATAAAAAACGGAGAACGCCTGACCAGAAAAAAGCTGTTCCGGCGTTCTCCAAAAAATCATGGGGTTTGCTCTGTGCGGGCGGCTCCATCACCGGTGGATGGAACAGCGCGGATCAGAACATTTCCTTCAGCTCGGGCTTGCCGTCCACATAGGTCAGGATGGCAGTGCTCTTGACGGGGTTGTGGTGCTCGTCGAAGGTAAAGGTGCCGGTGATGCCCTCGATGGTGCCGCCGGCAATGGCATCGATGACGGCCTGCTTGTACTCGTCGGAGCCGGCCTCGAGGCCCTGCTCCTCGGCAGCCTTAATGCCGTACACGACGGTCATGGCAGCATCGTAGCCCAAGGGTGCAAAGCCGTTGGGGTAGGCCTCGCCGTACTCGGCCTTGTAGGCATCCTCAAACGCGGCGCTGGAGCCCTTAGCGTAGCAGGCGCAGAAGTAGGAGTCCTTCAGCTGGTCAGCGGTGGCGTAGCCCTCCAGACCATCCCAGCCGTCGCCGCCGAGGAAGGGAACGGTCAAGCCGATGCTCTCAGCCTGAGCCAGGATCTGACCCACTTCCTGATAGTAGTTGGGGCAGAACACCATCTCGGGGTTCTTGCCAAGGATGCTGGTCAGCTGGGTCTTGAAGTCCACGTCGCCCTCAGAGTAGCTCTCCTGATCCACGACGGTGCCGCCCTTTGCCTCAAACTCCTTGGCAAAGTTCTCGGCCAGACCCTCGTTGTAATCCTTGCCCTTCAGGAAGATGACGGCTGCCTTGGTGTAGCCCAGCTTCTCGTAAGCGTAATCTGCCATCTTCACGCCTTGGAAGGGGTCGGTGAAGCAGGCACGGAACACATTCCCGTTCACGGTGTCGGTCTCGGCATCGTAGGTAACAGCCTCGGCAGTAGCGGAAGCGGTGACCATGGGCATATTGTAATCGGCGCTCTCGGCGGCAACAGCCAGCGTGGGAGCGGTGGTTACATCGCCTACCAGAGCGGTGATGCCCTGATCCACCATCTTGGTAAAGCAGGTCACAGCCTGCGTTTCATCGCCCTGCTCGTCCATGGTGATGATCTCCAGCTGCTTGCCGTTGACACCGCCATCGGCATTGACCTGCTTCATGTACAGGCTGGCACCGTTTACAACAGCCTGACCGTAAACGGAAGCGTCACCGGTCAGGGGGCCCATCACACCCACCTTGATAGTGCTGCCGGAAGCAGCAGCGGAACCGGCTGCAGAAGAAGCGGCCGTGCTTGCGGAAGAACCGCCGCAGGCAGTCAGAGCACTTGCTGCGGCAACAACACCGGCAGCGGCCATGAACTGACGACGAGTGATCATCTTTTTCATAAAAATCTCCTCCTTCGGAGTGTTCTATAAAGTAAATTGATAAAAACGGAAGCAAGGCCCTTCCCCTCTAAAGCGGCCTTGCTTCTATTCTTGTCTGTTATTATAGCTATCTGGGTTCAAATCCGCAATTCACAAACCGTCCATACTTTTGGGCGCATTTTCTCGGCTTTGTTGATACTTTATACAAAAATTAAAGCGTAATTTTGTGCACTATTTCAAATTGTTCATTTTGTTTATCTGTGACATGAAACAAATTCACATGTTGCAAAAAGGTTACAGGGTCTCCATCTCGGCGTCGGCGGCAAATTCGGCCTCGGCGCGGACTTCGGCGGCCTGTCCCTCGGCCTCGGCAACAGCCAACGGCTCTGCCAGTGCCTTGCGGATGGCGGTGACGTAGAACACCGTGGAAAGCGCCGTACCGATGCACCAGCCCACAGGCCATGCCATCCAGATGCCGGTGGAGCCCAGCGCGGTGGCGCTGAGCACGGCGGCAATGCCCACGCGCAAAATCAGGTCGGTGAAGGTGGCAATCATGAACCGCACCATCAGGCCGCAGCCGCGCAGGATGCCATCTGCCACCAGCTTGACCGATACCACAAAGTAGAAGGGGGAGAGGATGCGCAAGAACAGCATACCGGTGTCAATGGCAGGGCCCTGCGGGTCGTTCATGAACAGCAGCAGCAAAAAGCGGCCAAAGAAGAAGTACAGCACCACCAGCGGCACGCACAGCAGCCACACCAGATTGCGGCCTGCGCCAAAGCCTTCCTTGACGCGGTCCATCTTGCCGGCACCCATGTTCTGGGAGGTGTAGTTGGAGATGCCGTTGCCCAAGGTGGTAAAGGAGGTGATGACCATGTTGTTCAGCTTGACGGCGGCAGAGTAGCCTGCAATGACGCTGGCACCAAAGGTGTTGATGATGCTCTGCAGGATGATGTTGCCCACCGAGACAAAGCTCTGCTGCAGGATGCTGGGCACAGCCACCACAGCCACCTTGCCCAGCATATTCCACGAGAACAGCTGCACATGACCCTCGGTGTGGAAGGCGCGGATGCGGCGGAACACCACCACCATGGCCAGCACGCAGCTGACACCCTGACACAGGAAGGTAGCCCATGCCACACCGGCGATGCCCATCTTGAAACCGGCGACGAACAGGATGTCCACGCCGATGTTAGACAAAGAAGAGACTGCAAGGAAGTAGAAGGGGGTCTTGCTGTCGCCAAGGGCAGAGAAGATGCCGGTGGCAATGTTGTAGAAGAACATGAAGGGCAGGCCCAGAACGTAGATATCCAGATACAGCGCAGAATCTGCAAGGATCTCCTCCGGGGTGTTGATGAGCTCCAGCAGGGCGTCGCAGCCAAACAGACCGATGCCCATCAGCACGGCGCACAGCACGGCAGAGCCGATGAGGGAGGTGTAGACCGAGGTCTTCATCTCGCGGTATTCCTTTGCGCCAAAGTAGCGGGACACGATGACCGAGCAGCCGATGTTGCAGCCAAAGGCAAAGGCGATGAAGATCAGGGTGATCTCGTAGCTGTTGCCCACCGCAGCCAGCGCGTTCTCACCGATGAACTTGCCCGCTACCAGACTATCCGCGATGTTGTACAACTGCTGGAAAATGATGCTGCCGAACATGGGCAGACAGAATTGCCACAATACCTGTGACGGCTTGCCCACCGTCAGATCCTTATTCATTGCAAAAATCCTCCTCTATAACGACTATAAATGGGAAAACAGCGAAAACGCCGCAACCAGTATAGAACCGAATCGCCAAAAAGTAAAGAAAATTTTTGGCATATCTGCCATATAAAAAACACATGGTAAGCATAACGTATCCCCGCTGCCGCAAGGGGGCAGACTGTAAACGGGTTTTCCACGGCGGTTTGCGTTCCCGTTAAAAATTTAGGTCTGCAAACATACGCACCGGCTCTTGCGCCGGGGTGCAAAGCGTGGTAGGATATTGGCAGTTAGTTATATATAACTATCTAAATAGAGCAGTTCCCCGTCTGCCCGCCCGGGCAGTATGGGAGAGAAAATGATATTCAGGAGGGTTTCAAGATGAATTATCTGGAAATTGAAGCTGTTGTTGGCCGCGAGATTCTGGACTCCCGCGGCAACCCCACCGTAGAAGCCGAGATCATGCTGGCGGACGGCACCGTGGCGCGCGGCTGCGCCCCTTCCGGTGCATCCACCGGCGAGTTTGAGGCGCTGGAACTGCGGGACGGCGACAAGAGCCGCTATCTGGGCAAGGGCGTGACCAAGGCGGTGGAAAACATCAACACGGTCATTGCGGACGCAGTGGTGGGCATGGATGCTTCCGACATTTACGCCGTGGACGCCGCCATGATCAAGGCAGACGGCACCAAGGATAAGTCCAATCTGGGCGCAAACGCCATTCTGGCAGTGTCCATTGCAGCCTGCCGCGCAGCAGCCGCTTCGCTGGAAATGCCGCTGTACCGTTTTCTGGGCGGTGTAAACGGCAATCGCCTGCCTGTGCCTATGATGAACATCCTGAACGGCGGCGCACACGCCACCAACACCGTGGACACGCAGGAGTTCATGATCATGCCGGTGGGCGCACCTTCCTTTAAGGAAGCGCTGCGCTGGTGCGCCGAGGTATTCCATGCGCTGGCTGCCATCCTGAAGTCCAAGGGTCTGGCTACCTCCGTGGGCGATGAGGGCGGCTTTGCGCCCAACCTTTCCAGCGATGAGGAGACCATCGAGACCATTCTGGCTGCCATCGAAAAGGCGGGCTATCTGCCGGGCAGGGACTTTATGCTGGCAATGGACGCCGCTGCCTCCGAGTGGAAGAGCCCCAAGGGCAAGGGCTTCTACAAGCTGCCCAAGGCGGGCACCGAGTTCACCTCTGCCGAGCTGATCGCGCACTGGAAGAGCCTTGTGGAAAAGTACCCCATCATCTCAATCGAGGACGGTCTGGACGAAGAGGACTGGGAGGGCTGGCAGCAGATGACCCGCGAGCTGGGCGGCAAGGTGCAGCTGGTGGGCGACGACCTGTTCGTGACCAACACCGAGCGTCTGGCAAAGGGCATCCAGCTGGGTGCGGGCAACGCTATCCTGATCAAGCTGAACCAGATCGGCTCTGTCTCCGAGACCTTGGAAGCCATCAAAATGGCGCACAAGGCCGGCTACAACGCCATCAGCTCCCACCGCTCCGGCGAGACCGAGGACACCACCATTGCGGACTTGGCGGTGGCGCTGAACACCTGCCAGATCAAGACCGGCGCGCCCAGCCGCACCGAGCGTGTGGCAAAGTACAACCAGCTGCTGCGCATTGAGGAGCAGCTGAGCGAAAGCGCCGTCTACCCCGGCATGGAAGCGTTTTAAGTAAGATGATTTGGAATGCCCTCCGCGCTGCTTTGGGCATTTTCAGCGGAAATAGTATTTTTGATTTGTTGCTCAGAAACGCCTGCGGGCGTTTCTGAGCAACTTTTTCACGGGAAGGGGTCGTAAAGGCAGACGGCAGCTGCAATACTCCCAATATTTACCACCACGGCATTCGCAATCCTGCGGTGGGCTGGTTCGTATATAAGGCAGACCGGCACCCGGCAGCAGTCGGGACGGAATGAAACGAAAGGAGCAAACCTTCCATGTTTCAAGGCCTTGGGCCGCTGCTCAGCCTTTTGGGCGGCGGCAGCATGACGAAGCTGCTTCTGTTTTTACTGAAGGGGCTGTTCGGCTGAAACGGACGGTCTGAAAGGAGAATACCATGCTGATCGTATTGGAGCATCTGCTGGGTCGGATCAACCTGCCCGGTATGTGGTGGATCATCGCAGAGCGCTGGCTGTGAGGTGACGCCCCGCAAAGCCGCTGCACTTTTTGTGCGGCGGCTTTTTTGCTGCGCGGAATGAGATTTCATTGGGCTCGCCCTTATAACTTTTTCTAACGTGCCTTACTTGCCGTTCTGTTGGTAAAAAATGCTTGCATCTAGGCGGTTTTGATGATAAAATCAAAATGTTATAGTGTGCCCAAAAGCGGGGCGTACAGGAAGGTAAAGTTTGAAATTGCGGTAACAGGGGGTACTGCGTGCTGCGGTGCGCGGAGAAAAAGGCAGGAAAGGTAAAATGGAAACAGACGAGACAATAAAAAAAGGATTTCTGCGGCTGGAACGCTATGCACAGAATATACCGGGCGGCTTTCACTGCTGCGCAGAGGACCCTGAAAACGGCTATCCGTTTGCTTATGTCAGTGACCGTTTTCTGGAGATACTGGGCTGGGAGCGGGAAGAATTTGCGGCAAGGTTCGATAACCGCTATACAGCGCTGATACACCCGAATGATCTGGCGGCCGGGCTGCGCTACCGGAATGCGGAAAACAGCGCGACTTACGCCAAGAATGGTGACAGCATCTTCCGGATTCTGGGCAAAAACGGCTACCGCTGGGTCACCAACGCTGCCAATCAGGTGGAATGGTACGGCAAAGGCTATATCGTGGGCACGATCACGGATATCACCCCCTATATGGAACTGCGGGAAAAGCTGGAACAGCAGAACCGTACCCAGCGGGAGGCGCTGGAAACCGCCAACCATAATCTGCTGCGGATGATGCAGCAGATGGAGGAGCAGAAGGCGCAGTTTGCCCAGACTACTGCCCGGAGCATGGAAAAAGAAAAGCGCTACCGGCAGCGGCTGAACCACGACGCCCTGACCGGCACCTACAACCGCCGCTTTTACGAGGAAGTGGTGCGCAATAACCTCGGCCCGGCGGGCATCGCTCTGATGGATATCGACGATTTCAAGATCTGCAACGATACCTACGGCCACCACGCCGGAGATCTGGCACTGGAAACCGTTGCAAAGGCCATCCGCAGCTGCATCCGGGAAACAGATCTGCTGATCCGCTACGGCGGCGACGAGTTCTTGCTGGTGCTGCCCGGCATCCCGGCGGATTATTTCAAGGTAAAGCTGGAGCAGATCCGCACCGCCGTGCAGCAAACGGTGGTGCCGGGCTACCCCCACTTCCGGCTGTCGCTGAGCATCGGCGGCGCGATGCAGACCCTTGCCGACCCTATGGAGAACGTGGTGCGCCGGGCAGATTTTATAATGTATCAGGCCAAAAACCACAAGGACGCCGTGGCGGTGGACACACAGGACAGCCGGTTGGCTGCACAGAAGGATGTCTTAGGGGAAAAGCCCGTGATCCTGCTGGTGGACGATTCCATGATGAACCGCATGATGCTTGCCGGCATTCTGGGCGATGACTACCGCATTCTGGAAGCCGAGAACGGCAAGCAGTGTCTGGAGCTGCTGCGGGCAAACGCCGGGCAGACCTCGCTGGTGCTGCTGGATATCAATATGCCGGTCATGGACGGCTTTGAAGTGCTGCGCACCATGAACACCAACCACACCATCGAGGACGTGCCGGTGATCATGATCTCCAGCGACGATTCGGAGGAAGCCATCCGCAAGGCCTACGAGCTGGGTGCCAGCGACTATGTCAACCGCCCCTTTGACGCAAAGATCGTCTACCGTCGGGTGTCCAACACCATCAAGCTGTACGCCAAGCAGCGGCGGCTGGTGCAGATGGTGTCTGACCAGATCCGCGCACGGGAAAAGAACACCGATGTGCTGGTGGGCGTGCTGAGCCAGATCGTGGAGTTCCGCAACGGCGAGTCCGGCTCTCATGTGCGGCACATCCGCATCATCACCGAGACGCTGCTGCACCGGCTGATGGAGCTGACCAGCCGCTACGACCTGACCCCCGAGCAGCAGGATAATATCCCGCTGGCGTCGGCGCTGCACGATATCGGCAAGATCGGCATTGACGAAGCCATCCTGAATAAGCCCGGCAAGCTGACCGCAGAGGAATTTGCGGTGATCAAGACCCACAGTATGCTGGGCGCAGAGATGCTGCAAAAGACCGAAAGCTTTGCAGACCAGCCGCTGCTGCAGACCGCCTACGAGATCGCACGCTGGCACCACGAGCGCTGGGACGGTAAAGGCTACCCGGACGGGCTGAAGGGCGACGATATCCCCATCAGCGCACAGCTGGTCTCCATGGCGGATGTGTATGACGCACTGACCAGCGAACGGTGCTATAAAAAGGCTTTCCCGCACGAAACGGCTGTCCAGATGATCACGAACGGCGAGTGCGGCGCCTTCAACCCGCTGCTGCTGCAGTGTCTGCTGGACGTGCAGGGGGAACTGAAGCAGGAAATTTTACAATGGTAATGTGAGGGCAACTACGCGTGACAGAACAGCGATTCAACCATAAAATACCCCGCCGTACCTTTTTAAAGGTGTGCGCGGCGGCAGCGGCAGCCGGGCTGACCGCTTGCGGCAAAACGCAGGCGGCGGCAGCGCTGCCCGAGCTTACGGTGGGGAGCGATAACTACCCGCCTTTTATCTACCTGAACAATGACAGCACGCCCACCGGCATTGATGTGGACATTGCCACCGAGGCCTTTGCCCGCATGGGGTATGCGGTACGGTTTGAAATCATTGACTGGGAGCAGAAAACAAACCTTGTGGAAAGCGGTGCTATCGACTGCATCTGGAGCTGCTTTTCCATGGATGGGCGGGAGCAGCTGTACCGCTGGGTAGGGCCGTATATGGTCAGCCGTCAGGTGGTGGCGGTCAATGCCGATAGCGGCATTGAAACGCTTGCCGACCTTGCGGGCAAGACCATGATGGTGCAAAGCACCACCAAGCCGGAGGAAATCTTCCTCGCCGGCACCGACCCCCGCATCCCGCAGTTTGGTGAACTGCTGAGCGCCGAGGACCGCAGCGTGCAGTACGCCATGTTGAACTGCGGCTATGTGGACGCCATTGCCGCCCACGAGGCCGCCATTTTGCGGTATATGCAGGATTGCAATGCCAATTTCCGCATTCTGGAGGAGCCGCTGCTGGTCACCGGCATCGGCGTGGCCTTTGCGCTGAACGACACCCGCGGGCTGGACGAAAAGCTGACCGAGACCTTTGCCGCCATGCGCGCCGACGGCACTCTGAAGCAGATCGTAGGCAAATATCTGCCGGACCCGGAAAAATATCTGGAGGGGGACGCCCTTGAACCGTAACAAGAAAACGTTCACGCCCAATATGCGGGTGGCGGCGCTCTACCTGCTGATGGGCGTGCTGCTTTTGCTGGCAGTGACCCTCTTCTCCGGGCGGGAGTCCATGCGCGCTACCGAGGAATACTTTGACCGCACCATCAACTTTGTAAAGGTGCAGTCCACCAGCTACGAAAAATATAACGATACCGTCACCGCAAAGGCGCTGCGCCGGATGTCGGTCTCGGTGCGGCAGCTGGCCGAAAATGACGCTTTGGATATTTACGACCCCGAAGCCCTCCGGAAAGAAACGGAATCCCTCTGGCTTACCGGCATTGCCGTACTGGACGAAAATGGAGAATCACTGTGCGAATATACGGATGGTAATATCGATTATGCGCAGTTTGCGGAATCGCTGCGAGAGCAAGCCGCGCTGAACGTGCTGCAAAACCCGCAAAAGACCTATCTCAAGCGCATTCTGTTACAGGATGGTACAGCGGTGGATGTTGCCACCCGCCGCGCCGCAGCAGGGGACGCTGTGCTGCTGGCGTACCGGGTGACCCCGCCGGAGTTTGTGGAGGGGACAGCCCTGTCCATCCAGAGCGTGCTGGACGGCTACCCGAAGAACATCAGCGGCACCATCTTTATCGTGCAGGACAACAAGGTGATCGCCGCAAACGACCCGAGCCTCATCGGACTGTACACCACGAACAGCCCGCTGGTGCAGGGCATCCGCAAGGCCGGTGCGCCCGACATTCTGACCCACACCCGCGACTGGGCAAATTCCGGCTGCTATTTCGGGATGTACAGCAACGGACAGAATTTTGATCTGTATCTCTATATCGACGAAAAATCGGTGTTCCGCAATTTCAGCAGCGCACTGCTGACGGCACTGATCTTCTATCTGATCTGTGTGGCAGTGCTGCAAACGCTGCGCCGCCGCTCCATGAAGCTTGCGGAGCAGCAAAAAAGGGAGCAGGAGCAGAAGTATCACGCCCAGCTGGAAGAGCAGAACCGCAAGCTGGAGCTTGCCGTCCGGCACGAGGCAGCGGCAAACCGCGCCAAGCGGGAGTTCTTGTTCAACATGAGCCACGACATCCGCACTCCGATGAACGCCATTATCGGCTTCACCTCGCTGGCGGCGACCCATGTTGATAATAAAGAACAGGTGCTGGACTACCTGAAAAAGATCTCCACCTCCAGCCAGCACCTGCTCTCCCTCATCAACGATGTGCTGGACATGAGCCGTATCGAGAGCGGCAAGGTGAAGATCGAGGAAAAGGCGGTGCATCTGCCGGATCTCGTGCACGATATACGCTCCATCATCCAGCCCAACATCAGTTCCAAACGGTTGTCGCTGTTCATCGACACCATGGATGTGGTGGACGAGGATATCATCACCGACCCGCTGCGGCTGAATCAGGTGCTGCTGAACATCCTTTCCAATGCTATCAAGTTCACCCCCACCGGCGGCATGGTGAGCATCCGCATTGCTCAGAAGCCCGGCGCGCCCAAGGGCTGCGGCAATTATGAGTTCCGCATCAAGGACAACGGCATCGGCATCAATAAGGAGTTCCAGAAGCACATCTTTGAGGAGTTCACCCGGGAGGAAAGCTCCACCGTCAGCGGCATCCAGGGCACGGGTCTCGGCCTTTCCATCACCAAGAACATTGTAGACCTGATGGGCGGCACCATCGCCCTTGAAAGTGAGCCGGGCAAGGGCAGCGAGTTTATCGTGAACCTCTGCTTTACCCTCAGCGGGCAGAAGGCGGAGATCAAACAGCTGCCCCAACTGGAAGGGCTGCGGGCACTGGTGGCGGACGACGACACCAACACCTGCCTGAGCGTCAGCACCATGCTTTCCAAGATCGGCATGCGCCCGGAGTGGACCATCTCCGGCAAGGAAGCGGTCATCCGCACGAAGTACGCCGTGGAGCAGGGCGATGCTTTCAGCGTGTATATCATCGATTGGCTCATCCCGGATATGAACGGCATCGAGATCGTGCGGCAGATCCGCAAGGTCATCGGGGACAGCTGCCCCATCATCATCCTGACCGCCTATGACTGGGCGGATATCGAGGAGGAGGCGCGCGCCGCCGGTGTGACCGCTTTCTGCGAAAAGCCGCTCTTCCTCTCGGAGCTGCGCAAGGTGCTGGCAGAGCCCTTCCGGGTGCAGTCGACCCAGACGCCCGCCCTGCCGCCCAAGGCAAGCTTTGACGGTAAGCACCTGCTGCTGGTGGAGGATAACGCCCTGAACCGGGAGATTGCCATAGAAATCTTAAAGGAAGCAGGCTTCCTTGTGGATACCGCCGGAGACGGCGTTGAAGCAGTGGAAAAGATGGAGCAGTCCGCGCCCGGGCAGTATGACCTGATCTTAATGGACATCCAGATGCCCCGGATGGACGGCTACGAAGCCACCCGGCGTATCCGCGCTCTGCCCGACCCCCGCAAGCAGGGCATCCCCATTTTTGCCATGACCGTCAACG
>OGLC01001232.1_pt1 | contig 13184 bp, 6 predicted proteins | sample 1572751 | NCBI WGS metagenome assembly OGLC01 (sample SAMEA2581897, study PRJEB24529) | metagenome | biome: Human gut stool | place: China | collected 2011
TACATAGGTGATGTTGTTGATGTCCCACGCCAATACGAAGGGTTTGTCGCTGTTTACCATGAAGGGAAAGGTGTCGGTGCCGAAGCTAATCTTCCGTTCGAGTAGCTTGGGGTAGTACTGGTCACGGAGCGTGTTCGACTTCTCGGCAGTGAGCAGATAGAGGGTGGATGAGAAGGACTCGGCTGTCTCTTCCGGCCTGACGTGCTTGTCCGTGCGTCGTATCTTCGAATAGGATGCGCTGATACCCTGCGAGGTTGTCGCTGTGGTCTGGTCTGTCCATTCCCAAGAACTTTGGTTCTCCAGTTGGAAGAAGGGGAATTTCAAATCCATAAGGCTGATGGCACCTTTGGTCTGACTGTCGGAGATTGTGCCGCTGGTTTCCAGCGTCATGTCGATCCGTTCGGAGTTGAGGCTGAAGTTGACGGACTTGCTGACATTTGGCTCGCTGGCGGTCATGGTGAGGATCTCACGGGCCTCCCAGTCTCCAAGTTTGCTTGGATTGTCTATGCGGAAAGGCTCTAGGTCAAGAGGCACTTCTACTTGTTTGATACTCTGCCGTGTCATGTAAGTATAGCTGAATATGGGCATTCGTACACTCTGTCTCCGGGTGGGGGAGAGGTATTCTAGGTCGCAACGGGTCAGAATGGGTACAGAGTAGAGGGCGATGGCCCGGTAGTCTGCTGTGTCGTTTGCTTCGAAGGTAACGGTGATGGACTCGGACTGGCTTGTTACTTCCTCGTGTTGTTTCTGGAAGGAGTATCCGCCGCCGAATGCTGCCGTGAGTTTATCCGTATGCGGTCCGAAGGAGCATTTTAGGTCACTTTTATAGAGTCGGCTCACGGAGTTGCTGGTGCCCGATCCCATGGTGAAGGCAAGGCTTAAGGCTACGCCGAGGTCGCCGAACCACTCGTTATTATCCACTACCGTTGGAGGTGGTCCTTCGATGATGCCGACGAGGCGCACGAGATTGCGTAGCTCGCTGTTGCCGAACAGGGCCTTCTCGTCGTTGAAGGAACTGCGTCTTTCTACGATCTCGTTGGAGCGGATGGAGGCGATGTAGGCGTGCTTGTACCAATGGTATGGAGTCTGGTTACCTCGCAGCAGGTAGATATATTGCTTGTAGTAGAGCCCTCCGCCGGGAGCTGTCTCGGTGGTAGGATCTGCCGCGGTGGCTACGACCGTGTAGCCGTAGGGCAGGTCGGTGTAGATGGGTGCGTCGGTGGCAAAGCTGTTGCTGCCGGGGTAGAATTTCTTTAGGAAGTGTTCGCCCGTTCCCTTGCCATCATAGGTACAGTAGCTGAAGATCAGGGGATTTGAGGAAGCTTTGTAGCCGCTGGTATTGTCGGCTGCGTAGCCTTCTATATCGGCTTGGATGAGCTTGAGCGAGAAGGTCTTCGAGCGTCCTATGTCGTGATGCGCGTATTCTTCCCAGTTGGAGGGCCATATGTTATCCTTGCCATACTCGCCGCTGTAGCTGAATGCCTCGAAGGTACCGCTCTTGAGTCGGCCTATGATGAGTTTCTCCACGTTCTTTTTCTCGGTGTCGTCGTAGCCGTACCACGAGGTGGCGTCCCAGTGGTCGTCGGGATCGTATTCCATTGATATGCCTGTTGAGCCTTTTAGCTCGATATTATCGTGTCCGGCGTTGCGCACGGTGCCGCACCAGTCCCAGCCGCTGTTCAGCTCGGGGTCGCCGTATTGGTAGACTTGCAGTTTCTTGTTGGTGCGGCGGTGTAGGATGACGCAGATCTTGTCACGGTAGATGGTGGCGGCGAAGTTGGCGTAAGTTTTCCCGTCATCGAGCATACGAGTTTTCTTGTATTCTCCCTTTTTCATATCCACCTCGCCGATCCATATCTGGCCATTGGTATTATTCTTCCAGAGCACGTAGAAGCGATTGCGGTATACGATGATCTCGGCATCTTGGTATACGCCGAAATCATTGAGAAAGATCATTTTCTTACCGGTGTCGCCAACGGTGGATTGTTCCATTGTCCGGGTCTCGCCGTTCACCTCGAAAGCGATGAGGCGTATGGATGAGGGGCCGTTATTATCTATGTAGACCCCGTAGAGCTTCCCTTGGTAGTATTGTGCGTCGGTGAAGCAGTAATAGGCACCTCCGTCTTTATCGATATTGTGGAATTCTTTCACCTTATACAGTTCGGGATGTTGGCTGATCTGTGCCTTGACGGTGGTGGTAGAGGCACAGATAAGCAAAAATATGGCGATCAGCCGTATCGCTTGTGCTTTGAGTGTCGTTCTCATGTATATATCTGTTTAAGAGGTTTAGAAACTGATATTGAATTGTAACTGTACGGACTGCCTCTTGCCGAAGCTTCCGTTTACTCCGAGCGAGATGTTGTCAGCGAGGAAATAGTTCACCCCGGCCAAAGCGTACAGCTTGTGACGGGCGTGGAAAGTCTCGTCGATACGAACGGTATAGTCCTCGCCGGCATATGTCTTGGTGAACTCGTACCGGTCTTTCATCGTGTAGTCCTTGTAGAGGATGCCGGCATAGGGCACGAAATTCCCCAGTGCGTATCCGGCCACCACGGGCACGGCCCACTCTAGGTAACGGCGGTTGAGGCTGAGGTCTCGCAAGGGGATGGGCTTGCCTTGGTAATACACCTCGGTGGTCATGTTATCGCTGTTGGCATAGCGCACGCCGGGTTGGGTAGACATGAAAAAGCGGTCGGTGAAGGCATGGCCGTAACCTAGCCCTCCGCTGTAGATGGGTACCATGTTCTTGCTGAAGATGGTACTGCTTATGTCGTCATCATCTCGGAAAGTCTCCTCGTGGGTGAAGTTGGTGGTACCGATGCATGACCACAGGCTGAGATTGTCCCATACACGATAGGAGAGGCGCAGGGAAATACTGTTCATGATGAGTCGGTGACTTACCGAGTGATTGTCCTCGTCGATTTGTTCGGATGTCCAATTCTCCGGGTTTCCCATCTGCCCATCTTCATCCACGCCAAATGACGTGGTGGAGAGCCAAGGGGTACTGGTATCGTGACTTCCGTTGATCTGTAAGTTGAAACGTTTTTCCCCCGTAGGATATTTGTCTAAGGGGATCAATATATCCGCCTTGGCTTGATAGACAGTAAAAACGGATAAGAGTAGGAGTGTAAAATGTCTCATATCGCTATTTATTTAGTTGAATCATTTACGTTGTTATAATATAGGTTGGCGAAGTACTCGATGGGAGTGTTGCCCGTCACCTCCTTGAATTGGCGGTAGAAAGAGGTACGGGAGGTAAACCCAGCCGTCTTGTATAACTCCTGCGGCTCTTGTGTGAGGCACTTGGAAAATTCCCGTATGAGGTACTCTACCCGATAGATAGCCAGCCAGCGACTGAAGTTCATACCCGTCTGATTGTTCAAGGTAGAGGATAGCCGGGTACGGTTCGTGCAAGCGAGGTTGGCCAACTGGCACAAATTGAACTGTGGATCGAGATAAGGCTTCTTATCCTCCATGATTTGTAAGATGCGGGCATATAGCCTGCGTTCGATTAGGGATGGCTTTTGCTTTTCTTCCATATTGGTACTGTCTTAAGTAACCCGCATAAGAGGGACTTGCGAGGTCAAATATAGACAGTCCCATTTGGTAAATCAAGGGATGAGAAAAGATGCGAACGTATTGAAACTTGATCCGAACGATCTGGTACACCAAAGGCCGTAAAGCCCCTGCATCAAAGGCTAGACACGTACTTTAACAGATTATTTGCCGGTCTCTTTTCGTACGTTTCTGTATTGGTTGGGCGTAAGTCCGGTGACTTGCCGGAACTGCCGGAAGAAGGAGGTTCGGGAGGTGAAGCCTGATTCGGAGGCTAGTGCGGTGATGTCGCTGTCGGGACGTAGGGCGACGAGCGAAAGGAGGTGGTGTACCCTGTATTCAGCCAGCCAACGACTGAAGTTCATTCCCGTCTGCCTATTGAGGGTGGTGGATAGTTGTGTTCGGTTAGTACCCACTAGACGGGAGAGGGTCACAAGGTCGAGATTAGGATTTAAGAAAGGCTTTTGCTCTTTCATAACTGATAGGATTCGTTGATATAGGAGATTATCAGCTTTTGTTGTGACCTCGGTGTTTGCCTCTGAATGATCTGGTAACTTTATTTGTGGCCGGGAGATTAGCGGAAGCGGATCGTGTATTAGCAACCAAGCCGCATGATGGCTTATCAATAAATCGAATAACTGGCGTAGGCGACGGCGATGATTTCTCCACCAAAGGTATCCTCCGGTTAGGATAGCCATGAGCAAAATAATGACTCCGGTAAGGATATACTGGATGAGCCGTGCCTGTTCCGCTTCCGCCTTCTGACTTTTTAAGCGGGTGGATAATAGTTCGTTTTGCAGGCTTTCGCTGATCATCTTTCTGCGTATGTTCATTTGCTCTTGGGCATAATGGGATTGTAGGGAGTCTGCCCGGTTTGCCTGTTGGATGGCTTCCGATTGATTTCCGGTCGCATAATGGCATTCGGACAACATACGTGCCACACGCACCTTATATTCCTCGATATTGTCTTTGTTCCTCAAGAGAGGCGTGGCGACATTATTGAATGAGACTCTGTCTAATTCCTCCAATACGGATAGTGCCTCTTTGTTTTTTCCATGTTTCCGGAGAGAGACGGCGTATTCCATGAAGAGTTGATATTGCAGATAGCTGATCGTGTGTATTTGGTGTTTCGCCTGAAAGTGGCGGATATCGGTAATGCATCGTTGGGTCCATTCCTCCGCTTCGGCGGTCTTTCCCGTACGGCTTAATGCTATAGCTTTTACTAAGTGAGGAGAGCTTATCACTTTATATTTCAAGTTCACCAATGCTGAATCCGCATAGATGAGTGCTTGGGGATATAATCCACATTCAAGACAAGCGCTAGCCGCCGTGATATACCAGTTTTGAGGATTTATATATGCATATTTTCGTGCCTCGTTTATCCATCGCTCGCATTCTGCGGGTTGGCGTATCTGTGCGTGAAGAAATGCCATACGCAGGTGATTCATGAGAAGGTGCTTGTCTTTTATGCGGATGGCATAAGGTTTCATGCGGTCGAGTAGCATTCTCGCATGGTCCGTGTGCTGTAATCTGCAATAGCGGGTGTATATGATTTGGCGGGTTGCCAGCAAAAGCGAGTCATTCCCTATTTCTTGGGCATGGGTTTCTATCTCTTCGCATAGCTGGTCGTTCAAGGGACCGCTCAACAAAGAATAATCATTCAGTTGCGCTATTTGCTGATCCAATTGCTGCTTGGGTGGAAGAAGAGAGTGGGAGTCGCAGGCGTAAAGGACTGACAGTAGGAATATGTAAAGTATGCTTGTTTTCATGATGTCATAGTTTTATTTGTAATTCCAGACCGAAAAAAGGCTGGGTATTTTGTTGAAGGTAAGATCTCGTGCTGGCCGAATAGCGAGTGGGGCGTAAATCGGCGAGGTTGTTGGCAAAGAATGCCAGCGTGATGTGCTCTCCGAAAGCTTTGTTTACCCGGATATTCAGCATACCATATGGTTTATAAGAGTTTGGCAGGAATCGTTCCGGCGCGGTGGTGGAGAGTAAAGGCGCGAAGGCTGGATCCTCTTTCTGTGTCTCGGTGAACGGATGTATGATTCCGTCTGTTCCACACCAACATAGGGGCCATACATTCTCGCCAGTGCTACCGTTGTAGAGCGTACGATATTTATAGAGCCATATCATTTGCCACGTAAGGGTAGTGACCAGTCCGATTCTGGGGATGCGCGTGATGAAACGGAAGTTCGTGGAGATGATCTCCGAACGACTTTCATTTCCCGGTCCGCCTTGCTTGTCGTAAAAACCTACGTAGGGGTATTCTGTTTTATCTGTGTACTGGATCGGCCAGATCCCGTTAAGGGCCGTATTCTTTTCTCGTACATATAACCAGATCCCGTCTACGATTAGGGAGGTACGCAAGGGTGAGAAAGTCCCGAGGTCCGCTACCATCTCGATCCCATGTTTCTTCCTATGGAGTGTATTGACTGGTACAGATACCGGCGTGTAACTATATTTCTCTTGATAAGGGACAGCCTTACCGTTCACCCATACCTGTCCATCTTTGTATTCAGGACGAAGTTGGCCCGTTGCTCTATCCTCCTATTGGTGACAGCTGAATGGAATATATTGTGCCGAGGAGGAAAAGCCATCCGTTTGTTTCTCGAAAAAAGCGGTCATGTCTAGTCGGATGGCCGGAGTCTTCCCTATAAGGCCAACCTCTATCTTTCGATTTACGGTAGGTTTTAATTTCATATTTCGTTCCATTCCGGGGGCATGTGTCGTGAGAATACCAAGGGTGTTTCCACTTTCATTGCTATCATTATAATAGAAAGAGACCTTATCATTATAAGTAGCTTCCGGATAGAGTTTATCCAATGTCGGCATGAAACTGATCCATCCGATCCCGGCTTTTAAACTCAATGTATAGCCGGAGGGAGAGGAGAAGAGAGACCATAAGAGATTCAGGCGAGGTTCTGTCTGATAGATTAAGGCATAATCCCGGCTTTTCAATCCTTGATTTCTTACTCCGGCTTCTACATGGAGGTTGGAAGTCCGGTATGTGGCCTCAATGAAGCCACCGAACGTATGCAAGGACGGGATTTCCCGGAATGAGCGGGGACGGATAGATGTAGAAGGAGGCCTCTGCCGATCGAAATCCCTGCCTCGCCCTTCGTTACCCTCACTACGGTATGAGAATCCGGCTACTAAGCTGATCTCCCTCCCTTGTCGTAGAGGGAATAAGGTAGACGCCAGCATCTCGGTTTCTACATAAAAAGGTCGGCTTTCATTGACTAATGTGTACATGTAGTTTGAGGATAAAACACGGGCTTCCCATTCGCCGCTCTCTTTCTGGTCTGTATAAAGCTGGCTAGAGGCATTGTTGACCTGACTCTTTGTTTGTTTGCTTTTTTGAAGGGAACCGTCTATTCTCAGAGACAGCTTCTTGAGCCAACGTCGGTCGGGTTGCCATTCCCCTTGTATGGAAAATCGCTGATCCAATCGTTGTCTTTGTGTATGATTCTGCTCGTTGACGAATTGCTTTTCCTTTCCTATGCGAGAGGTGTAAGTAAGGCTTAATTCTAGTTTTTTCCCTGCGGGCAACCAATGGTAAAGGTTTGCCAAGCGTATGCCGCCGGTATGGAAATCGCCTTGGCTGGTATAGTCCGCTAACAGGTTGAGCGTATGGCCTCGTGGGGAGATACAGAAGCCTTTTCCAAGCATATATTGTTTCAGTTTCGGATTGTAACGTATGCTGGTGGAGAGAGGCATTCTACCTTGATGAGTCTTGAGTAATAATACGCTATTTGTTAAGTTTCCGTACCGGGCAGAAGGTATTCCCCGGATGATTTCCGCCTCTTTCACTTGGTTGAGAGATAGAAAACGGGCATCATATCCTTCGTAAGGCTCGTTGATGCCGGTGTTGAAATGAAGAGGAGAGCCGTCTACCCATATTTGGGCACCCATAGCTGCGTTCTTATGAAATTGGTTTACCCCGTTCTTTAAAGAAACCTCCCGCACTGAGAAATATTGTGCGTCTGTCACCCCAGAATTATTGGTGAGACCTCCCGGTAATAATTGTGTCAGATCAGCGATCGTGATCGGTTGCGTGTGTTCTAATGTTGATGCAGGAAGCAAGGAAACCGTACCCGGAGTCTTAGACTCGATGGCTGTTACCAAAATGTTGGGTAAATAGAAGGACAGAGTATCCGGTTGCTCTTGCCCGTGAAGGTAATTGCCCGGATGAAGTGATGACAATAAGAGAAATATCGTCACGATCTTTATTGGTGTTTTGTACAAAGTTGAGTAACGCATAGTATTAAGACCTATTATAGCCAGATGACAATACTGAGATTTCCGCCCCCTCCGAGGGGCGATTGAGGACTTGTCGTTTGTTCGAGACTACCTATTAAACGAAATCCCGCTGATAAGGCGGAATGAATGGGATGCCGATATTCCATTTCCGCACCGATACCCAGACGGGTTGCCGTGCGAGCAATAAAATCCTCGTTCACTTTTTGCATGTTCTGCTCTAGCTTGATTTCTGCAGAGCCATTCTCATCCTTCTGCGTTTCCTTCTCCCATTTGATCTCGGTGCCATAGCCCGACACGATATACACGGACGGGCGGATACTTAGCTTGTTTTCTTTAGGTAGGCGGATTTGTCGAAGAAACGCGATCTCTCCGTGGAAGAGTCCTGTATATTGTTTGACCGTAAAAGGATATATGTAGAAATCATTTTCCAAACGATTCCATCCGACAGTCATTTGCCATGTGGATACCTTTTCGCCCGAAGTATCATTCTTTGTCGCCTCGTAACTTAGTTGGGTAGATAACATCCGTTGCCTTGCTAGGCGATAGGTGGCGAATGTAGTCCATATGGCAGACGAGCTTGTGGTGGGATTCCGTTGTAATATGCGGTTGGCCGTAGTTTGGTTGAATCGGGCTGTGGGCGACCAGATATGCGTCCACGATTTATTCGTTCGGGTAAAACGACCTTGGTAACTGATTTGATGCAGCCGTTCTTCCCAGCCTCTCAAGTTGCCGGAGTTATTTGGATTGTCCGCTAATTGCTGGGTCTCGTAGAAGAGATCATGGAAAAGACTCCAATGCTCTTTTAGGGTTTCCGTTTGCAAGGAAACACCTAGGCGTTTTCCTTGGCTGCGAAACAGGAAACTTCCCGATAATTCTTGCATCGGAAGCCAATACCCCAGAGGAAATGTATAAAGTTTATCTTTACTATCCGTATCATACGTTAATTCCTCTGTTCGATGGGTATAATGGATCGAGGCTCCAAAACGTCTGCGTACTTGTTCGTAAACGACACCTCCTGATATCCGGATTAAGTGTGCCATCCCATGGTAGATATGGTAAGAGGAGCGATCTTCGTTGCTTGTAGCTGTATAGTCTCCATCTATCCCGACCTTGATTTTCGGGGATAAGACGTAAGCCGCTTGTCCGTAGATCCTGTATTTCTCGATGCGTTGTGGCTCTCCCAAGGAATCGCCGGCCGTAATCAGATAGTCCGGTTGCGATAATAAATTCCATTTTCTCCCTTCCAGTAGGCTTTGCGACCAATCGATACCACCCGCCAGCCAAAGCAGACCCAGCTTTCGGTTACCGGATACATAAGCCCTATAGGTCTGTGTTTGATCCGGCTGGTCGCTGGCAGGTAAGGCGGCTTGATGGATCAAATAACTTAAACCAGCTTCCATAGCGCTGTCCTTAGGCACATAGCTGATGCTGACAGGATTGGCGGATAAAGCCCATGCGCTCTCTTGTTGAGCCCATGACCGTGAGGCCTAGACAGATAGTGATATCATATATAGAATGATAGTGATCTTCATAGAGGCTTACCGTTTTAAGGAAGGTGGACTTTTCTCGAAATCCTCGGCGGTGTTATTGGAATCTTTCCAGCGGAAGCGTTTCCCCTCTTGCTCATATTTCCGACGCATTGCCAGGCCGGAGCCGCCGGACGTGGCTATACCCGGACTCACATCCATAGAAGATGGGATACGTGTGTAAGCTACCGTAGAGGTTGAAGAGACGAAATTTGCGATATCCAGCACCCAATCAGCGGGTATATGGAGGTATTTTAGCGTATTGAAACTCTCAGGTTCTTTTTGGATGTGATCCGGATTGGCGATCCATTCTCTTAAGTCCGTTTTGGGACGGAACAAGAGGATCGTCGGGCCGTTCATGGAAAACAGATAGGAGAAACCGGTGCCACGCCATACCAAGTTTAGAGGTTTTACACCGGCGGAGATTTGGCTTCCGGTCAAGATAGGATCCCAAAAAGCCCATTCCACGCTGGATAAATCGAGCGAGGCCGGAACTCCCACTTCGCTATTGGTATGGTTTATGGCGTTAATCGCTATCGTTTGTCGCTCCCCCGGTTGAATGGGATATTCGGCTCCCGTTCCCGGAAACTCCCAGCACATCATGAATAAAGGTATTTCTTTCATATCGGTATGGAGCATCCATCCGGAAGGCTTTGTCACGCTTACGGGTCCTGCTTGTGCGATACATAGGCCATCTAGGAAAATCAAGTCATCGGAGTTATTGACCAACGTGAGGTATTGATCTTTGTTATAGACATTTTTCCCGTCAGGCCAGAGACAACCGCTGAAATAAATCTCGCTAATCAGCAGACGGCCTCGTTCGGACACTTCCAAAGGTATTTCCACGGATCGTTCTTCTCCATTGGCCTCGAACTGGATATTGGAGAGGCTACCACTCAATATATAATCCCTGTTGCCAGTCGTGGTTTCCTGATTTGCGGAGATTGCGCATATGCCAGCGGTTAGTTCAAATAGAGCTAGTCCATTTGTGTCGGTGGTCGTGGTGTAGACACAGCCTATACTTTGATTGATTAGTGTGACCGGGATATTCGCCAAGGAGATATCTGCGTATCCGGAAGGTTTCTTCAATTGGATATGGATACTCCCCGTTTTGAAATACTCATTCTCGCATCCTGCCAGAAAACACAGACAGAGCAGGTGGGTGAGGAGAGAAAGATGTTTGTCTATCATGAATATGGGGCATTGTGCTTAATAACTGTAGACAAATATATGTGATTTTTTTATATTTCCATTTAGGAGCTAAAAACATTAACATGTGTTCTTCTTATTTCGGTAGCTTCAGCACGAACCGGATCAAGGCCACGAACACCTTCCCGTACCGGTCCAGCTTGATTTGCCCCACGCCCCGGATGTCGCTGAACTGGTCCAAGGTGACCGGTTTCTTCTCCACCATGTCTTCCAAGGAATCGTCGGAGAAGATGATATAAGCCGGCGTATGCTCTCGCTCGGCGATTTGCTTGCGAAGCTGTCGGAGGGAGTCCAGCAAGGTCTCGTCCGTGGAGGCGGACCGGATCGGCCGGATCGGCTGGGCTTTGAAGGAGGATTTCCGCTCGCCTCTCCGGACGGGGCGTGTCAGCTCATCCGGTTCCCGATAGATGACGAGCTGGGCCTTTTGCTCCCCGTACAGGACACGCCTGCCTAACGGGGTCATCCGCAAGACACGCTCGGCGGCGTAGTCGATCTCCATGTACCCGAGTTGGATCATCTGGTAAATGTACTCCTTCCATTCCTTATAAGAGAGGTCCCGTCCGGCGCCGTACGTCTTTAGCTTATCGTATCCTCTCTCCAAGAGTTCCGCCCGACCGGAGGCACGTAATATGTCGATCAGCATTTGCATGCCTACATGCTCGCCGGTCCGGATGACGGCGCTCAGCGCTTTTTGTATCAAGACACTGCCATCGAAGCGTCGCGGAGGGTTCTTGCACACGTCGCAGTTGCCGCAATCATGGTCCGCCTCCTCGCCGAAGTAACTGAGCAAGACACGGCGGCGGCACATGTCGGACTCGCAATACCGTCTCATCCGGTTTAGCTTCTCCAAGTTCACCTCGCTTTGGCCACTCTCCTCGGCGAAACGGCGAAGTACGATCAAGTCGCTCAAGGAATAGAACAGGAGGGTATCGCTTTTCATCCCGTCCCTTCCGGCACGGCCGATCTCTTGGTAGTAATTCTCGATACTCCCCGGCATGCTGTAATGCACGACCCAACGGACATTACTCTTGTCGATACCCATCCCGAAAGCTACCGTGGCGCACACCACGTCCACCCGGTCGTTGATGAAATCGTTCTGGGCCTGTTCCCGTTGGGCGGGCAGGAGGCCGGCGTGGTAGGCGATCGCCTTGATATTATACATCGCCAACTCATCGGCCAGCTCGGTCGTATCGTTGCGGCGCATGCAATAGATGATACCGCTCTGCTCCCGGTGCCCCCGGATGAAATGGACGATGGCGGCGATCTTCTCTTTCTTGTTAAGTCCCCGGCGTACCGTGAGGGAGATATTCGGGCGGTCGAATGACGATATGAACGTTTGGGGCGTGCGAAGCCGTAACTGCTCTAGGATATCCTTCCGGGTGATTTTATCGGCGGTAGCGGTCAGGGCCACGACCGGGACTTTCGGGAAACGTTCCTTCAAGATCGCCAGTTGCGTGTATTCCGGACGGAAGTCATGTCCCCAATGCGATACGCAATGCGCCTCGTCGATAGCGATGAGCGAGATGTCCAGCCGGGGCAGGAACCAGTCCGCTTCCATCTTGATCCGTTCCGGGGAGATATACAATAATTTGATCTTGCCCTGCACGCAAAGTTGCTTCACCTGTTGTTGCTCCTCTTCCGGCATCATACTGTTCAACGCCGCCGCCGGGATGCCGTTGGCGATCAACCCCTCTACTTGATCCTTCATCAAGGCGATCAAGGGGGACACCACCAAAGCCGTACCCGGCAGATAGATAGCCGGTAGCTGGAAACAGATCGACTTGCCTCCACCCGTGGGCATCAGCACCAACGAGTCCTCTTTCTGTAAGATACGCTGTATGATGTCCGCCTGCAAGGGACGGAAGGAGGTATATCCGAAGAACTTCTTCAGTAGTAGTAATAATTCTTTCATATCGCTTTACGGGCATAAAAAGCGCAAAGATAGTTTATATCATAAAGTTTTACTACCTTTGCCCGCATTATTTACATAACGAGCCGTGATGGCTCACCCTATTTTAGAATGACATTTGAAGATTTAGATTTGATAGAGCCGATATGTAAGGCTCTCGTGCAAGAAGGTTATACGACTCCAACACCTATACAATCAGAAGCGATTCCCATCGTTTCGCAAGGTTATGATTTATTGGGTTGCGCCCAGACAGGAACCGGTAAGACGGCGGCGTTCTCCATCCCGATTATCCAGCGGTTATATCTCCAGAAGAAGAAAGGTTACAAACGGGGTATCAAGGCATTGATCCTTACGCCTACCCGTGAGCTTGCCATCCAGATCGGAGAGAGCTTTGCCGCTTACGGCCGTTTCGCCGGATTACGCCATACGGTGATATTCGGCGGGGTGGGACAGAAGCCCCAGACGGAAGCCTTGGAAAGAGGCATCGATATATTAATCGCTACGCCGGGACGTCTGCTGGACTTGATCGGACAAGGATTCATCCACTTGGATACCTTGGAGTATTTCGTCTTAGACGAGGCGGACCGTATGTTGGACATGGGCTTTATCCATGACATCAAGCGTATTTTACCGTTATTGCCCAAGAAACGCCAGTCCTTGTTCTTCTCCGCTACCATGCCCCCTGAGATCGAGCGCTTGGCAGGGACGATCTTGAGCGAGCC
>OGLC01001237.1_pt1 | contig 13146 bp, 10 predicted proteins | sample 1572751 | NCBI WGS metagenome assembly OGLC01 (sample SAMEA2581897, study PRJEB24529) | metagenome | biome: Human gut stool | place: China | collected 2011
AACTACCGAAAAATAGTACGTGACCAGACTTTCGTCGATTCGGCGAGTCAGAAACCGATCCTTTGCTTTACTTTTCTTATAACGTCGAAGGAACTATTGTTCTGCTTCGCGTCATGAAGAAGTTCGGTGTTAAAGAGTTTGTTTTTTCCTCTTCCGCCACCGTTTACGGCGATCCTGGCTACGATGAATTTGATGAGAACACTCCGCTTGCTCCGATCAACAACTACGGTCTGAGCAAATGGATGATTGAAGAAGTTCTTCGCAAGACTTTCAAAGCCGAGCCTGATTGGTCAATCGCCATCCTTCGTTATTTCAATCCGGTCGGCGCACACGAATCCGGCTTAATCGGTGAAGATCCGAACGGCATTCCGAACAATCTGATGCCTTTCATTTCCCAAGTTGCCGTCGGCAGACGCGCTTCTTTGAAAGTTTTCGGAAATGACTACCCGACTCGCGACGGCACCGGCGCCCGCGACTATATCCACGTACAGGATCTTGTTGAAGGACATTTAGACGCTCTGAGAGTTTTAGACGGCAAACCGCAGCTGCTGACTGTTAACCTCGGCACCGGCGGCAACACAACTGTGCTCGAGCTCGTTAAAGCGTTTGAGAAAGCCAGCGGAAAACATATTCCTTACGAGATCTGCCCTCGTCGTGCCGGCGACAAGGCTGCCTATTGGACCAACCCCGAGCTTGCCAAGAAGCTTCTCGGCTGGACGGCTAAGCGCGGCATCGAGAAGATGTGTGAAGATACCTGGCGCTGGCAGCAGATGAATCCGGAAGGGTATCCGGACTAATCCGGTTAAGACTTGATGAGGCTCGCATTTGCGGGCCTTTTCTTTTCACTTCTAAAAAGAAACCTCCGGACTTTCATCCGGAGGTTTCGCAACGGTTTAGTTCCGTTCAGAAAAGCTGATTAGGCAAGCTTTTCTGTGATGAACGTTCTGGTCTTACCGAGCAGAGCGTTCATGTCGGCAGGCGCTGCGCCGCCGCCCTGAGCAAAGTCAGGACGTCCGCCGCCTTTACCGCCGAGCTGCTCGGCAACAAACTTCATCACATCGCCGGCTTTGATCTTGCCGACGAGATCTTTCGTCACACCGACCGCAGCACTGGCTTTACCGTCTTCAGACTTGATCAGAACGATCACGCCGCTCTTGAGCTGATCTTTAAGACCGTCAACGGAATTGCGAAGTTCCTTGGTTTCGATGCCTTTCATCTCGGTTACAAGAACCGCGACGCCATTGACATCCTGAGCCTGAGAAGCCATGTGAGCGGCGCCGGCCTGGGCAAACTTGACCTTCAAAGCGTTCAAGTCTTTTTCCGTGCGTTTCAGATGTTCGACGGTGTCCACAACCTTGGAGACAACTTCGAGAGCCGGAGCTTTGAGTTCTTCAGCCACTTCTCGGATGATCTCTTCCTGGTTCTGAGCGTAGTGAAGAGCGGCCATACCCGTCACGGCCTCAACACGACGCACGCCGGCGGAAATACCGGATTCGGAAATGATTTTGAACATACCGATGTCACCGGTTCTCTGGACGTGTGTACCGCCGCAGAGTTCGCAGCTGGAGCCGATGTTCAGAACGCGAACGTTTTCACCGTATTTTTCTCCGAAGAGCATGATCGCGTTGGTCTTCTTAGCTTCGTCGATCGGCATGACTCTGGTCTGAGTCGGTGCATTACGGAGAATTTCTTTGTTCACGATGTCTTCGACTTCGTTGATCTGTTCACGAGTCATCGGAGAGGTGTGGACAAAGTCGAAGCGGGTTCTGTCGCCGTTAACCATGGAGCCGCGCTGCTGAACATGAGCACCGAGCACTTCTCTCAGTGCTTTGTGCATCAAGTGCGTCACGGAGTGGTTGCGGGCAGTTGCTTCGCGGTTTTCTTCGTCGACCTGAGCGCTGAAGAGGTCGCCCACCTTGACTTCGCCTTCGGCGACATAGCACATATGACCGAAGACATTCGCCTTGATCTTGAATGTATCGTCAACCTTAAGGATCGTTGTCTTGTTCTTGAACGTACCTTTGTCGCCCATCTGACCGCCGCTTTCTGCATAGAACGGAGTGCGGTCAAAAACGACAACGACTTCGTCGCCGGCTTCGGCGTCTTTCACGGGTTCGCCGTCTTTATAGATGGCTTCGACGCGGCAGGCCTGAACCGTCAGCGTGTCGTAACCTAAGAATTCAGTCGGTTTGCCTTCGTATTCGAGGCCCTGAGCCATCTTGAATTTGCCCTTGGCGCGAGCCTGTTCACGCTGCTTTTCCATCAAGGCATCAAAGCCTTCAAAGTCAACGGAAACATTCTTTTCGCGGCAGACGTCGGCAGTCAGGTCAACCGGGAAGCCGTAGGTGTCATGCAGTTTGAATGCAACGTCACCGCCCAGGATCTTGGTTCCGGAAGCCAGAGCTTCATTAAGGATATCCAAGCCTTTGGACAGGGTCTGAGAAAAGCGAACTTCTTCCTGACGCAAAACTTCCTGAATATGCGGATTACGAATTTCAGGGTACTGATCGCCCATTTCTTTGGCAACGGCTTTAACCAAGTTGCTGAAGAAAAGCTTGCGGGCGCCGAGCTTAAAGCCGTGACGCATACCGCGGCGAGCAATACGACGCAGAACGTAGCTGCGGCCTTCATTGCCCGGAACAACACCGTCGGCAATGATGAACGTGCAGGCACGAATGTGGTCGGCAATGACCTTAACGGAAGGACTGTTCGGATCAACGTCCTCTGCGCCGGCAGCCTTAACTTCATCAATGACGGCCTTCATGAGGTTTTGGAACAGGTCGATTTCGTAGTTCGAATGAACACCCTGAAGAACGGCGGAAATACGTTCCAAGCCCATGCCGGTATCCACGCTGGGACGGGGCAGCTTGTGCATCACGCCTTTTTCATCACGGTTGAACTGCATGAACACGAGATTCCAAATTTCCATGTAGCGGTCGCCGTCTTCGTCAGGGCTTCCGGGAGGGCCTCCGGCAACGGAGGGACCATGGTCATAGAAAATTTCAGAGCAAGGACCGCAGGGGCCAGTGTCGCCCATCATCCAGAAGTTGTCGGAAGCGAAACGAGCGCCCTTGTTGTCGCCGATACGAACGATTCTATCGGCAGGGATACCGACTTCCTTATTCCAGATGTTGTAAGCCTCGTCGTCCTCGGCGTACACGGTCACCCAGAGTTTTTCAGGAGGGAGTTTGAAGTGTTCGGTAAGTAGCTCCCAGGCATTCTTGATGGCGTCACGCTTGAAGTAATCTCCGAAGCTGAAGTTGCCAAGCATTTCAAAGAATGTGTGATGGCGAGCGGTATAGCCTACGTTTTCCAAGTCATTGTGCTTGCCGCCGGCACGAACACATTTCTGACTGGTCGTCGCACGTGTGTAGGGACGCTTGTCAAAGCCAAGGTAAACATCCTTGAACTGGTTCATACCTGCGTTGGTAAACAGCAATGTGGGGTCGTCACCGGGGACTACCGGGCTGGAAGCGACGATAGTGTGTCCTTTAGACTCCATGAACTTCAGAAACGTAGATCGTATTTCTGATGCAGTGAACATTTATATTTTCTCAAAGTAAGCTGTCGAAACAGCAATGTGTAACCGCGGTATTTTAGCAGATGGCTCTCTGCATCCGCCTTTTTAGACCGCGGATTTCCACGGTAAAACAAGAAAGCCTGAGCACCTTTTTATCAGTGTCCAGGCTCGCTTTTTGTCTTCAATTTCTAAAAGAAACTGTGTCGTAATTCGACATTAAACGATACGGGAGTAACGGCGAACTCTTTCGTCCTCACGCAGATAACGGTCGAAGTTCATCGCTACGGCTCTCACCAGCAGTTTGCCCTTCGGAGTGACTTCGATAAAGTCAGGCTCTAGACGAACCAGACCTTCGGCCTCGAAGTGCTTGAGATTGTTCAGTTCAAAGTCAAAGTATTCATTGAAGTTAATGCCGAATTTCTTCTCGATGTCGGCCTTAACGACTTTGAACTGGCACATCAGTTCCATGATGACTTTGGCACGCAGGCGGTCGTCGTCATTTAAGAGATAACCGCGGTTGGTGGCCAAGTTGCCGCTGCGGATCGCTGCATAGTAGCTTTCCAGATCACGCGGGTTGGCGGCATAACAGCCGTTGACCTTACTGATGGAAGAAACGCCGAGCGCAACCATGTCGCATTCCGGCTTAGTGGAATAGCCCTGGAAGTTTCTCTGCAGGGTACCGTTTTCCTGAGCCTTGGCAAGTTCGTCGGTAACCTTGGCGAAGTGATCCATACCGATGAAGTGATAGCCGTTGGCGCTCAAACGTTTGATAGCGTCCATCATGATGCCGACTTTTTCCGGTGTGCTCGGAAGGTCTTCGGCATTGATACGCCTCTGCGGTTTGAAGTGCTCGGGCAGATGAGCAAAGTGATAGAGCGCGATACGATCCGGAGAAAGTTCGATCACTTTGTCCAGAGTCATTTCAAAGGTCTTGCGGGACTGGAACGGAAGACCGTAGATCAAGTCCATGTTGATGGACTTAAAGCCGTTGGCACGAGCGGCGTCAAGGACGGCTTTGGTCATTTCGAAAGGCTGAACACGGTTGACTGCAATCTGAACTCGGTTATCGAAGTCCTGAACGCCGATACTCATACGGTTGAAACCGGCTTTGGCCAAAACTTCAACCTTGTCGACAGGGGTCGAACGAGGATCGACTTCAATGGAAATTTCTGCATCCGGCGCCAGCGTGAAGTGAGAACGAATAATGTCCATCACCTGGAAAATTTCTTCATTGTTCAGGAAAGTCGGAGAGCCGCCGCCGAAATGAAGCTGAACGACTTCTTTGTTGCCGCCGATCTGAGCCGAAACCAGTTCGCACTCCTTGCTCAAAACTTCCAGATATTCTTTGGAGCGACAATGGTCTTTGGTCACTTCCTTATTGCAGCCGCAGAAGAAACAGACATTCGCGCAGAAAGGAATATGGACGTACAAAGATAAATCAGCCGTATTGTCGCCGGTACCGCGGGCATTAAGCACTTTTTTAAAGTCCTCGGCGCCGAATTCTTTGGTAAATCTATCCGCGGTGGGATAAGAGGTATATCTTGGGCCCGGAACATCGAATCTCTGGAGCAGTTCAAGATCCGGGAACTCAACGTTCAGTTTTCCTTGTGTTTCCATCAGGGTTCCTTTTAAAAAATTTTTGATTTTTCTAGGTTCTGTTATTATTTTTGCAACAGGCGAAATTATCTCAAATCATCAAAGGCCGCAAAGCTTTTTTGCCTCTTATAACAGTATTTAGAGAAAATGGCTTCTAATTTCACGCAATCTTTATCGGCAAATCGCGCCGGCTGTGCCGGCTGCTATCTCAGGCACTTCTGCCTGTCTGCCGATCTGAATGACGCAGAAACAGAAATTTTTTCCTCTCATATCGTCTCCCAAAGAAGAGTTCCTAAAGGCGAAATACTGTTCAGAGCCGGCGACCCCCTTGATACGCTTTTCATCACCAGGCTCGGTTCATTTAAAAGCTCCGTTCTAAACGAGAACGGCAGCGAACAAGTCACCGACTTCCACATGACCGGAGAAGTGCTCGGCGCGGAAGCGATCCCCACCGGATACCATATCTGCACCGTCACGGCCCTTGAGGACAGTGAAATCTGTTCTTTGCGCTATCGTGAACTCGAAGCTTTTTGCGACCGAGATCTAAAAATCGCGCGCCAATTTCGTCTTCTGCTCGGAAGAAAAATCGTCGCTGCGCATCAAAACCTGCTCATTCTCGGCTGCACCAACTCAACCCAGCTGCTTGCTTCCTTCCTGCTGAATCTTGCGAGAAAGTTCGAAGCCCGAGGATTCTCAAAAAGCGAATTCGTCCTGAGAATGACTCGAGGAGAACTCGGCAGTTTCTTAGGTCTCAAACTCGAAACCGTCAGCAGAACGCTCACCCATTTCGATGAACTGAACCTGATTGAAATTAATCAAAGACACGTTCGCATCATCAACTTGGAAGGACTGAAAGCCGTCGCGAAGGAATCGGGGCGCGCCAAGAGAAACACATCTCAGGAATGATGCTAAGACTCCGTGCTTAACGCTTCATGAAACTTGAATCTTGAAGATCAGGAAAAACGAGTAAGCTGCTTTCATCGCTCCTCTTTGAATTTATTTTGCACAATGCCGTCCAAGCATGACTTAATTTTCTCGTTTATTTAGAAATAATCGAGAAATTATGCTCCATTACCCTGATGAAAATGAGAATTCGTGGTCAACTTTCTGTTTTTGCCCCGATTTTTTCATAGAATGCTAGAAAGGTAGTTAACTCTACCCGATAACCACAAATGAGAAAGGTAAAAAATGACAATCAAATTTACTAGACGTTCCGTCTGTGCCCTTGGAGCTGCAGCATTAGGCTGCGCAGCATTCCCTCCTTTCGCTGCTGAAGATCCTATTCGTATTATTGTTCCTTATCCTCCCGGAGGCCCTTTGGACGTCACAGCCCGTGCCGTCGCTGAAGAAGCTCGTCATGACCTGGGCAACATCATTGTTGAAAACAAACCCGGCGCCGGCGGCAACATCGGCGTGGACTACGTTGCAAAACAAGCTCCGGACGGCAAGACCATCGTCATGGGCGCTCTGGCAACACATGCCGTAAACCCCACCCTTTTCAGCAAACTGCCGTATGACCCCATCAAGGACTTCACTCCGATTACGCTGATTGCTCAGACACCGAACGTTCTGGTCATTACACCGGAATTCTCTCAAAAGACAGGCATCAAGAGCGTTAAAGATTTAATCGAGTATGCCAAGAAGAACCCGGACGCTATTAATTATGCTTCCGGCGGCAACGGTTCTGCTGGCCATATGTCCGGCGAACTCTTAAAGAACGCAACCGGCATCAAGATCGTTCACATTCCGTTTAAGGGCGCCGCAGCTGCTCAGATGAGCGTCTTGAGCGGCGACACTCAGATGATCTTTGACAACCTGGCTTCTGCCAGCGCCAACATCAAAGCCGGCAAATTGATTCCTCTTGCCGTGACGACAACGTTCCGTGCACCTTCTCTGCCGAACGTTCCGACGATGGCCGAAGCCGGTGTCCCCGGATTCGATATTTCCACTTGGTACGCCTTCTTCGGACCGGCCAAGATGGATCCGAAAGTTGTTGAAAAACTCAACCAGGCTTTTGTCAAAGCCATTAAGTCCAAACCCATGGCTGAACGCTTCGACAAGATGGGCGCCGTTGAAAAAGCCGGTACACCTGCTCAGCTGAACGACTTTGTAAAAGCCGAGCTCGTCAAATACAAAGAAATTGTGAAGACCAGCGGAGCGAAAGTAGACTAATACTTTGCTCAGTTTGTACAACCTAGAAGGCCGGCCTCCGGCCTTCCTTAATTTCGTTTTACCTATGATCAAGGATCAAAGAGATTTTTGGGCCGGTTTGATGTTCATGGCCTTCGGAGGTTTTTTCTGCCTCTACTCTGTTTACAACTACAACATCGGGACGGCCTTCCGCATGGGTCCGGGCTATTTCCAGATGATGCTTGGCGGTTTTCTCTTTTTCCTTGGTTTTTTGATCACTGCGAAATCCGTTCTTTTTAAAAGCTCTGAGGAAGACGGCGGCAAGTTCGGAAAGTTTGACTGGTACAACTTTTTTGTGATTCTAGGATCCGTTACGATTTTTGCCGTACTGCTCAGACCGGCAGGTCTCATCCCTGCGACTGCCGTGATGGTTTTCTTATCTTCTTTCGGCAACCGTCCTTTCCGCTGGATTCGGACCCTTTTGCTCTGCGTCTTTTTAAGCGTTGCCGTTTGGCTGATCTTTGTCCTCGGCCTGGATCTAACCGTGCCCATCTGGCCGGCTTTTCTCACGAATTAAGGGGCTGAATTATGGATTTACTAAATAATTTAGCCGTCGGTTTTGCCACTGCTTTATCACTGCAGAACCTGCTCTACTGTTTCTTAGGTGTCACGCTCGGCACCTTGATCGGCGTTCTTCCGGGACTCGGGCCGGTGGCAACGCTCGCCATGCTCCTGCCGATCACTTACACGCTCGATCCGACTTCAGCATTGATTATGCTTGCCGGTATTTATTACGGCTCTCAGTACGGCGGATCCACAACCGCGATTTTGGTTAACCTTCCGGGCGAGTCGGCTTCGGTGGTCACATGCTTAGACGGATACCAGATGGCGCGTCACGGCAAAGCCGGCACCGCGCTCGGCATTGCGGCTATCGGCTCTTTTATTGCAGGCTGCTTTGCAACGATCTTGGTCGCTGCTTTCGCACCTCCTCTGATTGAACTTGCCTTTAAATTCGGTCCGGCCGAATATTTCAGCCTGATGGTTCTGGGTCTTGTCGGCGCCGTTGTGCTTGCCAACGGTTCTGTACTGAAGGCCTTTGCCATGATCATCTTAGGCCTGCTTCTCGGCATCATCGGAGCAGACGTCAATTCCGGAACTTTCCGTTTTGATTTCGGCATTGCCGAACTTCAGGACGGCATCGATTTCGTCGCCATTTCTATGGGCCTGTTCGGATTCACTGAAATTATCGTGAATTTGTCCAAAGGCGAAACGCGCGATTCCATTACAGAAAAGGTCGGCTCCATTTGGCCGAGCCGAAAAGAATTATGCAAAGCCGCGCCTGCCATCACGCGCGGCACTTTGCTGGGTTCCTTCCTCGGCATTCTTCCCGGCGGCGGAGCTCTGCTCGCTTCCTTTGCTTCTTATACGCTTGAGAAGAAAGTCGGCGGCAAAAACGCCAATCCTCCGTTTGGTAAAGGCAACATTGCCGGTGTTGCCGGTCCGGAATCTGCCAACAACGCAGGCGCCCAGACGAGCTTCATTCCGATGCTCACGCTCGGCATTCCCTGCAACGCTACGATGGCTTTGATGATCGGCGCGCTGATGATTCACAACATCACGCCGGGACCTCAGGTCATGAGCTCTAATCCGACACTTTTCTGGGGCTTAGTTGTCTCAATGTGGATCGGCAACCTGATGCTTGTGATTTTGAATCTGCCTTTAATCGGCGTTTGGGTTCAGCTGCTGCGCGTTCCTTACGGCTTGCTCTATCCGATGATTCTGACTTTCTGCTGTATCGGCGTGTATTCCATTAATAACAATCCGTTTGATGTCTACATCACGATAATCTGCGGTGCACTTGGCTACCTATTTGCAAAACTGAAATGTGAACCAGCACCATTGATCCTGGGCTTCATTCTCGGACCAATGATGGAAGAAAACCTCAGAAGAGCAATGCTTCTTTCTCGCGGTGACCCATCGACCTTCTTTACGCGTCCCATCTCTCTCGTCCTATTGATGATGGCCATCTTCCTGCTGCTGCTCATCCTCTTACCGAGTATTAAGAAAGGCCGCGAGGTAGCGTTCAAGGAAGACTAAACATTGCGCTCGGACTAGGATTTTGTTAATCTGAAACCCTTGTCTAGAGCGGAAAATTTGTCGCCTGTCGCCGGGTGTCCATGATTGGATACGACAGCATCGTGAGGGTTCTTCGATTTTTCGGAGAGGGTGTCCACGGACAAGGAGTTCCCGCTTCTCGATTGAAAATCGGGGCGGGAATTTTATTTTCTGTAGTTCCAATAGCAATCACATTTCTCTCAGAATCATAAGACTCAAACATGTCTTCTGTTCCGGCTCGGGAAGCTTGTGATGGTTAAAATCCAATGTTTTGGATACCTTTTCAGAAAGCCTCTTTCTCTCACAGATCTTCTCCAAACAACCGACACAGGGACATCTAATCGATTTTGGAAGGAGAACGATTTCAGGCCGTTTCTTCGGACATGTATTCGGGCTCTCTAATTCTTCTAGAACTCATTTGCGAAGAGAACAGCCAAGCCAGTAAGGCGAAGGGCTGCCCGAAGACAGCCCTTCGAAGATGCCGCTTGGCATCAAGGAGCAACTAAGTAATTACCGCCTCCAGACCTGAGAGGCGGCGCCAAGTCTTAGAACATGATCGGATCGTAGTATCCGGAGAAGAGGATGGAAGCTCTCAGCAGGAGCGCACCGATGATGCCGAGGATCGCACTGCAGGCCAAAATCTTATGGCTGCGTGTCAGCAGATTCAGGAGCAGAGGCACGACAGAACCGAGAATAATCACGCCGACCCAGAACATCACGGCATGAGGACCGCTGATCAGAGCTTCTGCACCGGCTCTGGCACCGGCAAGCGCGGAACCCAAAGCAACGTGGACAAAGGCAAAAATGGTGAACAGTTCTGCAACTTCAACCCAGAAGGAAGTTCTTCTGCTCCAGCGAACGGTATCCGGATCGATCCATTTCATGATCATGAAAAGTTCAATACAGCCGATGGAACTGGCCATGCCGGACATGATCCAAAGCAGCGGAATCAAAGCGGTATTCCACAGAGAGATGCCGACGGCCTGAGTCAAGAGGAAGCCGGAATAAATCGTGCAGCAAACGCCCAGCGCAGCAAAAATTCCGTTGAACCAATTGGACTTAGTCATGTTCTGCCAGTATTCACTCTTGAAAATGATCTTGGCGCAGATCATGGAATAGAACACGGAACCGATGCACAGCAGCGAAAGCAGACAAATGCCGATGAACATCCAAGACTGGAAATTAAAGGAAAAGTCCGCAAAAGCGCTGAAAACGGCAAACGGAAGATTAAGCATCCTAGCCAAGTGGCTGACCACTAAGAGCGTTCCGAGAATGCCTGAAACCGTCAGAAGATAAACAAAGTTCTTCTGTCTGATCCAGTAGTTCAGAAAAAATCCCATACCGGCGAGACCGACGAGCCAAAGGAAAATGGCAATCGTCCACCCCCAATGAGCGGCTTGGAGCTGAGGAGTAAAAGAAGTTAATTCGATCATTTGGACACCACCACAAAGAAGTTAGGTTTCGTGCCTTTGTTCGGCATGAGAAGCTCGGTTCTGCTGGAAGCAATCTTTTTAGAGATTTCAGACTGTAGATCCAAAATATCTCCGAAGAGACGGGCTTCCGCGGGGCACGCCTGAACACAAGCCGGCTGCTTGCCTTCGTTAATCATCTCCATGCAGCCCGGGCTGATACATTTCATCGGCAGGCCCGTGATCGGATGACTCCAGCGAGCGTCGTACGGGCAGCTGGCAATACAGTAGTTGCAGCCGACGCACTTATCCGGATCATTTCTGACAAGACCGTTTTCATCGTAATAGTTCGCGCCAAAGGGACAAGTCTTAACGCAAGGTGCGTTTTCGCACTGCTGGCACTGAACCAGCAGATTGACCGGACGACGTTCTTCAGAACGGAAAATACGAATATTGGATGCGGGCCAGTTTCTCCCCGGAATGCTCTGGTTGTGCATTTCAGGGAAATTGGTCTGAGAACAGGCCAAAATGCAGGCACCGCAGCTGATGCATTGTGTGGCATCAAAAAGATGCGCTAATTGTTTTTTCTTTTGAACCATGATTTAGCCTCTTACCTTCTTAATGCGCACGGAACTGTTATTCGCAACATTGCCGAAGACCGGCTGCGCATAACCTGTCGCATACCAATGAGAGTTAATACCTTCTTTCACAAATTGGTATTCGGGGTCGTTTACAAGGTGCTTAGTTCTGTTGCCTCCGGAGAAACCGAAGGCAAAAACTGCACCCGGTACAACCTTATTGGTGACGGTAATTCTTGCTTGGCCGACATAGTTAGTATCGATACCTTCAATTTCGGCCATATCCCCGTTTTTAATTCCCAGTCTCTGTGCATCAACCGGATTCATCCAAACGGTTCTGTCGCCCAAATAGCGAGTGGGCTGCGTAAACATATTCAGGCCGGAACAGGTGACGCAGTTCTTTCCGGAAGCCAGGATGAACTCATTGCTGTTCTGCTTCGGTGCGGTGAACGCTGGCGAAGGAATGTAACCGGAAATCGGAGCAATGGCCTTTTCGTAGGCTTCGTTCTTGAAGCTCTGGAAGGCATAGATTTCAACCTTGCCGCTCGGTGTTCCAAAAGGTTTGTGATACGGGTACTGGTTGTATTTCTTTGTCTTGATCGTTGACCAGCCCTGTGTTTCGATATCCTTCTTGATCTTGGCAGCCCAGCCCGGTTTTTGGCTTTCGCACTGTGCCAGGAACTTATTAAAACCTTTGTTCGTAAAGGCATCAAAGTATTTATTGAACTCCTCGGCCGTCTTGCATTCCTTGTATCCGACGCGCGCTGCTTTTTCCGGGAAAGCTCTTCTCAGAATTTCCAAAAGGATCCACACGTCGTGACGAGCTTCACAACCTTTCGGCGGCGTAAGGCCCGGGTCGGAAAGATAAATGGAGCCGTCAAGCGCCCACTTAACACCAGCCATCTCTTTTCTTTCCATGAAATATGTGGCAGGGAGCACGTAGTCAGCATAGTCAACCAGTTCCTGCGGAAGAACATCCTGAACGACACAAAGCTCAAGCTTCTTAAGCTGTTCTGCAAGTTCTTGAGAATTGGCCTCACGATGGAACATCGTAGTTCCCACGAAGAAAACACCTTTGATCGGATAAGGTTTGCCGGTAACGGCAGCCTGGAGCGCAACCTTAAAAGTTGCGGATGCTTCCGGATAAACGATCTTGTCGATGCGCTTTTCTTTAGCCATCTGCCAAGTTTCGCCGTTGGGACCTTTGCCTGCAGAAACACTGGGGATCTTGAGGCCGGCCCCGACTGTTACAACCAAACCTCCAGGAATATCTATATTGCCGTTCATCGCGTTGGCAATGCAGATCAATTGATACAGCTGAACGTCGGTTCCGTTCTTAGAGGTGTACCAGCCGTCATCGATCACACCTTTTAGGTTCGTGAAGTCCTTAGCGATACGGAGCAGGATGCCAGGCTCAACGCCGGTGATTTCAAATACTTTCTCCGGTGTGTAAGGAGCCGCTGTCTCTTTGACGACTTCAAAAGCGGTTTTAACGGGAATCGTGATCCCGTCGACAAGTTTGACCGGAGCGACGTCTTCAAGGATAGCCTTGAAAGAAGGATCTTCGTCAAAAACCATCTCTCCGGTTTCATTTTTCTTCAGTCCTCGGAAGGAAATTTCTCCGGCAGCATTGGCAACGGCGTATTTTGTTTTATCCCCGCCTGCGACGAAATCAGCTTGAGTCAAGGGATGACCGTTTTCTCTGACAAGATAAGCGCCGTTGGTATGCTTCTGAATGAAATCAAAATCGGCTGTACCGTCCTGAATTATGCGGTTAATCAGACCCATCACGAAAGCA
>OGLC01001240.1_pt1 | contig 13129 bp, 9 predicted proteins | sample 1572751 | NCBI WGS metagenome assembly OGLC01 (sample SAMEA2581897, study PRJEB24529) | metagenome | biome: Human gut stool | place: China | collected 2011
ATTAATATTAATCTTAGCACTATGAACAAAAAGTTTTCTACTCTTGTAGCTGGACTTGCAATGATTTCGGCTGTTGCTTCAGCCCAAATCACCAAAACAGACGGTTACACCATGTTGAAGTCCAGTTCTTCTGATTATTTAGCTGTTTATGGAGCTAAATCGGACTCTGTAGTGGTAAAAACATTTAGCAATTTGGCAACTGCTCCTAAAGCTTCTATTGACTCTGCTATGTGGAAGGTTACTGAAGCTGGAGTTGATGCTACAGGAAACAAGCTTTACAGCTTCACTAACAAAAAGACTGGTGCTGTATTGTCTTTCGCTGCAAAAAAAGATGCTAAACCTAATTTAGCGGCAGGTGTTGACAAGTGGTCTGTAACTACTGACGGCAAGATTTCTGCTTATTATTCTGCGAACGGATCTTTAGGATTGGTTGTGTCTGGAGGTAAGTTATCCTTGGGCATTGCTAGTGCCGCTACAGCATTCACTTCGGAAGTAAATTCGGCTTTGAAGGCTCGTACTTTGGCTGCCTCTGACTTAGGCGATGGTTTCACTGTATTCTCTTTGAACTTTGGAGAGGCTTATCAAGAGAACATCTTTGAGGGCAAAGAATTAGTAGCTACTCAGTTGACTGGTGCTGATGCTGATTATGTACAGTTGCAGGAAGTTGGCGCTGATAAGATCGGTGAAAAGGATGCTTACTTCGGTTTGGATACAACTAAGTACACGATCGCTGGGCAAAAGGATGTGTTTGGCTATAAATTCGCAAAAGACTCAACTTGGTTGGATAATGGTTATCATACAGTATTGAATGGTGATTTTCAAAAGTTCAAATTTATTCAAGACTTATCAAACGATAAAGTCGCTGTTTATGTAAAGAATGCACCTGTTTATAATACAACTACTAAGAAATTTGAAGTTGCGCTTACAGGTACTGCTGCTGATGTTCAAGTAGTATATGCTCAGGTAACCAATTCAAAGGTATTGACAGTCTCTAAACTTTCTGGTACTCCTTCTACAATCGAGCAAGGTGTCGCTCCTTCCGTAAAATTAGGTAAGGGCACTCCGGCTACATTGCCTACTGGTGATGGTGTTTACTTCATCAAGGTTAAATCTGGTGATGAGTTTAAGTATGTTTATGCTACGGCTAGTGGATTGGAATTGAAGAAGGATGCTCCTAATGCATATAACCCTGCTGGTCAGTTCTATGTAGTTGCTAAGGGTGGTAAATACCAATTCGTTGAACGTAACTTCAACCAAGGTCTTACAACTGCTGCCGCTCAGATCTATAAGGTAACAGGTAAAGACGCTTACAGAGTGGATGCTGTAAATAGCGCTGCCTCTGCAAGCTTAGCGGCTGGTGAGGAATTCTACTTCGAATATCAGAAAGATATCAAAGCTGGTGGCAAGGAATACAATTATATGGCTACGAAGTATTTGGATAAAGTCGCTATCGATAACTTCGCTTATACATTGAACTTGATCTCCGGTACGGAGGGTGTTGATGATTTGTATACAATCGTTGACGGCGTATTGAAGGTTAAGAAAACTACAGCCGAAGACGCTGCTAAATTCAAGGTTGAAGTAATTAAAGATAAAACGGGTAAGGTCTGGACTAGCAATGCTGATGAACACAAAGCTGGTGTAGGTGCTATCGCTTTAGGTGATACTTTAGCTACGGCTACTTATAAACTTTACAAGCAATATACAAAAGAGTATGTTGTAGCTAAGGATAATGAATTTAAGTTGGCAAAAGAAGATAATACAGCTACTCCTGCAGTTGCTGGTTCTGAGTTCACATTCAAAACAGCTAAGGGCAATGGTTATTTATTGTCTACAGGTGATAAGATTGTGGTATTGGATGTTAATACTGGTAAGTTGATCTCTGCTGCAGCTTCAGCTGTAAATAACAACTATTTTGACTTGGTAGTAGAGCCATCTCCGGACTACGCTACATTGAATGCTCCTTCTCACATGTTGGTTAAATCTGCCGAGGCTGATGGTAAAGCTCTTTCCATGAATCCTAAGTCTTTGTTTGCGGAGGTTAAGTTGGCAGGTCAAGAAGAATATATCGACAGCTTGTTTGGTTTGTGGATTGATACTGCTTGTGTAAAAGATGTAACTAGACCTACTTATTACATCACAACAGGTAATGGGTTAGACTCTGCTGCTATCGCTGATGGTTACAGATATTTCTTGGTAAATCCTCAAGATTCTGTTTATTCTGCGGTTAAGGGTGATGATGATAAATATACATCTAAGACAAATGAAGGTAGCGCTTATTGGAATGCTACAGAAGGTTTGGTGAAAGCAGCTTTTGTTAAAGCTATCGTTTATGGTGAGGATTCTTTAGCTATTGTTCGTGAAAAAGCAACTGCTGTTGATACCTTGAAGACTATGTCTGTAAATCCGGCTGCAATGGCATTTGTTACAACTGCAAATAATACATTGAAGATCGAGAATAAGACAACAAAGGAGATTGCAAACGAAGATGATGCAACTAAGACTGATCGTGAAGATGTAACTTCTTATTTGAAAGTTATCAACAACGTATTAGTTTGGACGGATAATCGTGACGAGGCTCATGAGTTCGTTGCTGAGGCTACGACATTACACCCGACATCCAACGATAACGTTGAAGAAGGAGCTTCTGCTATCTCTGTTGTCGCTAACGCTGGAACTGTAACAATCCAAGGTGCCGCTGGCAAGTCTGTTGTTATCTCTAACATCTTAGGTAAGGTGGTTGCTGAGACAGTTCTTTCATCTGATAACGCTACAATCGCTGTACCGGCAGGTATCGTAGCTGTAGCTGTAGAGGGTGAGGCTGCTGTTAAGGTGGTTGTTAAATAATTATTTTATTCGAAATGATACAGTAGAGGCGGGCACGTCCCGTATCTATCTAAATATATTTAATTAAATAATTTCCACGCAACAAAGTATCCCGTGATGGGGGAACGTGTGGTTAATACTAAAGTAAAAAAGTTCTTCCGATAGTATTTCCGTGAGGAAGGAAACCGGATAAAAAATTGCTCCCGGCGATATTCGTATCGTCGGGACTTTTTTATGGTTCGGAAAGCTTTTACATAAATAAATGCGTATATTGCGGCAAGCTTATAATTTTAGAGTTTATGGAATATACCTTACTGATACTTCTATTACTGATCATGATTTGGATAAACTTGCGTAATAAGATATCCAAATCACAAGAGAAAACGGAGGAATTGTTGAAAGAGATCGCTGCCTTGCGTAAACGTTTGGAGAATAGTCCGGAAGTTGTGGACGAGATAAAGGAACCGGAGCCTGAGATCTTGAAAGAGCCGGAAGTTTTCGTACAACCTGAACCGGTAAGGGCGATTGTCGAACCTGCTAAAAATCCTCAACCCCAGAAGGTGCGGAAACCTGTCAATTATGAGAAATATATCGGTGAGAACTTATTCGGTAAAATTGGTATCCTGATACTCGTCTTGGGTATGGGGCTTTTCGTGAAGTATGCGATAGATAAGGAATGGATAAACGAGACCTTGCGTACGATCCTTGGCTTTGGGATGGGCGGATTACTTCTATTCGTGGCTTGGCGTTTGAAGGATTCCTATCGTACCTTTAGCTCTTTGCTGGCGGGAGGCGCTTTCGCGATCTTCTATGTAACGGTGGCGATCGCCTATCATTATTACGGGCTGTTTAGCCAAACGGTCGCTTTTATTCTGCTTGTGCTGTTTACCGGATTTATGTCGTCTTTATCTATACTCTATAATCGTAGGGAACTGGCGATTATCGCTTTGGTGGGTGGATTTATCGCTCCATTCTTAGTGGGTAGCGGAGATGGAAGTTATTGGGTGCTGTTTACCTATGTCATGATCTTGGACCTAGGAATGTTCGGGCTATCTATCTATAAGAAGTGGGGGGAATTGCCTGTAATTTGTTTTGCCTTGACTTGGATCGTCTTTGCGGGTTATACGTATGCTGCGGATCTGGATTTGATGGGAAGTGTCCAATTAACACATTTACTTATTTTCTCTATCGCCTTCTATTTGATCTTCTTATTATCGGTCGCTTCCATCGTACGAATCAATATCCGGGGGATCAATCAATATTTATTAGGAGTGATCGGATTGAACAATTTCGTATTCCTGTTCTTTGCCCTTTGTCTCCTGCAGAATATGGAGCTTGAGCGGAATTGCAAAGGTCTGGTAACCCTTTTTGTTGCGGCTATTAACTTCGCTCTTTTCTTTTGGATCAAACGGAAAGGGGAACCTTTCACTTTCTTGATGCATACGTTATTGGGTATCGCTCTTACGTTCGTATCGGTGACGATCCCGATCCAACTGGAAGGGACCTTTATTACCTTGTTTTGGGCTTCAGAGGTAATGATTATTCTCTGGTTCTATAGTCGTTTCCGTCTGCGGGTTTACGAGATATTCGCTTGGGTACTTCCGGTCTTGACGCTGGGCTCTTACGGAATGGATGTCTTCCACGGATGTATGGAGGCTCGGTACGGAGATTCTTCCCTATTTATAAATGGCTTGTTCGCTACCGGTATTTTTACGGGGCTATCGTATTGGGTAGACGCTTGGTTGGTACGTCCGACAAGGATATCTACGAAAGGGCCTCTCTTGACGGGATGTGTCGTATTATATATAGCCTTTGTTTTCGATTTCTATTCATATGTAGATCCTTCGATCGTGTCCTTTAGCTATATCGAGACATTTACGGTGGCGGTTTTATTTGCTGCGAATGTTTTATTAGGGAAAAGCTATTTGCCTGTGTCAAGAAATGCGGGGGGATACGGACTACTCTTGGGGCTATCTTTATCCCTGTTCGGAGGAATGTCTTTGTGGGTCGGGTATGATGATCTCTTTATTCCCCGGTTCCTGCTATGGGTTTCCTTGCTTTTAATCGGGGGGCATATTTTTGTCTTGGGGCGGTACTATTATAAGTCATTTGACGCAAGAGAAAAGCGTACACATGGGATGACCTTATATATTTGTTTGCTGTCTACGATATTACTGGCCGTGGGAACGAATAATTTGTTGAATCAGTTGGGCTTGCCGGATGAATTAAGCGCAGGCTTCTCTATCTCGTTGAGTCTTGCCGGTTTTATGCAAATGGCGGTGGGAATGCGATTGCACCTGAAAGTTGTCCGGATGATTAGTTTGGCCACCTTCTCGATCGTATTGCTAAAGTTGGTGTTGGTAGATCTGTGGCTCTTGCCTACGATCGGGAAAGTGGTCGTCTTTATAATCTTGGGAGTTATCTTATTGGTTCTCTCCTTCTTGTATCAGAAGTTGAAAACCGTCTTGTTCGATGATAGCTTATAGGATATCCGCTAGTTTCTCCAGCCCCATGCTATGAGAGCCTTTGATCAAGATATGATAGCCCTTTAACGGCTGTTTCCGAAGCTCTTCCACCATTGCCTCCGTGGTAGCGAAGGGGGAGAACTCTTTGCCTACTTTAGAGAAATGCTCGCCGCAGAGGAACACCTTGTCGAACTGGCCTTTCTTGATCTGTTCGACAACCTCCGCGTGTAATTCGTCGCTAGTTGGTCCAAGCTCGCGCATATCTCCAAGGATGATGGCTTTAGGCTGTACGGGCATGGTGATGAAATTGTCCAGAGCTACTTTCATGCTACTCGGATTCGCATTGTAAGCATCGATAATCAATTCGTTATTCTCGGTTTTCTTGAATTGGGAACGGTTATTGGTTGGCTCGTAAGCGGCGATAGCACGACTGATACGCTCTGCCGGGATCTTGAAGAAGCGGCCTACGGCGACGGCGGCCAATACATTATCTAGGTTATAACTACCGATCATATGTGTTTCGACGGTATGCAACTTTCCTTGTTGCTTCCAATTGAACACTAAGAAAGGATCGCAACTGACTACCTGTCCGGACGCAAAAGCATCATCCCCGTTTCCATATGTGATTTGTTCGATGCCTTTGGCGATAGACTGAAGGTACTCGTTCTCTTTCTTGATAAATATCTTGCCTTTGGAGCGACGGATATAATCATATAACTCCCCTTTTGTCCGGATCACACCCTCGAAAGAACCGAAGCCTTCCAGATGGGCACGGCCTACGTTCGTGATGATGCCATAGTTAGGATGGACGATATCCACTAATTCCTTGATGTCTCCCGGATGGCTGGCGCCCATCTCGATAACCGCCATCTCATGGTCATGAGTCAATCGGAGCAAGGTCAAGGGAACGCCAATATGATTATTGAAATTACCTTCGGTATATAGCAAATTGAATTTCGTTGAGAGTACGGCAGCCAATAACTCTTTGGTCGTGGTCTTGCCATTCGTTCCGGTAATCCCGATGATCGGCAACCCCAGTACCTTGCGGTGATGGTGCGCTAATTGTTGCAAGGTCTTCAGCACGTTATCAACAAGGATCGTGCGTTCGCCTATATAATAATCGGGATTGTCTATGACGGCATAGACACAGCCGGATGCCAAGGCTTTCCCGGCATATTGATTTCCATCGAATTTATCGCCTTTTAAGGCGAAGAAGATAGAACCCTTCGGACAGTTCCGGCTATCTGTCGTTATTTGAGGGTTATGTATAAATAAATCATAGAGGTCGATAATACTCATGACTGTATCGCGTTAAATATTTATTCCTGTCTAATTCGGCGCAAATGTAGCAATTAAATAAAGAATGAAGAATCTAGAAGGAGATTTTAAGAGAGAAACCTGTATCTTTGCTGGAAATAAGGAAAGATCATGTTAGATAAAACGCTCAATATTAGAGGGACACTTACTTCTTTAGCGACACCGTTGGTGATGGGAATCTTGAATATTACTCCTGATTCTTTTTATGCGGGCAGCCGCAAACAGACCGAGACCGCTATCGAGGACCGTATCCGGGAAATCTTATCGGAGGGAGGAGATTGGATAGATATCGGTGGTTATTCATCCCGTCCGGATGCCGCTGAGGTTACGCCGGAGGAAGAGATGCGCCGTTTGGAGTTTGCCTTACATATATTAAATAAGCATTACCCGGATATCCCGGTGTCCGTAGATACGTTTCGTGCGGGGATTGCGCGTCGTTGCGTAGAGGAATATGGAGCAGCTATCATTAACGATATCTCCGGCGGTGAGTTGGATGCGGATATGTTCCAAACGGTAGCGGATTTGAAGGTGCCTTATATCATGATGCATATGCGTGGAACCCCTCAAACTATGCAGAGGCATACTGATTACCCGGATATGATGGAGGAGATCATGCTGTATTTTTCCCGGAAGGTATGCCAGCTTCGGCTTTTAGGGGTGAATGATATCATCCTCGATCCCGGCTTTGGCTTTAGTAAGACGTTGGAGCAGAATTACCAATTGATGAGCCATTTAAAGGAGTTCTCTATTTTTGAGTTGCCTTTATTAGTTGGAGTCTCCCGTAAAAGCATGATTTATAAATTACTGGGTGGAACCCCTGCGGATAGCCTGAACGGAACGACTGTATTGAATACGTACGCTCTCTTGAACGGCGCTAATATCCTTCGTGTACATGACGTGCGGGAAGCAGTGGAAGCCATTCGCGTCATAGGTCAAATGACCAACAAATAATTTTCAATTTTCAACTTTCAATTCTCGATTAACTATGTGGATGCATTTCGGTATAAAAGACTTGATTGACGTATTGCTGGTGGCTTTCTTCCTGTACCAGACCTATAAATTGATGAAAAGCTCAGGCACATTGGCTATATTCAGTGGAGTCGTATCATTCATCGTCGTATGGATCTTGATCTCGCAGGTATTGGAGATGCGGTTGATGGGGGCCATCTTGGATAAGTTTATTAGCGTAGGTTTCGTGGTTTTGGTAATCCTTTTCCAAGACGAGATCCGCCGTTTCCTGTTGGCGTTAGGTTCGCACCGGGGCTGGAAATTCCTAGGAAAACTTTTTTCCAAACGAGGAGACGATCTGGAGAAAGAAGGGAAGTTTGTCGCCCCTGTTGTCTTGGCCTGTATGAATATGGCCCGGAAAAAGACGGGTGCCTTGATCGTGATCCAGCAAGATATGGACTTGACGATTTATGAGCATACGGGCGAGATGTTCAACGCCGATGTAAATGCCCGCTTGATCGAGAATATATTCTTTAAGAACAGCCCGTTGCATGATGGTGCCATGATCATAGCCGATAACCGGATCAAGGCGGCCGGTTGTATCTTGCCGGTCGCCCAGAACGCCACCCTTCCCAAGGATATGGGATTGCGCCATCGTTCCGGTTTAGGGATGTCATTGGAGACAGATGCGCTGGTTATTATTGTCTCGGAGGAGAGAGGAAAGATCTCCGTGGCCCATAAAGGCAAGCTAAGTGTGAATGTGACAGCGGAAGAACTGCAACAAATACTCTCCGGTGAGCGGGAAGTGACGAATTACTGTTAAAAGATCTGAAACTGGTATCTCTGCCTGTAATTCTTTTGCCTATTTTGTAAACTCTATATTGCATTATGCCTAATTTTGTAGCCGGATTACGAGTACAATTATTAAATAATATAAAATATCTGCCGCTATGGATTTAATGCAAGACATTATTGCGCGCGCTAAAGCTGACAAGCAGCGTATTGTTCTTCCCGAAGGTACCGAGGAAAGAACTCTTAAAGCTGCCGACCGATTACTGGCCGACGGTGTAGCAGACATTATCTTAATTGGAAACCCCGCTGAGATCAAGGAGTTGGCGGCTGGTTTTGGGTTGAACCACATCGGTGAGGCAACCCTTGTCGATCCGAAAAATCACGAGAAGAAAGCCGCGTACGCAGACTTGCTTTTCCAACTTCGCCAAAAGAAGGGTATGACTCCCGAGAAGGCTGCGGTTCTAGTTGAAGATCCTTTGTTCTTGGCTTGTTTGATGATCAAGGCGGGTGACGCTGACGGTGAGATCGCTGGCGCTGAGAATACGACGGGTAATGTATTGCGTCCTGCTTTGCAAATTATCAAGACGGCTCCGGGCATGAAGTGTGTTTCCGGTGCGTTCCTTATGTTCACGCAGACTCCTCAATATGGGGATAATGGTATTTTGGTATTCGCTGATTGCGCGGTTATGCCAAACCCGAACGCGGAAGAGTTAGCTAGCATCGCTGTTGCTACCGCCGCTACGGCTCGTAATATCGTAGGCGTTGAGCCTCGTGTGGCTATGTTGAGCTTCTCTACGAAGGGTAGCGCTTCTCACGAGATGGTGGACAAGGTAGTGGAGGCTACTCGCTTGGCTAAGGAAATGGCTCCGGATTTGAAGATCGACGGAGAGTTGCAGGCCGACGCCGCTTTGGTTGAGGCTGTAGGTAGCAAGAAAGCTCCGGGTAGCGAGATCGCCGGTAAAGCGAATGTTTTGGTATTCCCGACTTTGGAGGTGGGTAATATCGCTTATAAGCTGGTTCAACGTTTGGGTGGCGCTGAGGCTGTCGGTCCTATCCTTCAAGGTATGGCCGCTCCGGTGAATGACTTGTCTCGCGGTTGTTCCGTAGACGATATTTATAAGATGGTAGCGATCGCTTGTAATCAATCCATCGGTTTGAAATCCGCAATTAATCACTAACCCGTCAAACACTGAATACATGAAGATTCTAGTATTGAACTGCGGAAGTTCATCTATTAAATATAAATTGTTCGATATGACCACTAAAGAGGTGATTGCTCAAGGTGGTATCGAGAAAATCGGTTTGCCGGGCGCGTTCCTGAAATTGACGGATAAGGAGGGCAAGAAGGTGGTTATCGAGAGAGAGATCCCCGGCCATCAACAAGGCATCGAGTTTATCTTGAGCGTATTGACCGACGCTACTTATGGTTGTATCAAGGACTATAAGGAGATCGACGCTGTTGGTCATCGTTTGGTACATGGTGGCGAGGAGTTCGCTTCTAGCGTATTGATCAATCAGGATGTAATCAATAAGGTAATCGAGTGCTCTGATTTGGCTCCGCTTCATAACCCGGCTAACTTGAAGGGTGTTCGGGCGATGGAGGCTTTGATCCCGGGTATTCCTCAAGTAGCGGTGTTTGATACGGCTTTCCACCAGACCATGCCGGATTATGCGTATATGTATGGTTTGCCTTACGAGATGTACAAGAAATATGGCGTACGTCGTTATGGCTTCCACGGAACCAGTCATCGATATGTATCCCGTCGTGCTTGCGAGATTTTAGGTGTTCCTTATGAGGATCAGAAGATTATCACGGCTCACGTAGGTAACGGTGGTTCTATCACCGCCATTAAGAATGGTAAGAGCGTGGATACTTCCATGGGCTTGACTCCGGTTGAGGGTCTGTTGATGGGTACTCGTTGCGGCGACGTGGATGCGGGTGCTTTGTCTTTCATCATGGATAAGGAAGGCATGGATGGTGCCGGCCTTTCCGACTTGATCAATAAGAGAAGTGGTGTTGCCGGTCTTTCCGGTATCTCTTCCGATATGCGTGAGATCGAGGCTGCCGTAGCTGCCGGAAATCCGCGTGCGATCATGACCTTGAACGTATATAACTACCGCATCAAGAAATATATCGGCGCTTATGCCGCCGCTATGGGTGGTTGTGATATCTTGGTTTGGACCGGTGGTGTCGGCGAGAACCAATGGGCGACCCGTCGTGCGGTTTGCGAGAACATGGAATACATGGGCATGAAGATCGATGTTGAGAAGAACGAGGGTATGCGTGGCGAGGAGATGGTAATCAGCACTCCGGACAGTAAGGTGACTATCATCGTCGTTCCTACGGATGAGGAATTCATGATCGCCGCCGATACCTTGGAGATCTTAGATAAAAAGTAACCAGTAACGTTTCATATAATTTTAGCTAATCCTCGCAGCTTACAAAACACGGGATTAGTGTTTAGATCGCCCCGACATCGGTTGGGGCGATCTTTTTTATTTATTGTTGTATACTATAAGATTAATTCCTAATTTTGTAAAAATGATTCATTATGAGGTCTGCGGCAGAATATAAAGAGATATTGGCTAGATTCAAGAAAGAGTTTGGTGCTCAGTTCGGGATTAAGGAACTGGGGATATTTGGTTCAGTGGCTAGAGGTGAACATAGGGAGGATAGTGACTTAGACGTATTTGTGTCATTAGAGAAAGTCGAGCCTTTTATTATCTTCGATCTAAAAGAGCTTTTGGAGTCTTTGTGTAAATGTAAGGTGGATTTAGTCCGATTAAGAGACTCTTTACGGCCTGCGCTAAAAAATAATATTCTTAAAGACGGAATCTATGTTTGATAAGAATCGAATTATAGACCGTTGCGAACAAGTTGTCGAGTCAATAGATTTGATACTTCATTGGAGTGAGGCTATCAATACTCCGGAAGAGTTTTTATTGTCTCCTGATAGTGTTTTGGTATTTGACGGATGTGTCATGCGTCTTCAAATTATAGGGGAGAGCATTAAAAAGATAGATGATCAAACAAATGGTGAACTATTGTTGAGTTTTCCAGATGTTCCTTGGCGAAAGATTATAGGACTAAGGAATATTATTTCACATGAATATTCTAGTATTGATGAGGCTATTATATTTGCGATTATCAAACAAAGTCTTCTTCCTTTGAAATCGAATGTCTTGCGAATTATCACAAGCCTTCAATAAATCATTACTTTTGCGGAATTACATATTAAATATATACAAAACATGGCTCAATACAAACGTATCTTATTAAAATTAAGCGGGGAGTCGCTGATGGGTGGTAAACAATATGGGATCGATGAGGTTCGCTTGAATGAATATGCGGCACAGATCAAGGAGATCGCCGAGATGGGTGTACAGATCGGTATCGTGATCGGTGGCGGTAATATTTTCCGCGGGTTGAGCGGCGCTTCCAAAGGTTTCGATCGGGTAAAAGGAGACCAGATGGGTATGCTGGCAACGGTGATCAATAGCTTGGCGCTTAGCTCCGCTTTGGTCGCTCAAGGCGTGAAGGCGAAGGTACTGACGGCTATCCGTATGGAACCGATCGGCGAGTTCTATAATAAATGGTGTGCGATCGAGTTGCTGGAACAAGGCAACGTGGTAATCATGTCTGGCGGTACGGGTAATCCGTTCTTTACTACGGATACCGGATCTTCCTTGAGAGGCATCGAGATCGAGGCGGATGTCATGCTGAAAGGTACCCGTGTGGACGGTATTTACACCGCTGATCCGGAGAAAGATCCTACGGCTACCAAGTTCTCCGATATTACGTATGATGAGATCTATACCCGGGGCCTGAAGGTGATGGACTTGACCGCTACCACGATGTGTAAAGAGAACAACCTCCCGATCATCGTATTCGATATGGACACCAACGGCAACTTGAAGAAAGTGATGAGCGGAGAGAATATCGGGACACTGGTGCATAATTAGTGCCATTAACCGATGACATGGCAGTGCCATGCTGATGGCATAGTTGTGCCACTGGTTATGGCACAGCTATGCCATCCGTATGGCACTGTCGTGCCACAGGCATGGCAAGGTTGTGCCAGCCCTGTGGCAAATACGTTAGACCTTTATTCTTGTATATGAAGCATCCCTTTTTACTAGTATGGTTAACCTTGATCGTATTGTGTGGTTGCACGAGCTCGGGGAAACAGAAGAGGCACGTTATCGGCCTCTCCCAATGTATGTTGGACGATGCTTGGCGGGAAGCTATGATTAACGATATGCGTATCGAAGCCTCTAACTATGATGATGTGGAAATTATTATAAAGGACGCGCAAAACAATAACGAGACACAAATACAACAAATACGAGACTTGATCCGCCAAAAGGTGGATGTCTTGATCATCTCCCCCTATCAATCCGAGCCGATCACGGCAGTTGCCGAGGAAGCGTACCGTGCCGGAATCCCGACGATCATTACAGATCGCAAGGTAAATACCGATCAATACACCTCTTTTGTCGGGGCGAACAATTATGAGATCGGACTAGCGGCAGGCAATTACGCCGCCCATTATCTTCCCCCGAACGCTATTATCTTAGAGATATGGGGACTCACGCAAACCTCCCCGGCGCAAGAGCGACATAAAGGTTTTGTCGATGCCTTGCGAGAAAGGGAGGATCTTTCTTTCCGTAAGATAGAAGGACAATGGCTGGTCGATACCGCCCGGATGGAGCTTCGGAAGTTAGAGCATCCCGAGCAGATAGATTTCGTTTACGCCCATAACGACATGATGGCCATAGCC
>OGLC01001252.1_pt1 | contig 13015 bp, 15 predicted proteins | sample 1572751 | NCBI WGS metagenome assembly OGLC01 (sample SAMEA2581897, study PRJEB24529) | metagenome | biome: Human gut stool | place: China | collected 2011
GCCCTGTTCTTCCAGGCGCAGCAGAGCCCGCTGGATCGCGCCGACACTCTGAGCCGACACATTGCCATAGGCAGTTTTGAACTGAGCCGCATTATCACCGACGTACTGCACCATCGAACGCAGATCCTTAAGATCCAGCAGCAGCAGTCCCTGATCATCGGCAATCTTAAAAATGATCGTCATAATACCGCTCTGCGTGGTATTCAATTCCAAAAGCCGACTCAGCAGATCCGGCCCCATCTCGGAAATAGTCGTCCGGACAGGATGCCCTTTTTTACCGAAAACATCAAAAAAACGTACAGGAAAGCCTTTGAACTCAAAATTTTCTATGCCTAATTTATGCAGACGTTTCTGAAACCCTTCACTGCTTTCACCAGCCTTGCACATACCGGAAACGTCGCCTTTGATATCGGCCAGGAATACCGGCACGCCCATCTCGCTGAAGGATTCTGCCAGCACCTTTAAAGTAACGGTCTTGCCCGTACCCGTTGCCCCGGCGATCAGACCGTGACGGTTTGCCATTTTCGGCAGCATGCAGATCTTATCCTCGCCTTTACAGACCCAAATCTTGTGTTCATCAGCTAAATACATGGTATTCCCTCCCGCATTTTTATAAAATAAACTACATCTTTATATTAATTTTTATTATACGTTATTTAAGGGTAAGAGTAAACAAGCTGGGCAGGTTCTGTTTTTATACTGCTGTTTTTTTATTTTTCCTTGCTTGACATTATCGTAATTCTTGCTATAATGAGAACATAAATCAAATAGACCTCGCAGGACTGACGGATAAAGTGGAATCAACCACGTGTACTGCGATGCCATAGAAACAGCCGACCGTCTGGGCAGAGAGAACTGATCCCGGATGGTTTTTTTATTTTCCGGCTTTGGCCCTCTCGGATTTTTTCTAGTGTGAAAAGGAGATGTTTACCTATGAAAAACAGATGGCTCATTGCTCTGTCGGCTATCGGCATCCATATCTGCATCGGCAGTGTTTACGCCTGGAGCGTACTGACAAAGCCTATTATGCAGGCTATGGGTTTTACCCTGAAAGAAACGACCTGGACTTTTTCGATCGCAATTTTATTTCTCGGACTGTCAGCGGGATTTTTGGGCGATTACGTTGAAAAATACGGCCCGCGTAAAAGCGGTCTCACCTCGACCTGCTTCTTTGGTCTGGGTATGTTCGGTACAGCGCTGGCACTGCATCTCAACAGTCTGCCGCTCTTATATCTTTTTTACGGCGTTATCGGCGGTATCGGTCTTGGGACCGGTTATATCACCCCTGTTTCGACGCTGGTCAAATGGTTTCCCAACAACCGCGGCTTTGCCACCGGTCTTGCTATCATGGGTTTCGGTTTTGCCAGCCTGATCGCAGGTCCGCTGATGCAGATCCTGGTTGCCAAATACGGACTGGTACAGAACTTTATCATTCTCGGCTGCGTGTACATGGTTATCATGGCCGCCTCCGCCTTATATCTTGAACCACCTAAAGCAAGCAATGGCGGGCCGTCCGGCATTAACGTCAAAAGTATCCTCCCGGATACTCAGTTCACAGCCAAAGAAGCACGCAAAACCTGGCAATTTTACGCACTGTGGTGGATTTTTTTCACCAATATTACCTGCGGTATCGGACTTTTAGCAGTAGCTTCACCGATGGCACAGGAAGTAGTAAAAATGACACCGATGGCAGCCGCCTCCATGGTCGGTATCATCGGTCTGATCAACGGTCTGGGACGCATTTTCTGGTCTACTATTTCCGACTATCTCGGGCGCAGTACAGTTTATGTAGTCTTCTTCCTGATCCAGATCTTTGCCTTCTACGCACTTGCAGAAACAAGCAGTGCCTTCATCTTCCAGCTGATTGTCTTTGTCATCATTTCCTGCTACGGCGGCGGCTTCTCCTGTATGCCCGCCTTCCTCAGCGATCTGTTCGGCACGAAAGAACTCAGCGCCATCCACGGCAAGATCCTGACTGCCTGGGGCATGGCTGGTATTGCCGGTCCTCTGCTGCTGTCCTGGATCCGTGAAACGACCAACAGCTATTCAATTACCCTGTATTTCTTCTCCGCCTGCTTCGTTGTCAGCCTCATCATCGCCGGTATTTTGAAATGGCGTACTTCAGTAGGCGTGCTGATCGAAAAGAAACATCTCTGATTTGACCATAACCCCTTCGCTACAGCTGCGGAGGGGTTATTTTATGCCGTTTTAGACTCTGCCTATTCGTTAACGTCATAACTATCAGTACATTTTATCTACATCTGGTATTCATTTTACTTTCCATACTATATCTGGTTTTATTTGCCACAGCCGATACCGCTGCCTGTTCCAACCAGACTTGTAATACTGGAGCAGATAACCGATAATAAAAATAACACCATTTATCAGACTGAAAAGAGGCGGTTATTATGGATACTTCGCGCCCGCGTTATCTTCATATGTTTCTTGTTTTTGTTAAGATCGGCCTGTTCACGATCGGCGGCGGGCCGGCAATGATACCGCTGATACGTGACGAATTTGTTGAAAAACAAAAATGGATCAGGGATGAAGACATTACTGACGTTCTTGCGCTCTCGCAGTCTTTACCCGGCGTTATTGCCGTCAATGCTTCTACCTTTCTTGGCTACAGGCTGGGGGGACTTAAAGGATCACTGGTAGCAACTATCGGCGTCGTCCTGCCTTCTTTTGTCATTATTTTCGTCATCGTCACGGCTTTCACCTCCAGTGGTTTTGACCAGTACCCCAATATATTGAAATTTTTTGACGGTATCAATTCTGCTATCACAGCTTTATTGATCGCAGCAACTCTGAAACTGATTCCCTATTCCATCAAAAACAATTTTGGCTGGTTCATTCTGGCCTTTTCACTGCTTGGGATCTATTTTTTCAGTCTCGACATTGCCATAATCGTTCTGCTGGCCTCAGTGCTTGGTTACTGCGCCACTAAATATCTGGGAAGTGATACAAAATGATGCTTTATTGGGAATTATTCACTGTCTTTTTCAAAATCGGTCTTTTTTCTTTCGGCGGCGGTCTGGCAATGATCAGTATCATTCAGCAGGAAGTCGTCGGACGCGGCTGGATCCCCGCAGCTGAATATGCACGGATCATCACTATTTCTCAGATCACCCCCGGCCCTATCGCTGTCAATACGGCTACATATGTAGGAGCCAGGGTCTGCGGTCCTGAATTCTGGCATGCCCTGCTTGGTTCTTTTGTAGCTACTTTCAGCGTCAGCCTGCCATCTTTCATTCTTGTCGCCATCGTTGCCCGTTCTCTCCAAAAGTTCAACTCTTCGCTGGCTGTACAAGGTATCCTCAATGGATTGCGGCCTTCAGTTATCGCCTTGATGCTGACCGCAGTTTTCTTTTTTATGCGGATAACATTTTTCCCCGCAGCCGGAACCGCCGCAATGGAAAATCTGCTGACCTATTTCAAATTCTGGCCGACATTGCTGACGGCTTTGCTTTTTTATCTGCATTACTGCCGTAACCTGAGCGCTATTCCCTTGATGCTTTTAGCCGGCTGTGCCGGACTGTTGATGTAGAAAAAACACAAAATAACCTGCATACGGCAGGTTATTTGATTTCTTCTTTAATATTTGCAGCCCAGAGAAATGGCTTCGGTCGGGCAGGACTGCCTGCATTTACCACAGACAATACATTCCCTGTCGCCTACCCGTTTACAATCCATCAAGCAACTGCGTACGCAGCGCTGGCAGGCGGTACATTTACGCGAATCTACCTGCATTCAAAATTCGGCGATCATGTTAAACAGGCTGTAAACAGCTAACAACGGAAAGAACACCAGAAAAAAAGGCCGATAGATAAACAGCGCCGCAGCAGCCAAAAGTCCAATGATCCAACGCCAGTCCAGACCATGCAGATCAAAGAAATACAGATCGCAGGCAAACAGCAGCAGAACCACATATTTAAAATAACTTAAATAGTATGTAATTTTATTTTTAGACAGCTTCAACATCGGCAGCTTATCTAAAAGCTCCTGTGCCCAGCCAAACGGACACAGCCAGCCACAGATCATCCGTCCCAAAAACAGAGCGCACAAGATGAGCAGCCCCCAAACCCGCCAGCCCAAAGGTAAAGTAAAACCGGTCAGGGTATGCTGCGTCAGCCCCCAGGGACATCCGGCTTCTGCATAGCGGCAATAGCCGCAATTAACTCCGGGCAGACAAACATTTTTCCAGGTCATATCGGCCCCCAGCAGATTGGCGGCACCACGCCCATTATACAAAACCGTCGCCGCAAGCTGCGTCGTCCAGCGTTTAAAATCCTTAACCATTTTTACCGCTCCTTTCCTGTATTGCTTTCATTGTAAGGGCTGGAGTTGACTCACAGTCAAGCAGTTTGCAAAAAATCTACAAAAAACGCTTGACCTGGAGCAGACTCCAGCATATAAACTCACATATAGAAGCCGTATAAGCAACGGCAGACCCTATCTATTTGCAACTTACAAACAGAGAAACGGAGGAAATACCATGCTGAAAACTCTGGCCCTGACACTTACTTTATTACTGAGCTTTACTATGGCTGCCTGCAGCAGCACGTCCGGCACCAATGCCAAAATCGACCAGACAACAACTAACGCAGCTCAGACCGCTCCAACAGACGCAGTCTAACGCATCAGGCTGACACTCGCCAACCAAGACGAGCTTATCCTTAAACTCAATGGCACCAGAGCTGCAGAGGATTTTTTGAGCCTGCTGCCACTGGAACTGACCTGCAAAGATTTTAATAATACCGAAAAGGTAGCTTATCTGCCGCGGCGCCTGGACACACAGGGCGCTCCTGCCGGTTTTGATCCTCAAACAGGCAGTTTTGCTTATTATGCACCTTGGGGTAATCTGGCATTTTTTTACCGTGATTACAGTTATGCCAACAGCCTCATTGAACTTGGTACTGTTGAAAGCGGTATTGAAAAACTGGCCGCTTTCGATAATGATTTCACTATCAAACTGGAACGCCTGCCCTAAAAAAACAGAGCTTGCATAAATGCAAGCTCTGTTTTTTTAGGCTTTCAGCGTTTCCTTCAATATCTCAACGATCTCTTCTTTAGTCAGCACTTTATAACCGCCCTCAAGAATAAACGAACCCTGAGCGATCCCGTCAAGCATCGTTTCATCGACGCCAAGTTCCCTGCCGTTAAGTACAAGTCCCAGCTCCCTCATATAGCTTTCCATCGCCGCAAGGCCTGCCTGAGCTATCTGTTCATCAGTTTTCCCCTCAGGACGCACATCCCATACATTGATGGCAAAGCGTTTGAATTTCGCCAGTCCGTACGGCATGATGTGCCTGTAATAAGGCAGCGACACAGCGGCCAGAGTCATTCCGTGCGTAGCGTCAGTGTAAGCGCCGATCGACTGACCAATCATATGCACCATCCAGTCTGTCGACTTTCCTTTAGCTACCAGGGTATTCAAGGCCCATGTAGCGATCCACATAATATTGCTTCTCGCTTCATAATCTTCAGGGCTTTGCACCGCGATCCTGGAACTGTGGATCAGCGAACGCAGCAAGCCTTCCATAAGATAGTCGGAAGTATTGTCGTCAGTTCCGGAAAAATACTGTTCCAAAATATGCGACATGATATCAAAAAATCCGGCAACCATTTGATAACGCGGGAGCGTAAAAGTATAAGTCGGATCAAGTATCGAAAATCTGGGGAACACATTATCACCAAACACCCGCCCGATTTTAGCTTTAGCCGCATGATTGGTAATAACTGAACCGCCGTTCATCTCCGAACCTGTGCCAACCATAGTCAGAACACAGCCAACCGGGATAATCTTATTATCCACCGCTTCCATCCGCAGATAATATTTTTCCCATGGATCAGTTTCGCAGTAAGCGGAAACTGAAACAGCCTTGGCATAATCACAGACAGAACCGCCGCCGACTGCCAGGATCAAATCGACCTTGTTTTCTTTGGCTATCCTGCAGCCTTCATATAATTTTTCCAGTGTGGGATTAGGCATTACACCTGCATCCTCAAAAACTGTTTTGCCGCTGACTCTCAAAAGCTTGACTACGTTTTCATAAATACCGTTTTTCTTAATCGAGCCGCCTCCATATACCAGCATGACATTTTTACCATAGCATGCCAATTCCTGCGGCAGATTTTCTAATGAATTTTCGCCAAAATACAATTTGGTAGGATTGGAATAAACAAATTTACCCAGCATTATTTTTGCTCCTTTATTTCAAATTTCCATATTCTGCATCTGTTACCGGTTCCAGCCACTCAGTGGACACCCCCGCGGCGGGCACTTCGACTGCAAGGTGTGCAAACCAGCTGTCAGGAGCCGCTCCATGCCAGTGTTTCACTTCAGGCGGGATATTAACCACATCACCAGCGTTCAGCTCCCGGGCCGGTTTCCCCCACTCCTGATAATAACCTCGTCCGCCTGTGACAAGCAGTATCTGCCCGCCTTGATGATGGATATGCCAATTATTGCATCATTTTTTTCACCCATGGGAAACACGCTTAATTTTTCTTCCGACATTCTCAAACACGCTCCTTTTCTATCACATTCTCACATCGTTCTGCGCTCAAATCTGTTGTAGCTGAAAACGCAGTCCGCACTGCTGCAGAACCGCCAAATCACCTGCTTTTTATTGCGCCCGCTCATAACTAAAATGCCGGAACTTCCGTTCCTTATCTGTATCATATCCAATGGAGTTAACTCCAAGTCAAGCGGCTTTTTCAAAAAATTAATACCGGCTGTCTGACAACAAAACCGTTATTTAAAAAAGCTCTGCCTGCAGTGACCGCAGCGCCCGCAAGTTTCTTTCCGTAACCTTATCCGCAGGCTCCAGCTCACTGCACAGCAGCGGCGAACTGCTATTTCCAGCCGTAATCTGCTGCAGCTGTCTGCGGCTGTCATTGGCATAACAATAAATGCAGCCATGCAGACAGGTGTTATAGGCGCCGATATCGATACTGGCGGCACAGCCGCATTCACCGCGCTGATTTTTATCTTTGACTGTATCAAGGCGGCACCTGCTCACACGGCCAAGCAGCTCTGCGTCGATGCAACTGGCATGCCCAATCCCCAGATCAGCTAATTCTATAGCTTCCGCACAGGTTTCCAGCTGCAGACCATATTGCCGGGCTGTTTGGGACAATACAGCCGCAAGCCGCCGCTGCTCGTCCTCACTCAGGCCTCTCAGCCCTGCCTGATGCAGACCTGCCTTGATCTTAGGATAATAATCAAGGAAACTGATAATACATTTTTTCGTGCTGCCGGCCAGCTGCGCTGCCAGTTCCTCAAAAACCGCTGCGTGATACTGCAGGTCATAGCGTGCACTTAACAGGATCGGGTCATAGCGCCAGATCATTCTTTCCGCACCTATCTTCTGCGCCAGCTGCCGAAATATCTCTATCCTCACCGCCAATGGCGGTAAAGCTGCTTCTACGTCAGCAGCATACGCATTGAGCGTAAATTGAAAATAATAAGCATACGCATCCAGAACTGACAGCTGCTTAAGCATCGGTTCTGGATTTTTTGTCCAGAAAACCAGCCCATCCACGACCTCCGGCCGCAGGCTGATCCTGCTTACCTGATGAAGGTTCAGAGGATTGCGTACCAGTACATACTGTTCCTGCAGCCGCTTTTGGAACCATTCCCAATAAAAAGCAGGAATGTCAGTTCGCCGGCTGGCACTGATAATCATTCGTCATCCCTCCTCTTTTTGATAAACTGCTTAAAGCTTCACTTGTTTCTATTATACACTGATCTATATCGGACAGGCCGGCTAATTTTTTTCAGAAAACGCTTGACTTGAAGTTAACTCCAAACGCTAGAATGAATTTAAAAGTTACAGGAGGTGATTTTTATGAATATTACCGAAGCAGGCAAACTGACTTCGCTGACACCCAATACTCTGCGTTATTACGAACGGATCGGGCTTATCCCACCTGTCGCCCGCAATAAAGGCGGGACCCGGGAATACACTTCCAAAGACCTCTGCTGGATAGAATTTATAAAAACTATGCGGTCAGCCGGTCTCTCCCCGGAAACTTTGATAGAATATGTCGCCTTGTCACAGCTCGGCGACACCTCGCTGGAAGCCCGTAAGGATATTTTAGAACTGCAGCGGGAAGTGCTGCAGGAAAAATTGGAATTTATCCAGCAAACCTTAGCCAGAATAGATATCAAAATAGAAAACTACCGTACTGACATTTATCAGAAAAACCATCCGTTACAAAATCAAAAACAAGAGGAGGCAGACCTATGAAAAACTTTATTTCCATGTTCCTGATGACATCCCTGCTGCTGGGGGGATGACCTTTACAATTGGCAAAATGAGCGTGTGTGCCGCTTCAAAAAACAGGATTGAAACAGCACAGCAAAAACAGGCGCATCTTTTCGGCAGCGCCAAAAACAAACTTGCCGCCACCGACCCGGATTTTGCTCAGACCATGGACAATTTCATTTACGGCGACGTTTATTCCCGTGGTAAGCTGACCGACAAACAACGTGAACTGCTGACGATCACCGCACTTACCGCCAGCCAGACTTTAGACAGCCTGCCTGCACAAGTGCAGGCCGCACTGAAAGCCGGCGCTACCCCGGTAGAAATAAAAGAAACACTTTATCAGTGCGCTCCCTATGTGGGCTTTCCCAAAACGGTCGGCGCTTTGGAAATCACCAATAAAGTTTTTAAAAAACAGGGCATTAAAATGCCGCTGGCAAACCAGAGCACTGTTACCGAAGCCACTCGTTTTGACGACGGCTTTAAAGTACAGGGTGAGATTTTCGGAGCAGAACACATTGCCGCCATGCACAAAAACGCGCCGGCTAATCAAAAACATATAGCCAATTATCTTTCAGAGTTCTGCTTTGGCGATACCTACACCAGAAACGGCCTTGATCTGCAAATGCGGGAATTGATCACCTTATGCGCTATCAGCACTATCGGCGGTGCGGAACCTCAGGTCAAAGCCCATGTACAGGCCAATCTCAATGTCGGCAACGATAAAGAACTGATGCTGGACGCAGTTACCCAGTGCCTGCCCTATATTGGTTTTCCACGTACGCTGAACGCCATCGCCTGCATCAATCAGATCATCCCCGCCAATGCCTGATAAGCATTATATGTAAAAGAATACCTGTGCTGACTTTAAAAGTCAGCACAGGTATTTTATTTATCTGCAAATCATTGTGCCGTCCGCTTTTTACCAAACGTATCTATTTCGCCGCGTACACCTTCCAGCCAGCTGCTGATCAGTCGCTGCATCTTCCCGGTCCCGATATCCTGCAAAGCCAGTCCTTTTGTTATATCCGCCTGCGGGCAGCTTGCGGCTATAGCATCCAGGCTCTTTTCGATACCGCTTTTTTTACTGGTACAAAACGGTACGAGCACTTTACCTGAAAAATCATGCGCTTCTAAAAAAGTACGCACGGCCATAGGCGTTGTTCCATACCAGACAGGATAACCGATGAAAATCGTATCATACTGGGAAATATCGGCTAAATTCGCCGCCAGAGGAGGCCGTTCATTACCTGCAAGTTCCTGTTTAGCTATTTTACCGCATTCACTTTTATCCTGCGGATAAGGCACCTCAGTCTGAATTGCAAACAGCTGTCCCCCGACCGCAGCCTGTATCTGCCAGGCGGCCAGTTCTGTATTCCCAGTATGTGAAAAATAAGCAATCAGTATTTTAGGATTAGTAGGCAAGCCTTCCGGTCCTTTAATTGTAACCGGCTTATTTTCATCCGTTTCTTCATACCCGATCCCGCCACAGCCTCCGACCGCAGCCATCAACAGCAGACCCAGCAGCAGCAGATATTTTTTGCAGCTTCGCATAGTATCCCTCCAAGCATCAAATCATTCTTTCTTAATTGTATCATAAACCTTAGAGTTTGCTCTATGTCAAATAAAACTTTTTATTTTTTATCAAAAAACAGCCCTGATAAATTATCAGGGCTGTTTACTTACCAGTGATATTTTTCGCCGCGGCTGATTTTAAACGCACGGTAAATCTGCTCTACCAGCAGCAGACGGATCATTTGATGGGTAAAAGTCATTTTGGAAAAAGAAATACGCTCATCAGCCCGATGCCGCAATGCATCCGTATAACCAAAAGCACCGCCGATCACAAAGGTGATATGGCTGCTGCCCGCTAAGGCCAGCTTCTCTATTTTGGCGGCCAGCTCCGGTGAACTTACAGCCTTGCCACTAACATCCAGTAAAATCACATACGAATTTTCCGGGAGCACTGCCAGCAAACGTTCTGTTTCTCTGCCCAGCACCTGTTCTTTTAAGGCCGGCGATGGATCTTCCGGCATTCTCTCTTCTCCAATAGCGATCGTTTCCAATTTACAAAACGGCTGCAGCCGTTTTGTAAATTCTTCGATCCCCGCCGTCAGATACTTTTCCTTGATCTTACCCACACAGGCAATGGTGATCTTCATTTAACGGTTTTCCTCAGGAATCTCTTCCAGTGTCATGTGGATCGTTTCTTCAGCGCCGCCGCGCAGAACAACAACATCCACACTGTCGCCGACTTTCAGCTCAGCCAGCTTGCCGCGCAGCTCTACTACTTTATCGATCTTCTCACCGTTGAACTTGAGAATGATATCGCCGGGACGCAGGCCGGCTTTAGCCGAAGGACTGCCTTCCCAAACCTTCATAACAAAAATACCGTCATGCAGGTCGATATCAAAACCGTACCGATTGGCAATATCCTTATCGACCAGGCTGGCGCCAATATACGGACGCACTACACGACCTTTTTTAGCCAGTTCATCCAAAATCGGTTTGGCCGAATTGATGGGGATAGCAAACCCGATGCCTTCGACACCGGAAACAGCGATCTTCGCAGAATTGATACCTACGACCTCCCCTTCCGCATTGACCAGCGCACCGCCGGAATTGCCGGGATTGATCGCCGCATCAGTCTGGATCAGGTCAAATTTACGTTCCCCTAACTGGATGGAACGGTTCAAAGCGCTGATTACACCGGCTGTGACACTGCCGCGGAACTCCAGCCCCAGCGGATTACCAATAGCAATAGCGGGTTCGCCGACCTGTAAAGTTGAGGAATCACCGAAATCGGCAACAGGAAGATTGTTTTCGTCGATCTTTACTACGGCAAGATCAGTTGCCGCATCGGCCCCCAATACCTTGCCTTTGACACTGCGTCCGTCCGTCAGGCTGACGATGATTTCTGAAGCGCCTTCTACAACATGGTTATTAGTCGCGATCAGACCGGACTTGTCATAAATAACGCCGGAACCTGTGCCGCGTTCCGTCAGCTGCACTCGATTAAAAATATCGCGCACATAGGCTTTATTAGTGATGCCCACTACTGCCGGACCTACTTTTTTAGCCGCCGCTACGATCGGCGTGTTACGGGCACCGGAAAGGCTGGCATCTTTCTGTGCCGCAGCAGCAGTTTTCTGTTCCTTTACTGCCTCAGCCTTATTGTTATCACTGCAGCCGCCTATAAGTACAGCAGCTCCCAGCAGAGCACAGAAAAAGATATTCATGGTTTTTTTCATAAAGCTTCTCTCCATCTCAACACTCCTCAATCATAATTTTTTACTATGTTTTCCTGCGATGTGATATAAATTTTTGTATCCGCGCCAACTTCGTTAGCGTCCAGGATACCCCGCACCGTTTGCAGGGCCAGGGAAGGCAAATTGTTTTCCTGGCTCAGATGCGCCAGAAAAACCTCTTCCGGCAGGCGCTCCATATGCGCCAGCAGCCAGGCTGCCGAAACATTGGATAAATGCCCGCGTGTTCCCAGAATCCTCTGCTTGAGTATCTGCGGATAACTGCCATTTTTCAGCATATCTTCATCGTGGTTGGCTTCCAGCACCACTACGTCAGCATCAGCTATATTCTGACGCACCTCGTCTGTCACAAAGCCTACGTCGGTGAGATATGTACATTTACTGCCGCCGCTTTTAAAAACATAGCCTACTGTAGAGGCTGCATCATGCGGGACGGCAAAAGGGATTATTTCCAAACTGCCGCTGCTCAGTTTTTTGGGCAGTAAGCGGCAACAGCTGCGTTCCATTTCACTTTTTTTCGGCATATACTGCCAGGTCCTTTCATTGGCAAACACCGGCAGACGGTATTTACGGCAAAAAACAGGCAGTCCCTTTACATGGTCGTTATGCTCATGTGTCAACAGTACGCCCGTCAAATCTTCAGGCTTCATGCCTGCCTGATGCAGACGTTCCGTCAGCTGGCGGCAGCTGATGCCGACATCTACCAGAAAAGCCTGCTCTCCGGCACGTATCACCGCGGCATTGCCTTTACTGCCGCTGGCCAGGATCGTGATTTCAAACTCACTGCTCATGCTTCGCCTGCCGCGATTTTGTGCCCGGCACTGGTTCCAATACGTTCAGCTCCTGCAGCCAGCATAGCCTGCGCAGCTTCCGCGTCACGGATACCTCCGGCGGCTTTGACTTTGAGACCATACTTTTCTGCTTCGGCTGCCAGCAGCTTTACGTCATCGACAGTAGCGCCGCCCTTGTTAAAACCCGTACTGGTCTTGACAAACGCCGCACCGCCTTCGGCTACTAAACGACAGGCCGTACACTTTTCAGCGTCTGTCAGCAGGCAGGCTTCAATGATCACCTTGACCGGAAACGGACTGGCCGCCTCGACTACGCTGCGGATATCACTGACTACAGCAGCATAATCACCGGTCTTAAATGCCGATACGTTCATGACCATATCTATTTCATCAGCGTGCGCTTCGACCGCCATTTTTGTCTCCAGAGCCTTGACCTCAGAAAATGTAGCTCCCAGCGGGAACCCTACTACTGTCACAACCTTGACGTTCGTATCGCTCAGCAGATGTCTGGCCAGCCCCACATAACACGGATTCACACAAACGCCAAAGAGCCCGTATTTCCGGGCTTCGCTGCAAAGCTGCATAATATCCTCGACAGTTGCCTCAGCTTTTAATAAAGTATGTTCAAGATGCTTCGCAATCGTCATCCCCGACTCCTCCTCATCTTCTATAATGATTTTTGCTT
>OGLC01001255.1_pt1 | contig 12976 bp, 20 predicted proteins | sample 1572751 | NCBI WGS metagenome assembly OGLC01 (sample SAMEA2581897, study PRJEB24529) | metagenome | biome: Human gut stool | place: China | collected 2011
AGATAGTTTGAAACTCAACTCCCTCAGCTCTTGAATCCGCATTAAAAACAAAAAAAATCAAAAACAACGTAGATATGACAGCAACGGCAAATTTCAGACAAGTGGCGCAGAACATAGGACTTGCAGTATGCGGTTTAATCGTGCGCACCGCCTTTGGGATGTTCGGCATCCTCTTGGGCATCATTTCAGAGATTGTAAACGGATTGTTCCGAGTGGCAATAGGTATAATCGTGGCTATCCTTTCCACCATTGCCTTCTTCGGTCTTATCCTTTGGTTATTCACCCTTTAATACTTACCGATATGGCAAAGAGAAACAGCAAGACAGCAGCACAGCAGTGCAGATACTATGAGGTGGACAACATCTTCGAGTATATGGTGGAAACATACATCAACGGCAATATATCCGTGTTCCGTGAACTCTACCACGAACTGAACAAGGACACCCGAAAGGATTTTACCGACTTCCTATTGAGCAAAGTGGAGCCGACCTATTGGAGAGAGATACTGAAAGAAACAATCTAAAACGACAGCGATATGAAAGGAACTGACCATTTTAAGAAAACGATACTGATGTACTTGGAGCAACGTGCAGAGGAAGACCAACTCTTTGCCAAAAGTTTCAGCAACCCTGCCAAGAACATAGACGACTGCGTGACCTACATTCTGAACTATGTAAAGAACAGCGGTTGCAACGGCTTCACGGACGGAGAGATATTCGGGCAAGCCATCCACTACTATGAAGAAAACGAGATAGAGGTGGGCAAACCAATGAACTGCCAAGTGGCGGTGAACCATATTGTGGAACTTACGGCAGAGGAAAAGGCAGAAGCACGGCAGAAGGCTATCCAAAAATATCAAGAAGAGGAAGTCCGCAAGTTGCAGAACCGCAACAGACCGGCAGCGAAAAAAGAAACTATTGTACAACCCTCCCTATTTGACTTTTGATTATGAAACCCAAGACACGCATACAAAAAGAGGTGGCAAGACTTTCCACCAACCTTCGCCCCATATCCGCGACACAAATTGATTGGGCATACCGCCATTGTGTTGAACATATCGGCTACCGCACCAAGAAAGGGAACATCACCTGTTCTGACTGCGGTCACGAGTGGCACAGCAACAGCGGACTATGCGACAGCCTTGATGGTTGTACCTGCCCCCAATGCCGTGCAGAACTCAAAGTGCGAGACACCCGAAAGCGCACTCACAAGGAAACGCAGTATTTCAGCGTGATAACCACCTGCAAAGGCTATCAGTTAATCCGTGTGGCACAGGTCAGATGCGAGAGCAGGAAAGGCGAGCCGATGAAATTCTACTGCCACGAGGTTGTGCAGCGTTGGATTTCACCCAAAGGCATCATCACTGACATGGCTCTGCTTCGTGGCTTCGCTTTCTGCTATTGCGATGTATGGGCTTTGGATAGTAATATGGAGGTCAGACCACACAACAGCCTTTATGATGATGTTGTGGCGTGGGGGAATGTGTATCCCAATATGAAGATATTGCCCCAACTCAGACGCAATGGTTTCAAGGGCGATTTTCACGGAATTTCCCCCGTGCGTCTTTTCAAGGCTTTACTTTCAGACCCAAGAATTGAAACCCTTATGAAAGGCGGTGAGATTGAGGATATGAAATACTTTCTTTTCAATCCAATGATAGCCGATGAATGTTGGGCGTCATATCTGATTGCCAAACGTCATAAATATCAGATACACAACCTCTCCATGTGGTGCGACTATCTACGTATGCTCAAAAAACTCGGTCAAGACCTCCGTAACCCGAAGAACATCTGTCCCGAAGATTTCATGGTGGCACACGACAAGGCAACCCGAAAGATTGAAGCCATACATGAGAAGGAACGGATTGAGCGACAGCGCAGGTGGGAGATTGAAAAGCGTGAGCGTGAGCAGCAGCGACAACTCCAACGAAAGAAAGATGCGGAGGATTTCATCGCCAACAAGTCCAAATTCTTCGGATTGGTAATTACTGATGAAGAAATAATCGTTAAGGTGCTTGAAAGCATAGACGAATATTACAACGAGGGCAAGACGCAGAACATCTGCGTGTTCGGCAGTGAATACTATAAGAAAGCCGACACCCTCATACTCTCGGCAAGGATTGGCGGTGAGATAATTGAAACCGTTGAGGTGGACTTGCGCACCTTCAAAGTTGTGCAGTGTCACGGCAAGTACAACCAAGACACCGAATATCACGAGCGTATCATAGACCTTGTGAACAAGAACGCCAACCTTATACGTGAACGGATGAAAGCGGCATAATATAAACCTATAATATTGAACAATATGGAAGTAAGAATTGAAAGTATGGTTTGTCTTTGGGATGATACAATCCCAAAGATGTTCCTTGAATTTGTAAACCTTCTCACTCTTGCAACGAGTGAGGAGCAGTTAAGGCGAAGCGTAAAGGACTTTGCCGAGAAGCACGAACTTGACAAGTTCTTCCTTTACGGCTTCGGCTCACACCATTTCTATATGCACCAACGCTACACGAGCGACCCCGAAATGGTGATGCAGAACAGAGTGCTGTCAGTACATTTTTAACCTATAAACAGAATGGAATTATGACCAACGAAAGAGAAAAAAGAAACCGCTACTATAAGCATATTGTCAAAAGACATTTGAACGATATAAGGGAACATATCGGATTATCCACAAACGAAATGGAAAGGAGTTATTACAATACCCGTTATGCAGTCCAATTGAGTATCTATGCCGAAGCACTCGGCATACAAGAGAAGTATTTGGAAAGATTTATCCAAAAGTAAATGATATGAGTACACGAATGACCATCAATGGAGTGAGTACCTGCCAAACGGCAGGTACGGAAAAGTATGAAAGTTTCCAATTAGGTTACGGCAGGAAAAGACGCACCCTTGTGCAGTACGACTACCGTCACACGGATATGGAACTTTTCTCTTGTGTGAAACCCACATTGGGCGAATGTCGAGCAGAAAGGGACAAGTGGTTGAACAAGAAACAAGGAAAGGAGGATAAATTATGAATACACCCGCCTATCAGACAATAATCATCAAGTTCAGAGAAGCGATTACGGAGTTGGACGGCATTTTCAGAGATACGCAGTTTTGGGGAGTGGCAACCCTCAAAGAGTGGATAGATGACTATGAGGGAAGCAGGTTTACCGCCATTGACACCCATACGGCAGTCATAACGAGCGAGTACAATATGGAGTGTCTGTTGGAATGGCTGAAACGCCATACACCCATTGCCGAAATAACCGAATGTTGAACAAGTTGGCGGTGAGAACACCGCCAACCATAAAACTAAAAAACAGATATGATAGCAAAGACCATTTTTGAACAGATAGGCGGCAGACGCTTTGCCGCCATGACAGGAAGCAAAGACTTCATAGATATGGGAAACGGACTCCGTATGAGCCTTGCACGGAACAAGACGAGCGCAAACCGCCTTGACATTATCTACGATGCAGGAGCAGATTTATATAATATGCGTTTCTACCGCAAGACCTTCAGCAAAAAGACCTTTGAGTGCAGGATAACGGACATAGCCACACACGAAGGCATCTATTGCGATATGCTCGAAGATATGTTTACTATGGTGACGGGACTTTACACGCATTTTTAAACGGTGGGCGGCAAAGCCGCCTACTTTCTTTCAGTGAGCAGGATGGCGGACAAAGAAAGTAGGCAAAGAAACCTTTGTCCCAATCTACGATGTCAGTCACAAAAACAAGTTTTATGGAAGCAATCAAGCAGAACTGAAAAATCATCTTGCAAAGCAACGGAGGCATAAGCAAAAAGATGATTTTCAACAGCCTCATGGGTGAAAATTTTCAAGAATGATAAAGTGTAAAGTTTCCGGCAAGGGAAAAATCCCGAAGCCATGAAACCAAAGAAAAATCCGATGAAGCCATCAACTTCATCGGATTTTTCTTTGGTCAGACATATACAGATGTTATGTGTTATGGTACATACAGCAACGCAAATTCCGCCTTCCTCCGTTTGAGCAGCATGGCGTGCCGTTTACCTTTATAATGGCAGAAAGCGACATACTCATGGTAAATGTCCCTGTCGCCAGCCTCCAGCTTTTTTATCAGCCTGCTTTTGGGGTATCGCCCGTTCCCCAAGAGCTTCGCCGGACCGACATTGAAAGCCAGCGTGCCAAGCAGCACGCTGTCACGTCCAAAATTTCGGAATATGCCGATGAACTTCCGCAAGTCTTTCCTTAACAGTGCGTCCGCCTGCCGTTTCGTCATGGTGCGTGCCGAATAGCTTTCACCTTTTTGTAAACGGTGTCCCCAACCCACATAGCAGCTTTGGTCATGCCAGCCTTCAAAGTGGCGGGTACACAGAAACGCCCGTTCCATAAGCGGCAGACGGTAGATAGCCGCCTGCCTGTCCGCTCCCTCTTGGCGGTTGCTCTGTGCAGACACGGAGCAAACCGCCCAAAGCGAACAGAGGATAGCCATGAACACACGCATCATCTTGGCATAGGTTTGAAGTTGGCGGCATACATGACGGTCTGGCTTTCCCCTTCCGCATTCCGGTTGTTAAGCTCAAATTCCAACTCAAAGGAGTTTCCGAAATTATCTTCCACCACCACGATGAAATTATGTGCTTCATCGCCCGCTGCCGTGTAATACAGGCGGAACTTTTCGTTTTCGAGCAGGTAACGGTCGTTGGGAAGGAACGTGATGCCGTTATCCATTTTCAGGGAGCCTTCCCCCTCGAACTGGAAATAGCGGATGGTATAGAGCGTGTTCGCAAAATTGCCCGTCTTTTTCAGCTCACAGCGGATTTCCACCGTCTGCCCCTTCGTAACCTTGTTGGGCACCGGCATCGTTTCCACCGTGAAGGGATAGGATTGCTGGATGTCCATGTCATCGTCGCACGATACGGATGTGAATGACATGGCGGCGAACAGGCAAAGTGCCAACGCCTTGAAAAATGATGTTCTCTTGTTCTTGTTGTCAGGTATATTCATTGTCATTTGATTTTTAGATGGTTGATATTCTGTTTTTTCGTTGTCCGTTGCAGGTACTCGTTCAAGTCCTTGCAACCGTCATAGAGGGCGGAGCGGTCTGCGACACGCCCGCCATACCGTTCTTTCAGGGCTTCAAGCGTCCTTCGTCCCGCATCGTCACGGTCAAGGAAACAGCCGATGTACCCATAACCGTCCAGATACCTCAGCGCCTTCTTCACGTTAGCGACCGAGTTCAGTACAAGGTGGTCGCACCTTTCGCCTATGCCGAGCGTGACAGCGGAAAGGAAGTCCATAAATCCCTCGTACACGCAGCAGGCGTCAGTGCCGGCGGTTTCCGTCCTTATCAGCGACACATCCTTCGGCGGCACGCAACCCTTGAAATGGCGGCTGCGGATTTCATAACCGCCCGCCACATTGGGGAAACCGACTGCAAAATACCTTTTCCCGTGCACACCGTAGTTCAGGCGGCAGCAGTGACGCGATGCGACAGCGTAAGGGATACCCCTCTCTTTCAGATATTCCGTCAGCGGAGAGAGGAGAAGCCGGGCGGCTTCCACTTCCTCAAAGACCGGCTCCGGGAGCTTCGGCTCAAAAGCCGGCAATGCCGTTAGCGGCATATGGGCGGCTTCCGATATGAACCTCGCCTGCACCATGAAATCACCGCTTCGGACAAACTCCCCGGCAAGCGTGAATATGTCGCCGCCCTTGCCCAAACCGAAGTCGTACCAGAGCTGTTTCGCCACGTTCACACGGAACGAAGGTGTGCGCTCGTTGCGGTACGGCGCACGATACCACAGTTCGTTTCCGCTTCTTCGGACAGGTTCATGCCCCAACCGTGCGAGGAAGTCCGCAAGAGGTATCCGCTTTATGTTTTCAATGTCCGTCCGTTCCATACACGCCTTTCAGTTGATGATGAACTTTATGCCCACACCCCATTGGCAGTGCAGCTTCTTCGTGTCGCCACCCCACAGCAGGCGTTCCCTGAGATTGGCGAGCAGGGCGATACGGTCAGCCACATAAAACTCCACATCAAGCGTCAACGCACCGCCATAGATGAAAGCGTCCCGCTCGTGCAGCGTGGCTCCGTCATACAACATCTTCTTTCCCCAGTTCACCGACTCATATCCGGCGAGAGCCGAAACGCCCCCATAGACGAAGACGATTTTCCGGGCATCGGTCAGCAGCTTGAAGAAGTAGCCGCCCTCTGCCGTGAACTGCGCCACAGGTATGGCGGTGTCCTTGTACGGGATGTTCTTCAAGAGATATTCGCCGCCGAATACCCACTTGTTTCCTCTTTTCGTATAGGCGGATAAAGCCGCTCCGAAACTGTACCCTCCGTCATTGCCGCCGGGCTTGAAGCCGTCCGTCATGTTCGCCCTGACTTCGATACCCTGCATTTTCGGCAGGCATCGTTGGGCGTGCGCCTGCCCCGTGAAAAGGGCAAGCGACGCGATGATGATTGCGATGTACTTTCTCATGGTCAGCGCACTTGAAGTTCGTCAATCGTGTTGGCACGCACCAGATCCTCGTTCTCAATCACGAAGGACTGGTGGCGACCGCCGTTCTTCTCGCTCAGTTCCACCACGAGGCACTTGTCATCGGGAATGGTGAACTTCGCCATCGTGAAGACCGTACGCTCGCTTTTTTTGCCCGGCACGCAGGTGGCGTAGTTCTGCGCACGGAGCGGCAGGATTATCTGCTCCTGCACGGCGGTACGCTTCGCCACCTTCTTGTCCACGATTTTCCACGTGATGTAGTCCACATCGAAAGGCACGTTGCTCTGGTTCTTGATTTCCGTGTGGAAATAGAGAAGACCGTTGTGCGTGTAGATGCCTTTCAGCAGGTACTGGATGCCGAAACGCTTGCTGCCGATATGCTTTACCTCACGCTTGTTCTGCTTGTGTATGGACTTCATGATAAGGCGCACCAGCATCGGACTCTCGCTGCCCAGCTCCTTCAGGTAGATTTCCTGCGCATTGTTCGGACGGTTCACCGATTTCCCGTCGTGGATGAAGTCGCACATCTCCACATTGAGCAGCAGCGGTTCGGCGGCGTACTTCACGTTGAACGTGTAGAAACTTCCGTCCTCCGTGATTACTGACATGTTGGTCTCGTTCGGGAAGTTTCTCACGGTAGCCTTCACACGGATCACGTTCTCCGCCCCGTCCGCTTTTCCGGCTATCAGGTCGGGCGAACCCAAATCCACATAGCGCACCTCTGCTGGAAAGATGATATGCACGGTCTTGTCGTAGGTTACTTCCAGACCGTGAGGGGGTATCATGCGGTCAAAAGTCAGTTTCTTCGTCAGACCGTGATACAGGTCGCCGTCCGCCTCCTTCTGCGGATAGACCTCCTTGGTCAATACCGGCTGTGCGTCCGTCTGTTGCTTACTTCCGTTGTTCTCTTCAGTAACGGTTACGTTCTCCTGCGCATGGGCAATTACGATGCCCATAGCAAGGGCAAACATCATGATTACTTTTCTCATATTACTTTGGATTTAGTGGTAAATAAAATTTTTGATTGGTTGTTTTCTTAATTTTCTTCCTGATAGAGCATGACCCTGTACCCGGATTTCAGATGTACTTTCACGGTACGCATCTTCTTGGATATGTATTGGCTTGTGCCCTGTATCAGCCCCTTGCCCAAATCAGAGGCAAGCTGCGCCCCGGCATTGGTGGAGATGTTGATGCTGCTGCCGAGTGAGCTTCCCATATTGGCGGCGACCTCTTTGACAGCGTTCAGTTCCAGCGAGTTCGGGATGAAGATGCCGGGTTGTCCGTCCGTGTCATAGACTGCCAGCTCTATCGGGATGATGCTGCCGTCATACTCCAGCGAACTGATTCCGATTTCGAGCCGTTCCCCCTGTATCTTGGCAGTGCCGACCACCACCGCATTACGGGGAATGATTTTATCCGCTATCGCCATCGGCTCCAGCAGCCGCAGCCTGACCGCCTGCCCGTCCGTCACGCTCTGCGCCCCATAGACGCAAGCCGACAAGGTGTTCTTGTCCGATATGGCTGTTCCGCCCACCGCTGTATTAAAGCCCCGGTTACGCTCCTGCGGGCAGGTAGCGGCAACCTCCGCATTGCTCGCAGGCTGTGCGAGCGAGGATACCACCTGATGTTCCACCTGCCTGACGGGTTCCGCCTTGTTCTTCCCTGCTTTCTGAACGGAGGAGGGCTTTGCCGTCTGTGTGCCGCTCTGTCCGCCCATGTATTTCGCTGCCAGTTCGTAGGACTTCTCCATCAGTGCCACCTGCTCGTCCATCGTGGAACCTTTTTCCTTTTCACTTTCCAGTTCCGACTCCAGCAGGGATATACGCTCCATCAGTTCCTCCATCTCCGCATCGTTCCGTGCGGGTTCTTCATAGAAGTTGCCGAGCGTGGCGTTCAGGTCGCGGTAGGCGGCTGCGGAAGACCGGATGGTCTGTGTGGCAGACCCGTCTTCCTTTCCTTCGGGAGTGGAGAGGTCGAAGCCGCTGCCATCCCCTGTATCTCCCGTTTCACGGTCGAACATGTCGCCCAGCTGCCGCACGGCATGGTCCCGTTCCTCCAGCCGTTCCGCCATCGCCGCCTGCTCGTAGGCTTTCAGTTTGTCGCCGATTATCTGGCGGTCTGCCTTGTCCGCATCCGGCATCTCGGTGTTGTAACCTCCCGTTCCCGGTTCCTGCTCCGTCTCGGAGGACGGGGCGAATATCAGCCACATCGCCCCGATGAACACCAGCACCATGACGGGCAACACGATCATTTTCTGACGTTTCAGCCTCTGTGCTTCGGTCAGCGGTTTACGCTCCTTTTTCTGTTTTTCCCTATTGTCGGGCGCAGCCGTGTTTCCGGTATTGCCCTCAATCCTTGTTTCGTTCTTTGTCTGTTCCATACATATTATAATAAGGTGTAAAACTATTGTTTTTGTCAGGCTTCACGAACAGCTCCACCTGCCCGGCGTGGTCTATCCTCATCCGGCTGCCGTCACTCCTGCCGATGTCATGGACGGCTTTGCCGAAGGTGTGGAGGGCAAGCGTGGCGAAAATGGCAAACATGGCCAGCACGATGCGCCTGCGTGTCTTCGGTGGCAAGCCGTCCAGATAGCCTTTGAGCCGTTTCAATAGTCGTTTTCTACAATCGTGAAGTTTCCAATATGCGCCCCACGCTGATTTTCTGATACTTTTTCTTTTCATGCCCTATTACCGTTTGATGGTTTGTAAATCCTTGTTTTCGATAATGGTGAACCCCTCGATGGTGAACCCGTTCGGATTGTCGTCCGAACGGGACGAGTTGAGCAGCCGGCACGTGGTCACGAGGCTGCGCTCGGTGACGTTGCTCTGCCGGATGATCTTCTGCGTGGCATAGGTCACGGCACGGTAGGGATAGCTGTCGAAGTCGCACACCACGCTGTCCACCTTCAGCACCTGGTTGATGTTCCCGGCGATGATCCGATTGTAGTACCCCTTCTCGGCAAAGTCCGAATAGTAGTGGTACACGCTCTTGTCCGCCAGCAGCAGGGCACGTTTCACGTTGTGTTCAATCGCACCCTTTTCGGGTGAGAGCGTGAAGAAAAGCTCGTGGAAGCGGCGCACGTGTTCCCGTGCCTCTGCCGGACGGTTCTGCGAAAGGTCCTGCGAGAGTGCCAGCATCAGCGACTTGCCGTTGTCCAGTACATAGATTTTTTCCCTCTGCCGCTCCGCAAAGCGGTAGGAACTCCACACGCTCCAGACCGTTATCACGGTACAAAGGGCGAGGAAGACGATACCGAACAGGCGTATCTGCCTGAACGATGTTTCGATGTTCTTGAGTGACTTGAATTCCATTTCTGTCTGATTTTATAGGTTATTTCCGTTTGAGAAGGCGTCCGGCGGTATGGTTCCATGCCGCCTTGCCCATATTTATCCCGGCACGTCCGACACGCCCGGCTGCGTTTCCTGCCGCAGCACCGGCGACACCCCCTGCAAGGGCCGCTCCGCGTCCGGCAAGCTGCGTCACACCGCGCCCGTAACTGCCCATGCCACCGGCTTGGATGATCCAGCCCGCAACAGTGGGTATCGTGAAGTAACCGATGATGCCGATAATCATGAACACGATATACACCCCGTCACTCGAATCCAGCGAGAAATTCGGGTCAGCCTGCATACGCTCGATGTCGCTTTGCAGCATCAGTACCTGTATCTTCGCCAGTATGGTGCTGAATATGTCCGACACCGGAAGCCACAGATAAACCTGTATATAGCGGCAGAACCATTGCATGAGCGTACTCTGGAAGCCGTCCCACACGGAAATGGCGAAGGCTATCGGTCCGAGTATCGCCAGCACCACGAGGAAGAACGTGCGGATGGTGTCTATCACGAGGGCGGCGGCTTGGAACATCAGTTCCAGTATCTCCCGGAAGAAGTCACGGATGTTCTTCTTCATGTTGTACATCCCACGGTCTATATACATTCCCGCCATCGTCACCATGTCGGAGGGAGACCAGCCCAGTTCCTCCAGCTGCTTGTCAAACTCCTCGTTTGACACAAGGTAGGCGGTTTCCGGATTGCGCACTTTTGCCTCATATTCCAGCTTGTCTTTCTGCCTGCGGTATTCGTTCATGTCCAGCGTCTGTGTTTCAAGCAGTTTCGCCGTGCCTTGCACGACGGGTGACAGAATGCTGTTCACCGTACCGAGCACCACTGTCGGAAAGAACATGATGCACAGACCGACGGCGAACGGGCGGAGCATGGGGAACACGTCTATCGCTTCGGCTCTCGCCAGCGACTGCCATACCCGGCAGGCAACGTAGAACAATGCGCCCAGTCCGGCGATGCCTCTCGCCACGTCCGCCATGTCCCCGCACAGCGGCATCATCCCGTCATAAAGCGAGCGCAAAATCTGATGAAGGTTGTCAAATTCCATAGGCTACCAGTATCTTTCGTCCATGTTCCCGTACAGTCCCATGATGCGGTCAAGGTCATTCTTCTTCTTCGCACGCAGGTAACTCACGCTGATGTTCTTGTTGGTATAGTAACCCACAAGGTTACGGTAACGCTTCATCTTGGAGTAGCACCGCTCCACCACGTCCATGCGGTCCTTGTCGGTCATGGAGAGCGTGGTGATGTTCACCACGTTCTTCAAATCTGTCAGCACGTCGTTGCTCTCTTCCAGCAGCTTCGTGTAGCCGAAGGCGATTGCCGACAGCTCTTCGGGGGTGAAGTTCCCGTCATGGAGCATCTTCTGAAAGTTGTTCACGTAGATGTCCGTGATGTCGCCCACCATCAGGATGGTCTGCTGTACCTTGCGGGCATCCTTGACGAGATTGTTCACCGATTTGAGCGCATCGTAATATTTTTTGCCCTGCTGGTAGATTTTCACCGTTTCCTGAAAGTTGTTCACCATGTTGGTGGCGGTCTTCGAGGTGTGGACGATGTTCTTCGAGGCGTTGATGATGCCCTGCGCCAGATTGCCGGGGTCGCTCACCACCCATTGGGCGGAAGCCCTGCCCGCGAAAAGCAGGCACAGGCATACGGCGATTGCCATTCTTGTTTTCATACTCATATTCTTTGGATTTAGCGGTTGTATATTCTTATTCTTCTGCCGGGTTCTCCGGTTCGTGGCTTGCACGCACATAGTCCCCGTTCGGAGAGAAGGTCAGCACGTCGGTAGCCTCGTTATAGGACACGTCGATGCGGAATCCCGTGTTCATGAACAGGTTGCCGTTCTCCTCCTGCAGGAGGTAGGTTTCCGGTTTCAGCCTGCGGCGGATGCCGCTCCGTTTGAACACCGTCACCTTGTAGGCTTCGCCCTCCTTGTAGATGAGCACGTCGGGCTTTCCTTCCATGCTTGTCCAGTTTCCGCACAGTTGGTCGCGGCGGTTATCCGCCATATCGCAGGATTGCAGCATCACGACTGCCAATCCTATTAAACACTCGCTGATTTTCAGCATCTTCATTCTTGAAATACTCATACGCTTTTCTTTTTTCGTTGATAAATCTGTTTTATTGATTGCTTATTGTTTGTTTCTCCGCCTTTCGGCAAGCTGCCGGATGGCGGCTTCGATGTCGCCGCCCAGCAGCTCTGCCAGACGGTACACCTCCACCTTCTCCGTTTCCTCGGTGGTGTACGCCAGATACTCTTCCGCGCTCACCTCGGTGGCATAGACCGCTGACTGCGTGCCGCCCAAGCCTATCCACACCTCTTTATATAGTCGAGAAGGGCTGTTCGCCATGTTGATGGAGAGTATCTGCGACTTCTCCTTTTCCGTCAGTCCGAGCAACGCCTGAATCTGGTCGAACTTGTTCATGTACTTTCTTTGGTCGAGAAGTATCTTGCAGTCCGAGTTGTTGATGATGCTCTCTTTGACAACGGGGGAGGAAATGATGTCGTCCACCTCCTGCGTCACCACAATAGCCTCACCGTAATACTTTCTGACCGTCTTGTACATATAGCGCAGATATTCAGCCATGTTTGCCGAAGAAAGAGCCTTCCAAGCCTCTTCCACTATCAGTTGTTTCCGCACGCCTTTCAGCCGTCGCATCTTGTTAATGAAAGCCTCCATGATGATGATGGTAACTACCGGGAACAGTTCGCGGTTTTCCTTTATCGAATCAATCTCGAAGACGATGAACCGCTTGCCCAGCAGGTCGATGTTCTCCGTGGAGTTGAGCAGGAAGTCGTATCGTCCGCCCCGGTAATACTGCCGCATGGTGGTCAGCATGTTGTCGATGTTGAAGTCCTCCTTCTCCACCTTTATCTCACGCTCCGCCAGTTCCCTGCGGTAGTCGTCACGCATGTACTCGTAGAAGGAGTTGAACGAGGGCACGATGCTCCGGTCAGCCTTGATACGTTCGATGTAGGCGTTCGCCGCACTGCCCAGCTCACCGCTCTCCGTTTTCGTCACCTTGTCGTCCTCCGACTTCCAGAGCGTCAGCAGCAGCGTCTTGATGCTGTCCTTCTTCTCCACGTCGAACACGTAATGTAGGCTCGGCACTCGACGCCTTGTCGTATTGCTACGACAGGTTTTCGAG
>OGLC01001256.1_pt1 | contig 12952 bp, 16 predicted proteins | sample 1572751 | NCBI WGS metagenome assembly OGLC01 (sample SAMEA2581897, study PRJEB24529) | metagenome | biome: Human gut stool | place: China | collected 2011
ACAAAATTTTCTTCCCCAACGGTCAAATCTTTGTGCAAAATGTCAATAGACACAAAATATAGTACCCACACCCCTTAGGGTAGGGGAGTGGGCACTAAATAGGAACTATTACAAGATATTAAAGCATATCAAATGTAATTTCGCAGTTGATTTGTTTGCCGGTATTGACAGGCACATTAATGACAACACTTGCTGTATTATTATCATAGTATGCAGGTACAAGCATGTTGTCGGTGGAATTATACAGGTACATATCCCTGTAAACGTTACCGGGGAGACCTGCAAAAGGTATATCACCAAACGCGGACACAACAGAGAATTTGGTGCCTTTAGGGACATCAGCGATGAAATAGCCGTGAATTGCAATATGCAAATGCCGGCCATCGAAAGATGCATAACTTGCATCTGCCCCGTTAGTAAAGTTTGTGGCTGTCAGCTTGGTAATGTTATTGATCTTAGCTGTCGTTATGCTGCGGCAAGTATTCCGGCCAAGGGTCCATGCGCTAATCTGTTGTTCATATTCGGCATATTGGAGATCAATATTGCCACAATCGGGTGATACATAAATGCCGACACGCTGGCATTTCACATCATTTTTATTTGTGGCAATAATTGTACCCCGGATATTATAGCACCCACCCAACAGCTGGATGCCGATATTATTTGCCTCGGCTCCTACAGGAACCTTAAATCCATTCGCATCGAGCAATAATCCGGAAAACACGACGTTGTTACTTGTTTCTTCGACGACTACTCCGTTAGCGTAGCTCTCCTGTACCTCGGTGTTACAAAATAGTTCACGTTTTGCGTGATACAAATGTAAGGCGATTGACCCCGTAATGGTGTGTGAAGCATCATAAGATGCACGCCATCCGTTCATCTTAATCGCCAGGTTACACCATTTGTTCGCCTCGGTTTCGCACAAAACGCCATTATAGCAAAAAGTTACTACAATATTACATAATTCCGAATCAGAAAATTTTGCGTCGATTCCCAAATCGCAGGTATCCACAAAAGCATTGATAATGGACACATATGCAATATAGTAGCTTGAATTGATGCCGATGGACCACCCAGAGACGATAATGTCCCTAATAACACTATTGCGGCACTCCAGCGCATAGGAATCGCCTTTGATCTTGCGATACTCGTCGTGGTTCTGGTTTGCGGTGACCATCCATGTTTTGTTACGTATATAAATGCCACTTCCAGCTCCTTTGGTGGCCCCCACACCATAAAGGGCCAGCGATTCGATACGAATCGTAAAATAAATGTCATCGTATGTATCGGGGGCCTTGTATTCGAGGTCGTAAATAATTCCATTGCTGGCCGTAGTCCAAACAAGCGACGTGTCACGCATGTTTTCGCCTACAATGCCACACCCTCTGCGCATATACACAGCTGACGACATGTAATATGTGCCGCTGGGGAAAAATACTGTTTTTCCGGCATCAAGCAACGCTTGTAAAGTGGAGGTGTTTTCGGCTGCGGCGCTTGGGTTGTTTGCTTTAATACCTGCTCCCGGAGCCGACACATATGTCTGCATTTGATTGATGCTATTTTGGAGCTGCTTGTCGGCGTTCTCTCTGGCCGTTTTCTCCGCGCCAATAGCCGTCTGGAGCTGCGTGTCGGCCTCCTCCCGGGCCGTCTGCTCGGCGCTCAAGCCCTCATTAAACGCCGTGAGGAGGTAGTGCAGAACTTCATTTGTGGAGCTGCTAACGCAGTTAGAGCCGGGCACGTAGGCATCACCGGCGTTCATTGCTTTTGTGACACGTACAAGCGCCCCATTGACCCAGACAAGATCGTTGACAGCTCTTGCAGCTGTCGCGGTGGGGCTATGCCCCTCATCGTTGGGAGTAATGGCCTTTTTGACATCGGCCCAAAGTTCATCGAAATTGCCAATTTTGGTCCAGAATTCTGTACGGTCCAGAGAAACACCGGACGGCACCGGCTGTACAGAAAGATAGGCGTTGCCGTGGCTGTCCACAACAACGGTGTTTGCCTCATACTGGCTTGTGATGTCCCACAGAATCGGGTTTGCGTACTTGATCGTGGCCAGGCTGACGAAATTCGTCAGTTTGGTGTTGAATTCGTTCAGCTCGTCCATAATCCAATCAAGATTGAGATCATGGAAATTGGTGTAGGGCGCTCTGTGAATAGGATTGATACTCATAAATCACATCTCCTTAATATACCAGCAAACAAAAGTTTGCCCGGATGTCCGTAACGATTTTATGAACGGCATTTTCCATTGCAAGGGTCAACTCTTTGGCAATAAGGTCTTGCGGGTCCCGTCCTGCCCGGCCCTTCTCGGTCACGGTGTCTTTGTAGCCGTCGTGCAACTCCGAAGTATTGTTATCGGTGGTGGTCTGATCGGTGGTGGTCGTGTCCGTGCCGCTGCTGGTAATGGTGTTCCCGGTACCGAGTGCCGTTGTACTCTTTTCAGCGGTTTGCAATGTTCCGCTGTCAAACCCCGTGACGTCCCGGGTGGTGCTGTCGCTGCCGGTATTCTGGCCGGTGGTGGTCAGGTTAGGCGCTCGGGTAGTTGTTCCCTTCACGCCGTTTGTGCGGTTGATTGTGCCGCCGCTGGTTCCTGCATGGTCGGTGGTTCTGATTCGGTCATCGGATGCCAAAGCATCGTATTTAAGGCCCAGCGCCTCGGCGTACCGGGTCCAGCTCGGAAGCATGGTTTCAGAATAGACGCCCAGCGCCCTGCGCATCGTGGGGCCATCCGCGTATAATACTTCCAATTCCAGCGTATCAAAGAGTAATTGATTGCAGACAGTTTCTTTAGATACACTGTCAGGGACTTTCAAGTCATCGAACAGGTTCGGGTATCTTGCCAACAGGCCGTTAAAGCTCAATGTTGCGTGCATCGTTGTTCACCTCCTGCGCTCCAGTATCGGGCGGAAAACGCCAATCAACCCATAAAGTAGATTTGTCAATTCCAAAGAGCTTGTGTACTCGCTCACACCCATGCTGCAAGCTGTCCAACCATAGCGACGCTTTGGCGGCTGTCTCAACGTTGTTAGAATTGACTTCGTCAGTCAGCATCCGCTCTTTCTTGCTTGTGTTGGTGTTGGGGATGCCTACTTCAGTATCGAACAGGGCTTTAATGGTTTTAAGGGCTGTAAGCAATTCGTTGGTAATGAAGTTCCCTTTGAGGTCAGTTGCAAAATACATCCACGGGGCTTGCCCGGATGCCCCATTCTTGGGCGCTTTGAGCAAAGAGGCATCAACAAAAACGGCGGGGTCACCCTGCATAATGGCGTCAAACATTTTTTTAAAAGATTCCGCACCGGCTTTGTTTCCAGCTGCAAACACATAGGCAAGGCGGCTGTTAATTAAATTGCTCTGAATGGTCTGGGCAGCCAGGGCCATCAGGTCGCCATAATATGCCACAATATCAACCATACCCCGGTAATCGGGCTGAAGGTTGATAATTTCGCATTGTTTGCCAATCTGAAGATATGGAGACCCTTTGATAAAAGGGTTCGCAATGATGGAGTGTGTGGGATTGTAGAAAATGTTGATGCCGGTAAGTCCCATTCGGTCATATACGAGGCCGTATCGGTCAGTGTTAAACACCGTTACACCGCCGGAACCGAAGACAAGATACTGTAGGCGGTTACTGGGCCAGGTGTCGGGGAGCGTCCACCTGACCATAGACACCGCTTCTAGGAACAGATACTTACGGAAATAGTAGGACAAGCTGTTTCCTTTGGTGTGCATTACGGAGGGAGTAACCGGGGACACATGGGCGTTAATTTGCTCGTAACTATATGGAGCGCTCATAACAGACGGCCTCCTTTCGCCATTTTAAACAGTAACCACACCGGCAATTTACCAGCGGGCCACGGACCCGGCCCGGGACCTGGGCCAGGTCCTCCGCCGGAATCCCATTCGACGTCCCATGTGCCGACCTGATTTGGGATTCTGATAATGCCGGAAGGGTCCCTCAAGTTTCCGGCGGCGTCGGCGTACTCCCAATGCGTGTGAATGCCCGTTGCGTTGCCGGTTTTGCCCTGCGTGCCGATAAACTGACCCTTGGAAATAGTGTCGCCCACGTTCCAAATTTGCGAGGCAAAGTGCGCGGCTCGCCAGGTGGTGCCGTCGGCCATCCGTACTTTGATCATGTTTCCCCACGACTGATCGCCCGAGGTGCTGCCATTCCAGTGCTGCGCCACGACCACAACGCCCGCCTCGGGCGCGTAGGCTTTGTGATTGCCGTGCACCGTGTCTATGCCCCGGTGGGGACTTCCGTCCGAGTACGCCGGATAACCGGCTGTCACTCTGATTGGCGACACGTCAGTAATACACTGTTTATAGACTGCCATTATTCACGCCTCCTATTCATAGAAAAAACCATTCTTCATGTAACTTTTGACACTGTCAATTTCTTCTGCTGTTGCTGTTAGCGCAATGTCCGGATCGTCAACCATGATGTACCCCGGGATAGTGGATATTTGCACACGTTTGCACAAGGGTCTCCCATGGTCGGTATTGTTATCATCCGTAAGAATTTTAAAGCGCGCAACCATATAAGGCACCGAATCAAAAGCTATTGTGGACCCCGTTGCGCCCTTGCTCGCTACATCTGCATTAGTTGCCTGTGCAGCATTTAAAATACCGTTTCCGACGTCTGAGAAAGAACCCCCGGATAATGCTGCCTGGATACCTCCGAACGCTGCCGCAATACCAGTATGCAGCAAGCCTCCGCTGCCCGACGGTATATCAAATGTAATATTGGAAAGTTGAATAGGTACCCCAAGTTTGGCGGTTGTCTCGTGTACTAGCTGATTCGAATCGGTAAATATACGTAAGATACTGTCACCGGTGAAAAGGTCAACCATATATTGTATAGATAAGGTGACAGCGCCCCACAGTTTAGATGCGTCAAGAGGTATCACTCCAAAGGGCTGCAAGAAGATAGTGTAGTCCGTGTAGGGGGAGGCATTACAATACCCTCCGCGGCTTCCCGCTTGAGGGTGCTTCGGGATACTCACGCTCACCGATTTTGTTAATTTGTTATTGTCTTCTCCCAAAATCCAACATGGAACGTCTATCGACCACCACCCGACATCTACACTTGAAACAAGCGGTAAATGTGCGGTGATTTTGGCGATGTCAAATGGAAAGTAATTGCAACTTACGATATATTGATAGGGATTAAAAAGAACCTTTGTTAAACTGTCGCTAATTTCCGTATTGTCAATACTAAGGTATGACACATCGGTTAGTAATTTGGCGGAGAGTTTTTTAGCGTTTCCAGACGTCATTACTACATACGTCACCGCTCCAACCGAGTTCGCGTTTTTAGCTATAAACCCAATAACAAAGAATCCCCCGCTAATTGTTTCCGCAAAGCCACCTTGAAAAGCGGTTGTTACACTTTGCACTTTAGCCGATGCCGGGTAAAGTCCATCTGAAATTGTACCATCATACTGTGCCGACGATCTTGTGACATACTCCGTACTATTGCCAATCTGTTCGCGATAACTTGCAAGAGTGTCAACAGTCAACGAGGCGACCCAGAGGCCCCCGGAGTATGTCCAGTTCTTCACCCAGTAATACCGGCTGAATGTAGGCAGATAGCAATAGTTATATCCCGTCGGGTCACTCTGCGAGGCAATCTTGATCTCGGGGTCAATGATGTTGCAAGGGGCTTTAAGGTCAATTCCGAACTCCTGCCCACCGCTGGGCCGCTTTGTGCTGTTTGTGCGCTTTGCAAACTGGTAAAAAATAGCTTGCATTTTGCACCTCCTATAAAAATAACCGGCGGGCAGATGCCCGCCGGTGCCGGTCAGGACTTCGATGGGTCATCGTCCTTGTGCGTGGTGGTTTTCAGGGTAGGCGCTTTTGCCGCATCGGCAGCGCTCGGTGCAGTGACGTCCCCGGAGGTCATCAGGAACAGAACGGCGTTCTCGGTGAAGTCATCGTACCACGACCAACCGTAGTGGTACCAGAAATTCGTGTACAGGCCGCGGGCGTTCATGGGAGTTGGGACCACGCGGGACAGCTTCGGAGTGTATCCGATTGCATCCCAGTCCAGCAGGCATCCGAACACATTGGTGAGCTGAACCGCTGCATTCTTGGACGCCACACCGGCAGCAGTGGTCACAACAGGTGTCGCGGAAATGGTCTCGCGCTTGTCGATGTTCTGCCAGAATGTGACCTGTTCCGCGTCGCGGTATTTCAGCATGTTGTCATGGAATACCTCGGGAATCACGCGGGCGTCGATCTGGCTCTGCGTACCGCTGTACAGATAGAGGTGCTGACGATCATACGGGGTGTGGCGCATGATGTTGTACGTCGTGCTGCCGATCTGCCAGTTCTGATGCCAGTTGATGGAACGCTCTTTCATCAGGCGGGAAATGTCATTGATACGACCATATGCGTATTTTGCGAATCCCGGGAAGTTTGCTTCCTTATACACGTCCTGTACGGTCAGTTTTGTGCCCTGCTGGGCGTTGTACTCGTCGAGCAGATAGACGACACTGTTGGGGCTTGTAACCGTCATGCCGGTCAGATGATTCGCCATCAGGTTATTGGCGAGGTTCCGTCTGTCTGCCTCGATCTGGTTCGACAGATGCAGCACGAACGAGGACCAGAATTGCGCCAGTTCCTCGGGGCCTTTGAAGGCCGCTTCCATCTGGGTATCAGCCTGCGTGTACACGCGGCTGTAATTGGTCTGGCCGTAGTAGTTTGTCTGAAGGACTTTAGGCTTGTGGACTTCGTACATATCAACACTCTGGCCGTCTTGCAGCGCCCACGCCTTGTCGGTGACGGGGTCAGTGTCGCAGAAATTGATCTTCCGTACATGGTTTGACCAGTCGTCGCCCGTGACCTGCAAGCGCTTCAGGGGGGCGTCATAGGGACGGACGGCAAAGATGGTGCGGCCCAGCACTTGACTGATCGCCTTGGTGTAATTGTCGGGGCCGGTCAGCAGCGTGGTTTGCGCAACAGAAACGAAACTAGACGTGTCCACGATGGGCGATGTCGGTTCCTGACCGGTGGCCATTTTGTTAATCTCAGTCAAAATTGCGGCAATGTCCGCAAAATCCATACCAAGAGACATATTACTTCACTTCCTTTCCATAGGTAGGGTCGATGATTCGGGCTGTCACCGTAGCAGCATCTGCCGCCGGCTGCTGCTGGATGCCAAGGCCCAGCGCGTTTGCCTGCAACGTCTGCGTCATAGTCTGCATTGCCTGGGCGCTGGTCTGCTGGCCCTGCAAAATCTGCTGCAGCAGGGTTTCGAGGCCATCATACTGCGGCGCGGGCTGCGGCACGGGCTGCGGCACGGGCTGCGGTGCGGTCTGCGGCGCGGGCTGCGGCGCGGGCTGCGGCGCGGGCTGCGGCACGGGCTGCGGCACGGGCTGCTCCATAGCTTCGATCTCTGCTTTGGTGTATCCGGCCATAGCGAGGGCCGCTTTTTCACTGATTTTCAACTTTGGTCGCCTCCATTACAACGTATGTGTCATGTGTCAGGCATTTAATGACCTGATCTTTGTCGCCTTTTGTGACAGGACCCACGGCGCAGCACTGCCGCGTGTGGGCAACGTCTGCCCAGTCGCTATAGTAGCCGATGCCCAAACGAGTGCACAGGTCAGCCAGCAAAAACGCGCGCTCGTTCGTGATCGACTGGGCGAAAATGATATAACAACCCATAGTCAGCTCTCCTTCTTGATGTCGTCCAGGGCAAGCCGCATCTCGGTAATAGCCGCAGTGTTCTCCTTGACAACGGTATTACACTGATACCACATCAGCAGAAAAGCAGCGATAGGAAACCCCACATTAGAAATAGCCTGAATCACAGTATTGGCATCCATTTTGTGCACCTCCCTTACAGATACAAGTAAATCCCAGGTTCTTGCGCTGGCTGACGCATGCCCGCCCCTTCTGGGGGCTGCCTGTGGGCACCTGGGATTAACTTTAATATATACTACCCGTATAAAAAAGTCAAGTACCGCAATACTCGCGGAAGAAAATTTCATCCGAGTAGCGCTCGAATTCGAGTTGCCGCTGCAAGTACGCGGGCCAGATATACCCATACGCGGCCCTGAATCGTTTACGCTCATAATCGCCGGTGCCGTATGTGGGCATCTCGCCAGACCGATGCCGGCACACATAGTAGAGGGGTTTACTCTTATGCTCATAGATGCAGCACCGCCCAATTTGAACAAGTGGGTAGTATTCCCGGAGGGGCCGGGATACAACAAGACTTTTCTCCTCGGCGCTGTACTGGTTTTCAATAGCGGACCTATAAAAGTCCGTTCCGGTCATGGACCTATAGAGGGCCGTATTGGCTTTCTCTTTGGCAATAGGGCTGTCCACAAGATCAATCAAAAGAATCCCTTTATCGGCCAACAGCTTTACGCGCTCTTTCTTGCCGATCATCTTTTCGACTGTGTCGGTGATTTCCCACTGCATATAATAGGGGTTTGCCATGCCAACAGCGTTCGACATACATAACAACGTCAGGGGCTTTTGCCCTTGCAATTCGCGGTTACGGTTGACTGTCTCATAAATGTTGGCAAGGCCCACACCCTCGCCTCGCCGGTAATAGTCGGTCTCTTCTTTCTGGTATTCGTCCAAGATAATTATATTGGTGTGAGGACTTGAAAAACCACGGGTTCGGGCCAAGGTGACGACACTTCCCACGACGCCCGACATCTTGGCCGGTTTTATGGGAGAACCTGTATCAGTGAAGGCCCCCGCGTTACCCACTTCATACAAGCCCGCTATTTTCGGCAGTTTAAATGGGGCATAATGTGTTTGCAAATCATCATTCAACGGAGACCACGGCCACATACTGGGCGATGCGCAAATAAGTTCCGCCTGCTGCGGCGTGCGGCGCAGATATAGAAATTCTTCTTCGGTCTGATGCACGTGCTTCAATGCTCCATAAGTCTTGCCGGTACCACGTCCACCCCATATAAAAATAATAGGTGCTCCCGTTGACAAAATGCCATCCTTTTCGGAAAAATTCGGCCATCCTTCGTCAGTGTATAGTTTAATCATCAGACAACCTCCATAATCTTGTACCCTAATATCTTTGCGTATTCGTCGGTAATTCCCAATGTGTACGTATTATCACAAATACACAGGTTTCTTGTTATATGTACCGTATGCCCGTCAACCACAAAATCGGGCACATTGGGCCGGTCATTATAAATAACCTGATTTCCGGCGGCAAGACAGAACGTAAAGCCGGGCTTGAATACCTCAAAACCACCCCACAGGGCAAGCTCCAAACCGCCTTTCCGTTTGCTAACTCCTGCTATGGTAGTAGTGATCGGCCCGCCCTTTTTATAGGTAGTCGCGTATTTTTTTGCGCCCCACGTCATAAACTCCGCGTAGCTGCGCTCTTGCTCATACACGCCCATGTAATGAGTATTGCCTTTTGGGTCTGTAGCGCAAGCACCGTTGTCTTTCGCAAGCTGTTTCACAGATTTGTTAAACTCCGCTAAATCAATATTGCCCATGTATTTGACGCTATCAGTGTCGCAATACACGCCATTTTTGCCCGCGGCCCATTGCGCTATTTTTAGGCGCTTGCGAGTGTGGGCCGTTGTCCATACGCCCCATTGATAGGGCAAAAACAAATGGGGGTTGTGGTCGTTATAACTGCCCTCCGGGTCGTCGGTGCATTCGCTCCAAAGATTGTCGGGGTCGTCCTCATCAAAAAGTGTGTCCAGCTGCAAGGGGTCTTGTGCTGTCATGCCGTAGTAGCTATTGAGATCGCCCTTGGCCTTGACATAATACAAATCTTGTCCGGCCACACCTTTAAGAGATGTCTTGCCGGTATAGCTCTCTTTTACACAATCCGTCAAGGGCTTTGGCAGTTTGCCATAATCGGACGTGTACAGGTTCAGAACGTTAAGGGCGTCCCAGTCATATTCTTTGGCAATGATTCTAAAATCTATATCGGTAATGGTGATCTCTAAATGGTCAGCAGACAGCAGACGGCCATTGTCGTTAATGTATCCTTCACAGTGCCGAACCTTTGCAAGGGGAATATAGGGGAACCCCCACCACTTGAAACGCTGACGCAAACCTTTCACTTGCAAGCGCATCAGACACGCCTTGCCGTGCCTCATACACTGCATTAACCTCTCTACGGTGGCCGGTTCCTGCCTAAATGGTGTCATAGGAAAATAACATTCGCATTGAACGGCAGGATAGGCGCTCGACATATCCACGGAACCGACGTTTTCCAAATGGAGACCTACATAATACCGATTCGCATGGGTGTCACCGCCCCGGAACGCCTCCCGCAACATTTGGTATAGGTCCCACGACGGCAAAAGGCGCTTGACCCGTTTAATGCCCCATTTATACATTGCTTCGCGTGCCATTCGTCGGACGTATCCGGTGCGCGTTAGTGGTAGAGTATACAGATCGTCGCCGTCTCGGTTCATCTCGATTAACAGGCACTCCACAATACACCTGACATCATTGACACAATACGCTAATTCTGTAGACGTTAAAGGCGTCCATGGGTACCGAACTTTGGAATAATCAAGTGCCCCCGTCAATTTGGCATGAGGGGCGCCAAGCTGTTTGCCCCAGGCATCAAGGGACAAATTGCTGTGCCGCATACTGCATCGGTACTCAATAGCGCGATTGTCGCATTTTAAGACCCTACGGGGTTTGCTGGCGAACACATCACCCGGGCCAAAATCCAGAATACCCGACAAATATTGAAATTCATGTGCAAGATTGTGAACGTACATACACAGAAACCAGTCACCTTGAGGCCCGCTGCTCGCTTGCAAATAGTCGCTGATTGCCCCCGTAAAGTTCAGCCACTCGTCCCACGTCCTACCAATAATGGTAATATCCAGACCGAGTTGGCACTGCCAAATATACATTATGGTATGTGGATTGTCGTCCGCATCAACACATACTCGGCTAGTCTCAATATCAAACGCACACGGCATATTCACATATAAGCGCTTCTTGTTCGTTTTGCGTTTCTTGCCTTTTGTGTGTTTGCGGTCTAGATGCTCCATAAGCCACGGGACAGGGTTGTAATTACAAGCCTCCGCCGAAACCTCCGCGCAGGTCGGCGGAACTGCTGCCGTCGCTGTAGTCCCATTCTTTACCATAGTTGACCTCGCCTTGCTGCCACTTTACAAAATCGTCAATACTGACATTGTAGCCGCCTTTCTCGCGCCAGTACATAACCGGCTGGTCGGACGGATAGTAGTATACGCCCGATGCTTTTACGATCTCCCACCATTCCGACAAGGCCGTGTACTGATCCTCGGGCACGTCGGCTACATCAATACCGCTAACTTTCATTTTTTGCGTAAATTCTTCACGGGCACCGCCAACGGTGGAACCTTTAGAACGCACAAAACGCGCTACATCTGCGAGCGCCTGTTCCAATGCTTTACGGTCTCCGCGCATTGCCTTTAGGGTGGGAAAACCTCCGGCAAATTCTTTATAAACGTCGCTTGTGCCGCTGATGGGGTCCGCGGATAGGCGCTTAATACGCTTCTGCGCAATGTCGCGCAGTCGGGTGTATTCTTTGCGCATCTGATTATCTGGCCACGATTCCAACGCATAGGGGGTATATAGCTCAGCACTGTATTTAAGGGTTGCACTTGCTTTAGCGGCGCCTACTGCCATGCTTCTCGCGCTCCTTTCTATCCATTATCATATAATACCAGTTCAAAGGGTCCGCTTCAATGCCCAATCCGTTGAAAATGATTTTGGCCCATTCAGAGCGGAAAAACTTGACATCATTGGTTGTAACTCCACTATATACAATGGCCGTTGCGAGGTAGATCAAAGAATCGTCGCAGTTAAGCAAGGATACTCTGTTATCTTTACTTTTCATGGGGCCTCCTATAAAATAAGGGCGGCCATAGGCCGCCCGCCGATTAGAATGGCAAATCACCCGCATCGTCGGCCTCACTCTGGCCGGAAATGATAAGTTCGGGATACCCCTTCTCGTTCTCCTCAACAGTTAGCTCAACATTGCGCAAAACGATCTTGCGCACCCAGTCGGAAATGACATTGTTTTCATCTACATTGATAGAAACACCGGGAGCCCAGTTCATATCTTTAGAGGATTTCAGCCACATTTCACCATCTTCGATCTGTACGGAGCCCTCAACTTCAGACAACTTAGCAAATGTCTTATTTGTTTTGCGGGCGCTCTTGCTGGCAGTGTTCTTGCTGGCAGTGTTCTTGCTGTTACGGAAATTCATAATATTTGTCCTTTCTGCCCTGTCATTATCAATACCGGGCGGGCGGTCCCGATAGACGGCCCGGAGGGCCGTTTCGACTTAATTCTTGTTATATAAGGAGTACATAGCCTGTACCCCGTCACGCACATGGGCCGCACCCTGATACATAAGATCGGCTGACAAGCAAGTGCCTTTAAAACCCTCAAGGGTGTGTACTTGCTCGTCGCAATGGATGAGAGCTTGCTTATAACCGGCCAACCATGCCCGATTGTTTGCGGCTCGGATAGCGTCCTTCTGATCCTCGTACTCGCAGCACGTCAACGTGCCGTCGGGGTGAACCTCGATAATGAATTTACGCATTTCCATTTGTAAAGTCTCCCTTCTATCATCCAAACATAATCTTTGCAAGACTGACAAGCACCTTAATACTGTCGATGATGCCATCCTCGGTCAGTTTTTGCAAGTTCTCACCATCAAGAGTAATGTTATCATCGGTTAAGGTGATTTTAATCACGACTTCTTTTTTCATTAGAAACCCCTTTCTTGTTTCTTTCATTGTCTATATTATACCATACACTAAATTGTATATGTTGCTATTTACATTGTAAAAATTGCTGTACTCCCCTACCCTGCCGAGTGCAGAGGGAGGGATTTTTTTCTTATAGGTATGTTAGCAATGACTAACTACTATATATTGTGTCTATTGACATTTTGCACAAAGATTTGACCGTTGGGGAAGAAAATTTTGT